>JAEEGL014898658.1_pt1 | contig 12213 bp, 10 predicted proteins | sample 9134231 | NCBI WGS metagenome assembly JAEEGL01 (sample SAMN16246548, study PRJNA631951) | gut metagenome | biome: gut microbiome; feature: rumen; material: fiber-attached | host: Bos | place: Iran: Karaj | collected 2018-10
GCCGAAGGACAGCCGTTCGGCTACGCCGAAGGACAGCCGTTCGGCTACGCCGAAGGACAGCCGTTCGGCTACGCCGAAGGCAACGCTTCCGGCGGCAGGGGCAGGGGCAGTGTCATGGGCAGAGCGCGGCAGGGACGCCCCTTCGGAGCTCCTCCGCTCTCCCGCGCCTACGTCCCGCTTCCCGACAGGTCAGGGCGGGGGCGCGCCGACGACAGCATCATAGACATACCCGACGCCCCACGCGGCACAGACGGCATCGCTTCTTTTCCGTCCGGCGCCGCTGCCCCCGGGGATCCCGCCGCCGCGGCATCCGTGAAGTGGCGCATCGCCGGCGAGCTCTTCAACACGTATATCGTCGTTGAGGAGGGCGATGCACTAACCCTGTTCGACAAGCACGCAGCGCACGAGAGGCTGAATTTCGAGAAGATGCGGGCGAGACTGCGCGGCGCGGTGAGAAACACGTCGCTGCTTGCGCTTCCGATCGAAATCGATCTCGGAACTGCCGGATCCGACGCCGTCGAGAGAAACAGGGAGGAGATCGAAAAGATAGGTTTTGACTTCACTCGCGGCGAGCGCGGCAGAATCCTCGTGGGAGGCATACCCGAAGAGCTCGACCGGAGCGAAGTCCCGCCGCTCTTCGAACGATTCGCCGAAGCGCTCACGGAGGGCACGGGCGACGTGAGCCTGATCGGCGATGACGCCTTCGAGAAGGCGCTTTATCAGGCGTCGTGCAAGGCGTCGGTCAAAGGCGGACGCGTATATCCGCCTGGATACGCCGAATATCTCGTTGGAGAGCTCATGCGGCGTCCAGACATAACCTACTGCCCGCACGGCAGGCCGATCGCCGTGAGGATACGCAAAGCGGACCTCGACCGCAGGTTCGGCAGGAACTGACCCGCCGCACCGGAGAAGATCGAAGCTGCGCCCGAAAAGCGTAAAAATGACAGACGCCGCGGCAGACGCGGCGCGAAAGGAGACCGCGCCTGCATGTACGCATGAAGGCGCGGAGGGATAAATGTTCAAGCTGCATTTGAAGGAAGGCCGCGCGAGGCGCGGCAGTTTCGAGACGGTACACGGGACGGTGCAGACGCCTGTGTTCATGAACGTCGGGACCTGCGCCGCCGTTAAGGGCGGGATCGCCGCCGAGGACCTCCGTGAGGTCGGATGCCAGGTCGAGCTGTCAAATACCTACCACCTGCATCTCCGGCCCGGAGACGCCCTTATAAAGGGTCTGGGAGGCCTTCACCGGTTCATGAACTGGGACGGCCCGATACTCACCGACAGCGGAGGCTTTCAGGTATTCTCGCTGTCGTCGCTGCGCAAGATCACCGAGGAGGGAGTGCATTTCGCCTCTCACATCGACGGCAGGCGCATCTTCATGGGACCCGAGGAGAGCATGCGTATCCAGTCGAACCTCGGCTCGACGATCGCGATGGCCTTCGACGAATGCGTCGCCAATCCCTCGCCGTACGACTACGTCAGGGAGTCGACTGAACGGACTGCCCGGTGGCTGCTGCGGTGCCGCGAGGAGATGGCAAGGCTCAATTCGCTTCCCGATACGGTCAACCCCTCGCAGATGCTCTTCGGCATAAACCAGGGAGGCACATACGAGGACCTCCGCATCCGGCACATGAAGGAGATCGCGAAGTACGGCCTCGACGGCTACGCGATCGGAGGTCTTGCCGTGGGAGAGGAGACGGAGGAGATGTACCGCATCATCGATGCCGTCGAGCCCTTCATGCCGGAAGACAGACCGCGCTACCTCATGGGCGTCGGGACTCCGGTGAACATACTCGAAGGGGTGTACCGGGGAGTCGATTTCTTCGACTGCGTCATGCCCAGCCGCAACGCGAGGCACGGCAACCTCTTCACCTGGAACGGGAAGATGAACATACTCAACGAGAAGTACGCGACCGACGGCAGACCGATCGACCCGGGCTGCGGATGCCCGGCCTGCCGCGCTCACAGCAGGGCGTACATCCGTCATCTGCTCAAGGCCGAGGAGATGCTGGGCATGAGGCTGGCGGTGCTCCACAACCTGTATTTCTACAACGAGCTGATGTCAAAGATCAGAGCGGCCCTCGACGCCGGCGCATACGGGGAGTTCTACCGCCGCTTCAGGACGGCCCTGGCAGAACGGTGCAGCGACTGAGCGTCATGGCTCAGACGGAGCACAGGAGTAGCACAGGCAGAACACAGGCGTAGCACAGACGAAGAATTAACTTGCAAAATCGGCGGATTAGTTATATAATTATAATCACATTTTGCTTTAACACGGACGGTGTCCGTAAGAGGGGAGGAGGATAAGGCGATCATGCTGTCGGCAATAAAGAATTTCTTTCTGACCTTCATCATCGCGCTGCTGATCTTTTCGCTCGTGGCGTATCTCGCGGTGAACCTGGTCATCAACAACATAAACGGCGCTCTCGACAGCAAGACCACCGAGGCCGTCACGACGGCAGGCCCCGGCAGGGCCGAACCGGTCCCCGGTACCGACGATGAATCCGACGGCGAATCGGTCAACATACTGATCGTCGGGTGCGATTACAGGGGCGGAGTCTTCGCCGACTACGACAGCAAGGTCATAGAGGAGCGCTTCGGAGTGGTGCGTGAGTACCCGGTGATGCGCCCCGTTCCGAACGATCTCGGCATGCCGGCCCCATCGGGAGTGATAAGCGACTCCGGCGTCGAACCGCTCGACGGCGTAAAGATCTCGGACGACAGGCTCGCCTTCCGGAACGGCTTCTACAGGGTCTCGTACCGGACCGTCGAGACCGATACCCTCATGCTGCTCCGCTTCGACAAGGAGCGCGGGCACATAAGCTACACCGTGTTCGACCCCAAAGCCTACGTGACCGTCAACGGCGGATACTGCAGACTGGGTGAGGTCTTCTCCAGATACGGGATCGTCGCGCTGCGCGACAAGATCCACGCGCTCACCGGTATCCTGGTCGACAGGTACGCGCTCGCCACCATGGAGTCGTTCCCGAAGGTCATCGACGCGATCGGCGGAGTCAGCGTATACGTGCCCTGCAATATGAAATACGACGACGTCTCGGGCAACGTGCATATCGATCTCAAGGCAGGGAGCCAGAAGCTTAACGGCGACAAGGCCCTGCAGCTGCTGATGTTCAACAGCTATACCGACGGCGTGAACAGCCGCAAGCGCACGACGGTCAACTTCGTGCAGTCGTTCATCTCAGACCTCACGTCGCTCGGCGGAAGGGCAAGGACCGACGAGTTCATCAAGGCTGTCGACGGCATGCTCGATACCGACATCACGACGAAGGACCTAGTGTCGAACGCCGAGCTGCTCTTCACATGCGGCGGGACGACGGTCGAGATCTCGACGGTCACGGTGAAAAAACCGGTGCCCGGCGACCCCGAGGCCTCTGTCTACGACGAGAACGCGACGATAAACGCCTTCTCGAAATACAAGAAGCTCTACGAAAAGAAGAACGGCTGACCTCCCCCGACGAAACAGCAATCCAAACAGAAAAAAAGATATACAAAGGATACGTCAATGGACAACGAAAACAGCATTCAGGGCAATCCCGCGCTGCGGGACATGGACAAGATCGTGGCGCTGTGCAAGACGCGCGGCTTCATTTTCCCCGGCTCCGAGATCTACGGCGGACTCGCCAACACCTGGGACTACGGCCCGCTGGGAGTCGAGCTCAAGAACAACATCAAGCGCGCCTGGTGGAAGAAATTCGTCCAGGAGAACAAATACAACGTCGGCCTCGACGCCGCCATACTCATGAATCCGCAGACCTGGGTGGCCTCCGGCCATCTGTCCGGATTCTCGGATCCACTCATGGACTGCCGCGAATGCCACGAGCGCTTCAGAGCTGACAAACTTATCGAGGACTGGTGCGCTGAGACCGGATTTGTCCTCGACAAACCCATCGACGCCTTCACGCAGCCCGAGATGAAGGCATTCATAGAGGAAAAGGCGATCCCCTGCCCGAGCTGCGGAAAGCACAACTTCACCGACATCAGACAGTTCAACCTGATGTTCAAGACCTTCCAGGGCGTCACCGAGGACACCAAGAACACCGTGTATCTCCGTCCCGAGACGGCGCAGGGCATCTTCGTCAACTTCGTGAACGTCCAGCGCACCACAAGAAAAAAACTCCCCTTCGGCATAGGCCAGATAGGGAAGTCCTTCAGAAACGAGATAACTCCCGGCAACTTCATATTCAGAGTCCGCGAGTTCGAACAGATGGAGCTCGAGTTCTTCTGCGAGCCCGGCACCGACCTCGAATGGTTCGACTACTGGCGCGGCTTCTGCCGCGACTGGCTGCTGTCGATCGGCCTTAAGGAGGATCACATCAGGCTCCGCGACCACGATCCCGAGGAGCTGGTGTTCTATTCCAAGGCCACGACGGACTTCGAGTACCTCTTCCCGTTCGGATGGGGCGAACTCTGGGGCGTCGCCGACAGGACCGACTACGACCTCACCCAGCACCAGACGGTGTCGGGAAAGGACCTCACCTATTTCGACCAGGAGAAGAACGAGCACTACATCCCGTACGTCATCGAGCCGTCGCTCGGCGTCGAGCGGTCTGTGCTGGCAGTGCTCTGCGATGCCTACGACGAAGAGGTTGTCGATCCGGCGAAGAACGACGTCCGCACCGTAATGAGGCTCCATCCCGCGCTTGCTCCCGTAAAGGCGGCCGTACTGCCGCTCTCAAAGAAGCTTGCCGAGGGAGCGGGGAAGATCGCCGACACTCTCTGCAAATACTTTGCCGTCGAATACGACGAGACCGGGTCTATAGGCAAGAGATACCGCAGACAGGACGAGATCGGGACCCCCTTCTGCGTCACGTACGATTTCGACTCCGAGACCGACGGCTGCGTCACGGTCAGGGAGAGGGACAGCATGGAGCAGGTCAGGATCCCGGTATCCGGGCTCCGCGAGTATATCGAAAAAAGGATCGAGTTCTGACATCCGGTCCAGCGTACAGTAAAACAGCTGGCCGGCGGAGAACTCCGCCGGCCGGCAAAAAAATAAACTGTCAAAAGAGAGGTACACGCCGTGAATCAGTATTCTTCAGAACAGCTGAGGCCGCTGTCTCCCTGGTCATATTTCGGGCTTCAGATACTGTTTTCCATCCCGGTCGTAGGGTTCATCTTTCTCATCGTTTTCAGCATCTCGTCGGCCAATATCAACCGCCGGAACTTCGCCAGATCCTATTTCTGCGTTCTGGTAGTGGCTCTGGTGATCTTCCTTGTCGTGCTTACAATATCGGTACTTTCAGGTGCCGGTACCAAGCTTATCGACGCAATCAAAGAGGCTCTGAGCAGCCTCTGAGCCTCCTCAGCCGGCAATGTCGGCGGGGCAGGTCACCGCGCCGTGAGAGCGGAGCAGCGATATGAGCTTTTCCGTGTCGATCCGGGACGGAGACGTTCCGGACAGGGATGCCATCGCGGCAGCCGCGCCCGCGGCCTGTCCCGTCGCCACGCAGGCAGGCATGACGCGTATGCTCCCGGCCGCCTGAGATTCGGCGCTGATACACTTGCCGGCGGCAAGCAGATTCCCTACCGTTTCCGTAACGAGGCAGCGGTAGGGTATCGTATATACCGGCGCCACCTCTATCTTGAAATTGCCCTTGCCCTCGAGTCCGGGGTCGCGCGGATGCACGTCCATCCCGTATCCGAAGCAGCAGATCGAATCGTCGAACACGGTCCCCCCGGTGAGGTCGCTCACCTTCAGGATGTATTTCCCGCGGATGTGTCTGCTCTCGCGCACGCCGAGCATCGACGCCGCCTGAGAGAGCCTCGCGTTCTCGAAGCCGGGCGTGCCGTGCAGGACGTCGAGTGCTTTGAATACCTGTTTTCTGCCCGCTACCGTTCCTTCCGTCATGCTTGCGGAGTCCGCCGCATCGACGCCGAAGACGCGGTAGCTGTTTATTTTGTACGCGCCGCCTCCGGGGAGCATGTACGCCTTCACCGGCGCCTTGGGGCGCGCGACGTATCCCTCGTCGTTCGCGCCGTCGACCTCGAAGAAATAGGTCCCGGGCTGCGGAGGCGCGCCGTCCTCGCCGCCCTTCCAGGTCGGCGCACCGGCGGCGGCCGCCACGGCGGCGGTGCCGGTGCAGTCGACCACGACGTCCGCCTGAGCGGCCCAGAGGCCCTCAAGTGATGAGAAGATGAGCGCGTCTATCTTTCCGTTCTCCTCATTCACGACGGCGTCGCAGAATGAGGTGTAGAGCATAAGGCCGACACCCGCCTCTTTGACCATTCCGTCGAGCGCGGTCTCAAGTGCGAATGAATCGAAGGGAGTCACATGCCTGTGGTATTTCGAGATGAATGAGGTGTAGCGCGAGGGGGAGTCTGTCTCCGACGGCGGTATCGCCCCGCCCAGGGCCGCCGTGCGTTCGACTATCTCGTCGAAGATGCCGCCGACGACCTTTCGCTCGCCGTCCCTGTCGTAGCACGTCATAAAGGGCCCTACGAGGGCCGACGCCGCCATACCGCCCAGGAGTCCCGACGATTCCGCAAGCAGCGTGTCAGCCCCGTTACGGGCCGCCTCGACGGCCGCGGCGACTCCGGCGGGTCCTCCGCCTATCACCGCAACGTCATAGCGGTGCCGGATCTCAAATTCTCTTCTGTAGTCGAGCGTCATGGCGGCGTCTCCTTTTTTATCTGTTTTCGGTCTTCACCGGCGTCCCGGGTTCGGCTCCGAGCTTCTCAATGTCTCTGCTCCTGATCACGAAGCGCCTGACCTTTCCGCTTATCGTCTTGGGGAGCTCGTCGGTGAATTCGACGACCCTCGGGTACTTGTACGGCGCGGTGTGCGTCTTGACGTATCCCTGGATCTCCTTCTTCAGCTCCTCGGACGGCTTCGTGCCGCGGGTGAGGACGATGGTGGCCTTGACTATCTGGCCTCTGACTTCGTCGGGGACCGCCGTGATCGCGCACTCGAGGACATACGGAAGCTCCATTATGACGCTCTCGATCTCGAACGGCCCTATGCGGTAGCCCGATGACTTGATGACGTCGTCGACGCGGCCGATGTACCAGTAGTAGCCGTCCTCGTCCACCGTCGCGGTGTCGCCGGTGTGGTAGTAGCCGTCGTGCAGGACCTTCACGGTGGTGTCGGGGTCGTTATAGTAGCCGACGAACAGCCCGCAGGGGCGGCCTCCGGATACGTCGATGCAGATCTCGCCGGTCTCGCCGGGGGCGCACTTTTTGCCGTCGGCGCCGAGCAGCTCGACCTTGTAGAGCGGCGACGGTTTGCCCATTGAGCCGGTCTTCGGGACGGAACCGACGAAATTGCCTATGACGAGCGTCGTCTCGGTCTGACCGAAGGCCTCCATGATGCGAAGGCCGGTGGCGGAGTAGAAGATGTTCGAGACCTCGGGGTTGAGCGCCTCTCCCGCGGTCGTCGCGTATTCGATCGACGAGAGGTTGTACTTCGACAGGTCTTCTCTGATCAGATAGCGGTAGATCGTGGGCGGCGCGCAGAAGGTGGTTATGCGGTATTTCTCGAAGAGGGGAAGTATGTCGGCCGGGTTGAAGCGGTCGAAGTCGTATGTGAATACGGGGGCCTCGCAGAGCCACTGTCCGTAGAGCTTTCCCCAGAGCGCCTTGCCCCATCCGGTATCGGATACGGTGAAGTGAAGGCCGTCGGGATGGACCGAATGCCAGCATCTGGCGGTGATGTAGTGCCCCAGCGGGTATTTGTACGAATGCGCGGCTATCCTGGGGTATCCCGAGGTGCCCGACGTGAAGAGCATGAGCATCTTGTCGTCGCCGCAGGGGGAGTTGGCGGTGCGCATGAACGAGTCGCTGCAGAGCGACATCTCGCTGTTGTAGTCGAGCCAGCCCTCGCGCTTTCCGCCTACGAGTATCTTTATCATGCCGGGGTGGGCCTCGGCGGCCTTTTCGGCGTGCAGATGTGTCTCTCCGTCGGCCGTGCATACGATGGCGCTGACGCCGGCGGCGTCGAAGCGGTATTCAAAGTCGTGCAGCACCAGCTGGTTCGTGGCGGGAATGGCTATAGCTCCGATCTTGTGGAGCGCGAGCATGCAGAACCAGAACTGATAGTGGCGCTTGAGCACCAGCATCACCCTGTCGCCCCGCTTTATTCCGACCGACAGGAAGTAGTTGGCCGTCATGTTCGAGTATCTCGACATGTCGCCGAATGTGAAGGAGTGGTCGCGCTTGTCGGCCCCGACCCAGAGCATCGCGCGCCTGTCGGGCGTTTTCGCCGCGATCCTGTCGACTACGTCGAAGGCGAAGTTGAATCTGTCCTCGTTTTTGAAGGAGATGCCGTTCACGACGCCCTTGTCGTCGAACGAAAGCGATACGAAGTCGTCGGCGACCGTCCTCTCGGTGATCTCCTCCGGCGCGACGGCGTTCTCGGGATCGACGGCGTTCTGATCGAACGAGCTGTCGGTCTCGGAGGGCTTGAGGACTATGGCGTAGACCTCGCAGACCCTGCCTCCCATCGCACGCAGGGCGTGCGGATAGGAACTGTTGTAGTAGATGGTGTCGCCCTCGTTCAGTATCTCCATCCGGTCGTGGATCCTGATCTCGAGTCTGCCCTTTATGACGATGTCGATCTCCTGGCCGTTGTGCTTGGTGAAGACGGGCGGCTCGTTCTCCGATTCGGCCGGGATGCTGACCCAGAAGGGTTCGGCCGACTTGTGCTTGAACGACGGCGCAAGGTTGTGGTAGGTGAATCCGGTGTTGCGGGCGATGGGCATCCCCTCGCCTTTTCTCGTAACTGTATAGAGTTTGAGATTCGGGCTCGTTCCTTCGAGTATGTCGCGCATCTCGACCCCGAAGGTCGCCGCGGCTTTGTATATGAACGTGAAGGGGAAGTCCTTCTCGCCCTGTTCCAGAGAACGGTATTCGGAGAGCGATACTTCGGTGCGGCTGGCCGCCTCCTGCTGGCTCATGCCGGCAACTTCGCGAAGAGTCCTTATACGGGAGGCCACTTCGCTTATTTCTTTTGTCATCATTATAATGATTCTCCCTTTTTCAATAGTGGACGTAAGGCGCCGATTCGGCTGCCTCGCGCAGTCTGTCGACGGCATCCGACGGATCATGCGACCTGAATACCGACGACCCCGCCACGATCACGTTCGCTCCGGCGGCACTGAGCAGCGCGACGTTTCCGTCGCCGATCCCGCCGTCGACCTCGATGTCAGTATCGAGTCCGCGGGCCTCCGCCTCGCGCCGGATCTCTGTGATCTTGGGGATCGTGTCACCTATCAGCTTCTGTCCTCCGAAGCCGGGATAGACTGTCATGACGAGTATCATGTCTACCTCCCCGAGATAGGGAAACACCGCTTCCGCGGGGGTATCGGGGGAGATCGCCAGTCCGGCGTGACGCCCGCGGCCGCGTATCTTTTCTATGACGGGGCGCGGGTCGGGACAAGCTTCGATATGGAAGGTGACGATGTCGGCGCCGGCGTCAATGAACGCGTCGGCGTACTTTTCGGGGTCGCTGATCATCAGATGGACGTCGAAGATCAGATCGGAGACGCTGCGGAGCGAGGATATCACCGCGGGGCCTATCGACATATTTGGGACGAAATGACCGTCCATGACGTCGAGATGGAGGTAGTCCGCGGCAGATTCGATCCCGGCTATCTCTTCAGCCAGCCTTGAAAAATCCGCTGCCAGCAGGGATGGGGATATAAGTATCGTATCTTTCATTGTAAGATCAGTCTCCGTTTTTTTCTATAAGACAAACGGCGTGGGCTGAAATGCCCTCGCGTCTGCCGGTGAATCCGAGGCCTTCCTCGGTCGTCGCCTTGACGCTGACGCAGCCGGCCGGCATACCCAGCGCCGAGGCGATGTTCTGTCTCATTTCATCGATGTAGGGTGCGAGCTTCGGACGCTCCGCGATCACGGTCGAGTCGATATTGACGGCTCGCCAGCCCGCACCCTGTATAATCTCGCCGGCTCTGCGCAGAAGCGCGATACTGTCGGCGTCCTTGTACGCGGGGTCGGTGTCGGGGAAATGGGAACCGATGTCACCCAGCGCCGCCGCGCCGAAGAGAGCGTCGATGACGGCGTGCGTCAGGACGTCGGCGTCGGAGTGCCCGAGCAGCCCGTACGGATATTCTATTTCGGCCCCGCCAATGATCAGCCGTCGCCCTTCGGCGAAGCGGTGGACGTCGTATCCGTGTCCGATCCTGATCGCGCGGGGATCATTTCCGCAATTATTGTTCAATTTTCTTCTCATCCGTTCTTCCGCAGCGCGGAACAACTGTTATTATTTATTATCGGGTCCTGTCTTTTTCACGGCGGCGGTATGCGACTGTTCGTATTCCTCAGCTGCCTTCTTTTTCAGATACCCGGCAAGAGCCGCGGCGACGTACGGGTCCTCCGGACGCGTGAGTTTGATATTGTACCTTCCGATCTCGACGATCTTTACCGCGTGCCCCATGTGCTCGACGAGCTCGTTGTCGTCGCTGCCCTCGAACCCCTCCTCGAGCGCGGAATATGCCGCCGCGCGGTAGAGGGGCAGGCTGAACACCTGGGGAGTCGCGGCGAGCCAGACCGTCTTTCTGTCGATAGACGAATCGATGAATCCGTGACTGTCCGCCACCTTTACGCTGTCGACCGCACGGCAGGCCGCCGTTGCGGCTTCGAAGCGGCAGGCGGCGATGCAGACCCTGTCGATGTCCTCCGGGGTCGTAAGCGGCCTCGCGGCGTCGGCTATGGCGACATATTCGGTCTTTTTCAAGACCGAAGCGCCGGGCGACGACGGCGACGCTATCTCCTCTATCCCGCGAAGCACCGACTCCTGGCGCGTGCTTCCGCCGGCGACCACCGATACGAGCTTTCCGAGAGCGTATTTTTCCCTGAATTCGGCGTATATGCCCGACTCGACGTCTTCGGGTCTCACGACCGCCACTATCGCGTCTATGTATGCCGATTCGTTGTATGCCCGGAGCGACGCCGCCGCGGCAGGTATGCCGTCGAGCGTGATGAACTGCTTGGGGATATCCCCGCCCATACGCTCCGAACGGCCTGCCGCGACGATCACGGCGGTCGTGAATCTGTTCTTCTTCGGGCTGCCGGACGCCTCTCTCAGGGCGGCCGCTATCCCGCGGAGCAGTTTTCTGCTGTTCTTTTCCAACTTTTTGAGAGTTCCCCGGTCATTTGCCCGGGACGGCCCCCGTCCCGAACAGCTCGTCGAAGTTGCCGTCGTCAAGCGCCTTCATCTCGGCCTGTCTGCGCACGTGTCTCTCCTCTTCGAGAGCCGGAGTGGCGATGAAAGTGTCGGCGATGTCGTTCATAAGCGATATGTCGAGGACACGGGCTCCGAGGCAGAGGACGTTGGCGTCATTGTGCTGGCGCGCCATCTCGGTGGAGAAGATATCGTTGCAGAGCGCGGCTCTGATCCCGGCGTGCTTGTTGGCGGCGATCGAAACTCCGATCCCTGTCCCGCAGATGAGTACGGCAAAGTCATATCCGCCCTCCGCGAATTTCGCGCAGGTCCTGTGGGCGATGATGGGGTAGTCGCAGCTGACAGTTGAATATGTTCCGCAGTCGGTGACTTCGTGACCGAGCGAGCGGAGGTGCTCCGCGATCTTCTTCTTCGCGTCAAATCCGGCGTGGTCGCTTCCTATGAGGATCTTTTTCATTCTTTCGCCTCCGTTGATGTCGTTCCTTCGGTGTTCGTGCCGGCGGTGCCGGGGCCTTTGAGTTTTTCCAGTCTGTCGCGTTCGGCCTGCGGGATCCGCAGGTACGACGGCAGCAGTGCCGCGTCGGTGACGCTCTGTCCGCGCGAGTGCGCCGCCAGAGCGGCCTGGGCGACGTAATAGGGTGATATGAACGAGCGGTGGGGCGGCGGCATGACGCATCTTCCGGCGGGAAGGCCGGGCAGCGCCGCCGCGGCGCCGTCTCCGCAGAGCAGGACCGGCCTGCCCGCGTATCTTCCGTCTTCCGCCAGCATCGACGATATCTTACCGATGTCGAGGGCTTCGTCGTCCGTGAGCCTGAGCGGGAGCCCCCCGTCAGGCTCGAAGAGAGCGGTGTAGAACTGGCCCCTTCTCGCGTCGAGCAGCGGAAGAATGAGCGGCGGCAGGCAGCCGGCCGCGGCAGAGACCGCCGCCTCCGCGGCCGCCGCGTACGCCAGGGCCTCGAGCGACGAGACTCCGGCGCAGGGCACGCCGCTGCCCAGGGCGAGGCCCTTGACAGTCGCGACACCTATGCGTACTCCGGTGAATGAACCGGGACCGC
>JAEEGL016572287.1_pt1 | contig 12213 bp, 7 predicted proteins | sample 9134231 | NCBI WGS metagenome assembly JAEEGL01 (sample SAMN16246548, study PRJNA631951) | gut metagenome | biome: gut microbiome; feature: rumen; material: fiber-attached | host: Bos | place: Iran: Karaj | collected 2018-10
ATGTAATCGAAACACGTTCAACTGTAAAAGATATTCACGTTGAAATTTGTTCTGCCTGCCACCCGTTCTACACCGGTAAGCAGAAGCTCGTAGATACCGCCGGACGTATCGACCGCTTTAATAAGCGCTACGGTATTAAAGGCGAGAATAAGTAAAAGAAAGATTGTCGGGTCAAGCCCGACAATGACACTGTCACCCCGAACTTGTTTCGGGGTTATTTTTTATGAATAGAGTATTTAAGAATCGTATCATAATCGTTATTTTAATCTTTATAAAATCGTTTGTTTTTGGGCATGAAAACAGAATGTCTGTTGGTTTATCTTCCTACATGGATTCAAACAATTTGGATTCGGAAAGATTATTAGATTATGTTTTGATTGATACTTCCTATGAATTGTTAATAAATCCTTTTGAAAAATTGTTTTGTAATTTATCAATTGGGATGGATTTAGGAATTAATCCTTTCATAAATATTTATGCTTTATCAATTAATTTAAAAGGATATATGGAAAATGATTTTTCGGGATTCTTTTTTGGGGTTTCTCCGTTAAGTGATTGCAATTTTGGAAATTTATTTTCAAATAAACATTTTATTAATTACGATATAGGCTTTTTGGGTGGTTATAATCTATATCTTAGCAATCAATTAGATTTTGAAACTATGGGTAAGTTATCTTTTTCAATGAATGATTTGAACAATAGAATAAAAGTAAGAATAATTGCATCTTTCTGTTATAGATACTGAAAAAGTTAAAAATTCTTTTAGTATTCATTTCCCTCTTCGTCAAAAAGAGCATATCTGTAACTCCCACACTTTATGTGGTTTTCTACCCTCGTAATCCTTAGGAATTGTTTGATTTGTAATTTCTTTGCAGGTAAAGTCTAAGCCTGCGGCAGATTTTGGTGGCAGTTTTTCCACATCAAATTTTAGCTTTTCTGAGTTAGTAGAAAAATAAAGGGTTCCGCCGGGGGCCAGGATATTAAGGCAGTCCTTTACAAGCTGCGGCCAGTCGCGGTTTATATCAAGAATGTCTGTCGTTGCTTTGCTGTTGCTGAAGGTTGGCGGGTCAAGAATAATAAGGTCATATAATTCTTCGGGAGCCAGCTTGCCGCTTTTTGCTGAAACTGCCTTTTCCTGTAAAAAGCGCATGCAGTCGGCGCGGGTGTAGATATATTTTTTTCTGTCGTCAAAGCCGTTTAGAACCATATTGTCTTTAGCCCACGCAAGATATGTATTTGATAAATCTACAGATTCAACATAAGCCGCATTGCCTTGTGCCGCATATACAGAAAAGCTTCCTGTGTAGCAGAAAAGATTTAGCACACGTTTTTTACTGCAGGTGTCTCGTACGGTTGAGCGCAGAGGCCTGTGGTCAAAAAAGAGCCCTGTGTCCAGATAGCTTGTGAGGTCAAGTTTGAATAACTGGCCTTGCTCAAGTGTTGTACCAGAAATGGATTGTCTGGCACCCTTCGACAAGCTCAGGGACCCCTGTAAAGTCTCTGCGTCATCGGGGGCCCTGAGCTCGTCGAAGGGTCCTTTTGTTGATTCGTTTTTCTGATACTGAACGTTCGTTCCTGTAGCTTTATGACTTTTATGTCCCCTTGTTTTTACAATAATGTGTTCTTTTTCAATTCCAAGAACCCCGGCCGCAGCTACTGCCATTGCATCAAGCCATTCCTGTTCTTCTTCTTCGGCTTTTTCATAAGGTCGTTCATATAAATATAAAACGGCATAAGTTCTTTCCTTTATGTCACCTTCAACAGCGGGATCATTTGCGGCAATACGTGCATTCTGTTCAGAAATAAAACGTGCGGCTTCTATAACAGAATCAATTCCATCCGGAATAAATTCGTACAAATCAAGACTTAAAGGAACTTCGGGAATATCTCTATCATAAAGCCTGTAACAAAGAATACGGTTTTTACGCATCTGTTTACGAAGCTCCTTATACTTTCTTTTGAGTCTGTTTGCAAAAAGCTCTGCCTGATATTCAATTTTGTCCATACTAATTTAATCTACCACATTTTATGTTTTCATGATATACTTAAAAACATGACTGCCACAGAAAAATATCTTGCAATGAATAACGAATTTTGCCGTCTGCGCGATGCAATTTATAATCCAGATGTAGAAGAAGCAGAAGAGGATCAGAAAATTCAACAGGCTGTAGAATCGGCATTATTGGTTTTGTGTAAATATCTTGATTATTACAAGGAATTAAATGATGTTCACACCCGTGAAAAGTCATAAGGAGATGTTTGTTTTATGAAAAAATTCTTTTCAATTCTTTTAAGTATTATTTTTACTCTTTGTCTTTTGTGCACATTACTGTTGGGAATCGTAAGGGCAAATTTCAGTGTATCTAAAATTACAGAGCTTGCAGGACAGCTTTTAAAACCGGTTGCTGCTCTTCCTGTTTTTGAATATGAAGATAACGGGCTTTTTTATCGTGACACAAAAGTTATTTCTTATGCCTATTATGATGAAGATGAATACGGCTTTGATGATTTTGATTTTGGCAGTATTGATTTGAGTCAGTTAGATTTGACTAACATGGATATGAATGGATTTGTTCAGCAATATCTTGATGCGGCAGAAATTGATGTAGATCCGGAGCTTGTTGCAGAAATTCTTTCTTCGCCTGATGTTTCACAGGTAGTAGATAAATATGCCGGCCAGATAATTGATTATATGACAGGTGCCAGTGATGAGCTTAATGTTAACCCCCAGGATATTACAGGAGTTGTTAATAAAGCCATTGATAAATACGAAGCAGCTACCGGCGAAGTTGTTGACCGTTCCGGCCTTGAACAAGCTGTTTCCAGTGGAATTGAATCAGCCGTGCCGGAGCTTACCGCAACCCTTGATGCAGCCAAAGAAGAAAATGCAGAAGCCTTTGATATTCTTAAAAAAGTAAATCTGCTGCTTTCATTAAAAATATTCATTCTTGCAATTTCTGTTTGTGTTCTGCTTGCTCTCATCATATTCCTTATTAATATGAATATTTTTGTATGCTTTAAGTTTATATCTATTCCTGCAATTATTGACGGATTAATTCTTTTTATTGGAGCTATTGCCGCTAATGCTTTGCTTCCGTCTGTCTTAAAGGACGCTATTGCAGAAAACGGACTTCCTGTGGCTTTGTATGATATTGTAATTAATTATACAGGCAGCATTTTACTTCAGGTAAAAATCTGTGGTATTGTTGCAACAATTCTTGGAGTAATTCTTTGTGTATTGGGCTTTATGCTCGGTAAAAGCAAAGCTTTGCCTGCTTCAGAAACAAGTTCAGAAACAACTCCATTGTCAGTGCAGTAAAAAATTATTATACTGTAATATCTCATTTTGCATTTATCCCACGACCTGTGTGTACGTGCGGTAAAAATATATAGATGCCGAAACAAGTTCGGCATGACATAAAAGGATATTTTATGAATTTTACAGAATTTGGTCTTGATGAAAGACTTTTAAAGGGGATTGAAGCCGCCGGTTATGAGGTTTGTACGCCGGTTCAGGAACAGGTAATTAAGGCTTCTACAACTTATGAAGGGGCAAAGGGCCCTGATTTGTATGTTCAGTCACAGACTGGAACTGGAAAAACCTGTGCATATCTTGTTGCAGTAATTCAGGGTATGCTCAAAGCAGAAAATGCGGGAAAGAAATGTCTTATTCTGGCTCCAACACGTGAGCTTGCAGTTCAGATTGAAGAAGAAGCAAAGGTGCTTGTTGGAACCAGCGGCCTTAAAGCCTTCAGCGTTTATGGTGGAGTAGGTTACGAAAAACAGATTGCTGCCCTTAAAAAAGGTGTTGATATTGTAATTGGTACACCGGGCCGTGTAATAGATTTGCAGGAAGGCGGAAACCTTGACCTTAGCAATTCTAATTTCTGTGTAATTGACGAAGCAGACCGAATGTTTGATATGGGTTTTTACGATGATCTTCGCAAAATCTTAAAAAAGCTTCCGGAGGCAGAAACCCGCCAGACAATGCTTTTTTCTGCAACCTTAAATACTTATGTAAAAAATCTTGCCTGGGAATACACCCGCGACCCTGTAGAAATTACAATCGAAGCAGAAAATATTACTGTTAGCGAAATTACCCAGGAACTTCTTCACGTTTCTTCTGACGAAAAAATGAAGCTGCTGGTTGGAATCCTTAAGCACGAAAACCCTGAATCTGCAATAATCTTTTGTAATACAAAACGTTCCTGCGAAGTTGTTGCAAAGCGTCTTATGATAAACGATATCAAGGCAGAATTTATGATTGGAGACCTTCCTCAGAGCAAGCGTCTTGCAATTATGAAAAAGTTTAAGGCAGGCGAAGTAAAAATTCTTGTTGCTACAGACGTTGCTGCCCGTGGAATTGACGTAGATGACCTTGCAATGGTTATAAACTACGACCTTCCTGTTGAATCAGAAAACTATGTTCACCGCATTGGTCGTACAGCCCGCGCCGGAAAATCCGGAAAAGCCTATACCTTCTGTTCAGAACAGGATGTTTACAACCTTCCTGCAATTGAACGCTATATTGAAATGCAGATTCCTGCAACAGTAGCTTACCCTGACCAGATGGAAGAAGATAAATCTGCCGGAATGTATATTAAAACCGAAAACTGGCATGGTGACGACGAGCTTGATAACCGCCATGGCTACCGCAAAGGCCGCGATGGAGATATTCATAATAAACGACGCGATAATTACAAAAAGGGCGGTTATAAGAAAGATGGTTATAAGCACGGCCCTTCGAGTGCCTCAGGGACCGCTCGTTCCGGCTCAGGGACCACAGACCGTTCAGGACGCCCGGATTATAAGAAAAACAATCACAAGCCATATATTGATCCTGCAAAACTTGCCGGACTTTCTTACGAAGAGCGCATGAAGCTTTATAAGGATGCGTATGGCAAGAAAAACTCTGGGGCCTCACGTTCAGATGGCTATAACAAGAATTCTTACCAGAAGAATGGCCACAACAAGGGCGGTTATAATAAAAATAACTACGAAAAAAAGCCATACAACAAGGGTTCTCAGCAGAAAAATCAGGCTGCACCTGTACAAAAAAAGACCCTCTGGCAAAAAATCAAGGCCTTTTTTGGACGGTAAACCAGGTTAAAATCCCGTTTAAGTACTATACATACTTCTCTTTTTATGTTATAATTTGGTGTTAATATATAAGAAGAGAGTATGAATAAAAAAGTAAAATCAAAATTAATAATTACTATAATTACAGTCTTATTATGCTTTCCGGCCTCTGCCATGGAGTTGGTTTTTTCACTGACTCCGGAATTAATTTTTCCGTTTTCAACAACAGGTCAGGAAAAATACGAAAACACAGGCTTTGGCGCAATGCTTGATACAGGTGTTGCAGTATTTGATTTTTTAAATGTAGGAACAACCGCAGGTTTTTATGCCGTTCCTAAAAAATCGTCTTCAAAGCTCAAGGAATCTCAGGCAAAAAATGTATTCTTTGTGCCGTTCGGAATTAAAGCAGGTACAGTTTTTTATCCGCTTTCAAGGCTTTCTCTTTCTGCAGGTTTGTCTGCGGGCTTTAGTCTTGCAATTTCCGGTGATGCAATTCATGAGCAGCCCTGGTATAAGGCAGAAGTTGGAGCCGCCTTTAGAATAAATCCGTCAATTTCGCTTGGTCTTACTGTGGGCTGGATGGACTATCAGTTTAATACCTGGTTTGGTAATCCTCTTATACAAGGCCTTACCGCCGGCATTGGTTTTACCTACCGTTATGATACAAAAAAATCTTCGGGTAGTGTAAGTGCCACCGCAGAATACGACGACAATGTTTTCCCTCTGCTTTATACAGTTTACAAGGATAACAGCTTTGGAACCGTTTATATTTCCAACGACGAAACTGCCGAAATTAAAAATGTTCGTGTTTCGCTCCGCGCCGAAGGTTATACTGCTTCTGAACTTGAATGTGGAGTAATTCCAATTATTCATAAACATAAAACAGAAAGTCTTCCTCTTACCGCAGACTTTTCTGAAGCTATCCTTCAGTTTACAGAAAATGGACAGATTCCTGCAGAGGTTGTTATAAACTACGAGCTCCTTGGCCAAAAGCGTGTTGCTGTTTCGCAGATTATTATTCCTGTTTATAACCGTAACCAGATGCGCTGGGCAGATCCTGCTGTACTTGCAAGTTATGTTTCTGCTTCTTCGCAGGAGGTTCTGGAATTTTCAAAATATCTTGTTGGTGTTTCCCGCCGTTATCTTAGAACAGGTCTTAACCGTAATATGCAGTTTGCAATGTATGTTTTTGAAGGCATGAGGCTTGCAGGAATTAATTACGAAGAAGAGGCTTCTACGCCTTATGATTCATATCACCTTGATTCTACCGGTCTTGATTATATTCAGTATCCGTATCAGACAATGCTTTATAAATCAGGAGACAAGGATGATCTTGGTGTTCTGTTTATGTCTCTGCTTCAGTCTGTAGGTATTGAAGCTTCATTTATTGCAAGCAATGATGATTTTATTGTTCTGTTTAATACAGAGATTGAAGGTTCAAAAGCTGGCAGCTTCTTTGATGGCACAGACCGTCTTGTAATTCTGGATGACGACTATGTATGGATTCCTCTTTCAATGAAGTCTCTTAGCGGCGGCTTTATTAACAGCTGGTACAAGGCCATTGAAGAAATTGATTATATAACCCAGTCAGAAGAAGATTATTATTTTGTAAATATTGCAGAAGCCTGGTCTTACTATCCACCGGCAGGCTTTACCAGCGGCGAAAATGTTTCTATGGAAACGTCTGAAAAAACTATTTCTGATACAGTAGAAACAGATATTGTCCGCTATATTACAGCAGAGTTTGGTCCGCAGATTGCAGAAATTCAAAACAGAATAAAAGCAGAAGGTGCTTCAATTGAATTATATAATCAGCTGGGACTTCTTTATGTAAGGGCAGGTATGTATTCCAGCGCAATTCCTGTTTATCAGCTTGCGGCAAAAATGGGTTCCGTTCCTGCTTTGAATAACCTTGGAAATATTGCTTCTATGCAGAAAAAATATGATGAAGCCTTGAGCTGGTATAAAAAGGCTCTGGAGCTTGATCCCGAAAATGCTACGGCAAGATCCAATCTTAACCGTATTCAGTCTGAACTGGAAGAAGAATAAGGGGATTTAAAAAAGTTTTATGTCCGGCAAGCAATCAAAAAAAATGCGCAGAATTAAAGGTCTCTCTAAAAAAGCTGTAGCAGGAGCCGCCGCTGCTCTTCTTACTGCAACACCACTTGCATCAGAAGGCGGAGAGTTTCTTGTAAGTCTTTATCCTCATTTTTCTTTTCCCGTTTTAAAATTTGATGATTCACTTTCTACCGGCTTTGGAGGCGGCTTAAGGTTAACCTACCGTCCTACAGATGGTTTTGGAATTTACCTTCAGGGAGATTATAAGAATTTTTCTTTTGATACAAAGCAGAATATTGGTAATCTTTCGGTTCTGGATGGTTCCATAGGTGCCGGTTATTATCTGCCTTTAAACGACAGGCTTGGTCTGAACTTTGATGCAGGAATAGGTTATTACTATGCAAACTATCAGAAGGGTTCTGGTTCTGCAAAATCTTCAACTCCACTCCAGGGCTTTAATGTTGGTGGTTCCATTTCTGTTTCTTATAAAATTGGGCCTGCAATTTCTGTTTATGCCGGAGGTGGAGCCCAGCACTATGCCTACAAAAATTCTAAGTTCATTACAAGTGCAGATGTAAACCCGGGACTCACTGTAAATATTACCAGAGCCTTTTCTAACAAGGATAACGTAACTCTTGGTGAGCATAGCTTAAAGCCTGTTTTCCCTGTATTTTATTCCTGGTATAACGACAACTCTTTTGGCACTGTAGAGGTTTGCAACAACGAAGATTCTTCTATCACAGATGTAACTGTTTCGTTCTATCAGCCGCAATATATGAGTCAGCCTCGTGAATGCGGCAGGCAGTCTGTTCTTAAAAAAGGAGAAAGTCTTGAAGTTGATCTTAAGGCCTTTTTTAATGAAAACATGCTTAGCCTTAATGAAAAAAGTGACACCCTTGCAAATATCATTGTTGAATATAAATATCTTGGTGCCAAACGTTCTCAATCTTTCCCGATGGTAGTTCCGGTTTATGGCCGCAACAATATGTCCTGGGAAGATGACCGTTGTGCCTCTGCCTTTGTTTCTTCTAAAGATCCTGCTGCCATGTGGTTTGCAAAATATGTAACTTCTACAGTCCGCGATAATATCCGCAGTGGAGTTCCTCAGAATATTCAGTATGCAATGGCGGTTTTCCAGGCGCTTGATGATTTTGGTATTAACTATGTAAAAGATCCTACCTCTGCTTTTGAAGATAATGTAGGTACTGCTTCTATTGACTTTTTGCAGTTTCCTTATCAAACCCTTATGTACCGTGGTGGTGACTGTGATGACCTTTCTATTCTTACCTGTTCACTGCTGGAATCAATAGGAATAAACACCGCTTTTATTACAATTCCGGGACATATTTTTATGGCTTTTGATTCAGGGCTTACTCTTGCCGAAGCACAGGATTATTTTATTTCTCTTGATAATTTTATTGTTGACGGCAACCGTGTCTGGGTTCCTCTTGAAATTACTCTTAGTGACGAAGGCTTTAACAAGGCCTGGCACAAGGGCTCCTGGGAATGGAACACTGCAAACAGAACAGGAGACGCCATGCTTTACCGTATGGAAGATTCCTGGAAAATTTATAAGCCTGTAAGTGTTCCCGGTGCCGCTGCAAAATTTACTTTGCCCGAAGAAAAAGCCGTTGCAATGGGCTTTGCAAATACTGTAGATGAATTTGTTCTTAATCAGATAACCCCGCAGATTGCCTGGTTTGAAAATGTGATTGCAAAAGCACCTACTGCACAAAACTACAATGATTTTGGTATTCTTTATGCGCGTTATGGACTTTTTGAACAGGCCGAAAAACAGTTCCGCCTTGCCAGAACTACAAAATACATGCCTGCCATTTTGAATACTGCAAACCTTTATTATTCTCAAAAAAATTATTCAGAAGCTTCACGCTGGTACCATCAGGTGCTTAATGCAGATCCTCAGAATAATCTTGCAATGCTGGGACTTGCCCGTTGTGCTTACGAAACAGGTGATTATGCAGAATGTGATAAATGGTATGGCGCCGTTTATAAAAATGACAGGACTCTTGCAAAGCAGTATTCATATCTTGGAGCTTTTGAAGAAACAAGCGGCCGAAGCTTTAGCCTTGCAGACCGTCTTGAAAATACCGTATGGCTTGGAAGTGCAAACTATAATTCAAAAAGTACAAACGGTACTCTTTCTGCAGATGGAGTTGAACTTTCTGACGCACAGGCAAATGCTCTGGTAATTAATTCATCTTTCCCTGCAAAAGAAAATATGCAGATTGCCATGACCGGTTCTATGCTTGCAATAGTTCCTGCTACCGGCAAAAAAGAAATTGAAGATGCCCTTAAGGCTGATGAAGATAAAACCGGCAGTGGAGCAGGGGACGGCAAACCGGATTCTTCTGACAGTGATGATGAATATAAAGGAATTTCTTCTCAGCTTGATTTTAATATTCTTTCTGCCCAGGATTTAGCAAACCTTGCCGCAGATACAATTCAGGAAAACGGCCAGACTCTTGATGATTTTGATGCTTCTGCCTTTAATATTTCTGTAAGAGAAGACAAACTTGTAGACACAACAGCCTTTGCCGTTCTAGAAACCAAAACCTCTGCAGCCACTGAGAATACTCTTGGGGTCCCTGAGGCTCTCGAAGGGCCTGAGGCTACATCCGTGGTCCCTGAGGCTCTCGAAGGGCCACAACCACCTGTCACAGGGCCACAATCACCAGCCGCCCAAATCGAAATTCCGGACATCAACGAACTTATTCCAACCGTTGCCATGCTTGGTCTGGACGAAGCCGATGTTGGAGACTTAAGAGCAACAGCCACAAGAAAATCAACTACAACAACCACGAGTGCAACAACCACAAGCACAGCAGCAAGTTCAACAAATAAAACAACCACAGCCTCAACTGACTGGGTTCCGGAGCTCATAGACGGTCTTAAAGAATTAGAATCAACCGCCGCAGATCAAACTTCCGCGGTCCCAGAGAATACCACTGTGGTCCCTGAGGCTCTCGAAGGGCCGCAATCACCATCCAGCTCTCTCGAAGAACCTCAACCACCAAAAAAATCAAATAAAAAAATATATATAGGCTTTGCAGCACTTGCGGCTGCATTGACAGCATTATTTATAGGCTTAAAGAAAAAAAGGAAAGAGAAATGAGTTTTATTAAATCACACAAATCAAAATTTTTAATCACAGGACTTTTATCTGCAGTATTGCTCCTCGCAGGCTCGTGTCAAAACTGGATGAGCAATGACGACTTTATGTCCAAAATTGAAAATGAAGTTCACGATGCAAACGCAAAGCCTTTAACTGTTTATGTACGCTTTGCTCATGATAAAATGGGTAAAACCGAACCTTCTGGCAATACAACAATTAAGGTAGATGTAGCTTCAAAGCTTTCTGCCGTGCCTGGTGACGATTACGGTTTTGTAAAATGGGCAGCCTTTTCTACAGACGATTTTCCTACAAATAAAAATCATTCCGAACTTACTTATATAAGCGAAGAAGCCTATAATCAGAGCTTTAAGAAAAAAGAAATTCCATCAGACGAAATTCAGTTTTCAAATCCAACCGAACAGATAACAGAAGTAAAAATCAAAAAAGCCCGCAACGATATTTTTATTATTCCAATTGTTGCAGCAAGACCAACTTATGTTCAGTCTGTACCTGCCGGCGGCGACAGTAACGTTGTAAAAAATACATCAATCAGAATTCTTTTTTCAAAAGCAATCGACGAAAAATCACTTTATGATTCAGAAGGAAAATTAAATTATTCAATTAGCTCAAGTGCCGCATCCTTCGTAGATGATTCCCAGGAAATTGAAACAAAAGATATTACAGAATATTTTGAACATTCCCTTAGTAAGCCTTCCTGCAAAATGCTTACTTTACGACTTAAAGAAAAAGTAGATGAAAACGGCGAAAAAACCGGAGAAATAGAAAAGCTCCTTGATAATCGCCAGCGAATTACAATTACACTTTTTGAAGGCCTTTGCGATGTTGACGGTTTTTCAATGAATGGAAATTACACCTTTAACTTTACCACCGGTACAAATACCGACAGCCTTGCTCCAATGATTGATGTTATTTATGGTGGTACCGGTGATAAGTGCGATGTATTTGTTTCTTTCCACAATGGAGAAATTGATGGAAAAGCAACAGATGCCGCAAAAAAAGCTTCAAAGGATATTTCAAGCCCTGAATATACAGATGCCCTTGTAGCTCAGCGTATTTACGATAAATTAAATCTTTATATTGCCGCAACAGATATTATTGCTGCCGGTAATAAAGATATCAGCTACGAAAAAGAAGCCAGCGAAGATAACGTCAACGCCATTGGTATTGCCGCAAGTCTTTACATAGACAAGGACGGAAAACCGGTAACAATTGATTCAACAAATTCAATTCCAAAACAGAATTTTGTATATATTCCTGGAGCCATAGATCAAAACTCACAGCTCGAAGGTTTGTTCAGCGACTATGTTCCAAAAGATTACACAAACTTATTAAATCTTGAAGGTACAATTTATACTTATGATTTAAGTAACCTTCCTGACGGTCTTATTAAGATTGACGTATGGGCCGTAGATATGACCGGTAACAGTGCCGCCCCTGCCGATGACGGTTCACCAAATAAAAACGGATCTCCTTATTACACCAAGCACGATAATGCCTACAAATCAATTTTTGTAGTAAAAGATACAACTCCGCCGGATAGTGCAACAGAATCCAAAAAACTTGTTTCAAATTCCGCAGAAGCTCCGTATTACTGGTATAACAGCCAGACACTTTCTACAATGAAGCTTTATGATCTTGAATCAAATCCTATTACAGATGCCGGTCATATAAGACTCCGTTCACTTGCAAATAACCTTAGCTGGAACTTTGTAGTAGGAAAAGTTGATAAAGCCCCGGATGCAAAAGACGCCGGCTGGAAACTTATTCACAACCAGGACACCGGGGCAAGCATAAAATATGAATTCAGTCAGGCTCAGATTCCTTCTGCAGACGGACCTGTAGATGTTACCTTGTTTATCCGCGATGATATTGGTAACGTTTCTGCTCCTGTGCTGCTTGATTCTATTATGTATGATAATACA
>JAEEGL017095781.1_pt1 | contig 12213 bp, 11 predicted proteins | sample 9134231 | NCBI WGS metagenome assembly JAEEGL01 (sample SAMN16246548, study PRJNA631951) | gut metagenome | biome: gut microbiome; feature: rumen; material: fiber-attached | host: Bos | place: Iran: Karaj | collected 2018-10
AAATTCTTTAACACTAACCATTTCTTCATCAGTAACAATTGACTTTACTATATTTTCGGTTAATTCAATTAAATCCATTATTATTCACCCTTTTTTTTCTTAGCAAATTCAGCCATAATACCAGCTTTTGAAAAAATACTTCTAGCTGTATCAGTAAGAATAGCTCCATTATGTAACCACTTCATAGCTACTTCTTTATCAATCTTTATATCAGCTGGATTTGTTAAAGGATTATAAGTACCAATTAACTCAATATATTGACCATCTCTAGGACGTCTAGAATCGCTAGCAACAATTCTATAAACTGGTTTTTTCTTAGAACCCATTCTCGTTAATCTTATTTTAACTGCCATAATATCTCCTCCATTTCCTTAAACTGTATTAATTATAATATACGTTTTAAATATATGTCAAGTATTTTTTGTTAACAGTTAAATATATATTAACATAAATTAAAAAATCGATTACATCGACCCTTTAATTTATAAAATCATCTTTTACTTCTTTATCTATTGCTTCAATTACATCATCGCTCTTATTATCATTTAAATCTTGCCATGGATCTTCACCATCATCTATAGCAATTTTTATCTTAGTATCACCAACCAATTCAATTCCTAACTCTTTTTCTACAGTATAATTAATACTACCATCTACTATTTCTGCCTTCACACAACTTGGTTGTTTTAAACTTCTAACAATTACTTCATCTTCACTTGATATATCACCGCCACCATTAAATGGAACCACTACATTTTCCAGATAATTATTAGTTTGTTTTACTACTTCTGTTTTAGTATCATTCAAACAAGAATACCAAATATTAACATCATAGCTACCCTCTATCTTAACCGATTCACCAGTTCTATATCCTTTAAAATTATGGTTTATAATCCAACACCCTAAAATAGTACTAGGCGCTATTTCAGGAGTTACCGTATGATTAGTTATAAAATTCTTTTTACCCTTACCAATAACTGCTTTAGTAACAATTTCTTTAAAATTAGTCATATTATTCCTCCTCAATTTAATTTATGCATAAATACATGATTTAGTTCTAAAACTACGTTATTTCATCTAATAATTAACAAAAAAAAATTATTAGAATAACTTATACTAGGTGATTATATGAACTTTATAATAAATGATTTTAATATATTTTATAAAAAATATGGAAAAGGAAAAAATAATATAATAATACTTCCAGGTTGGGGAAATAATAGAGAAACGTTTAATTATATGATTAATTTTTTTAAAAAAAACTTTACCATATATATACTAGATTACCCAGGATTTGGTAATAGTACTTTCCCAAATCGAGATTTAACTCTAGATGATTATACGAACTTAATAATACATTTTATCAAATCGAAAAATATATTTAATCCTATCATTATTGCACATTCTTTTGGAGGAAGAATTGCAATTAATATGGAATATAAAAAAGAAATAAATATAAATAAAATAATACTAATAGATTCCGCAGGAATAAAACCAAGAAAAACATTAAAACAAATAATAAAACAAAACACATATAAACTATTAAAAAAACTAAAATATATATTACCTAAAAAATATAAAGAAAAATATATTAATAAATTAATAAAAATATTTGGTTCAAATGACTTTAAAAATCTAAATCCAAATATTAGAAAAACATTCATCAATATTGTTAATAATGATTTAAAAAATAAATTAAATAAAATAAATTGCGCAACACTTTTAATTTGGGGAGAAAAAGATATAGATACTCCACTTACAGATGCCTATATAATGAACAACAGAATAAAAGACAGTGGATTAGTTATATTAAAATATGCATCACATTTCTCATACCTAGAATTTCCAAATTACACTAACAACATCATATATGAATTTATTAAACACGATCTAAAAAAAGAGACTATCAAAAAATAATCTCTATTCTATAGCACTTTTTAATAGATTTATAACTGGGCGGACTCCATGTAGAGTATAATCTACACCGCTTTGCAAAATCGTACCAGGTAAATAAATATACCAAACGCCATAAGATGGCAAATCATTTGAACTCATTGTCCAATAACCAGAAACGTGATTTTGACCGCCACCAAAATTTTGTGATATCCAAGATACATGTGGTGATGAACTACAACTATCATTTTTACATTCTAAATTGTTATATAATTCATCTAATGTTATTAATCTTATTTTATAACCATCTATTTCCTTTAGATTTGATTCCCCTAATACTGATAAATATCTACTTTCAAGCATTTCTTTTATCTTACTAGTAGAATATATATTTGAACTTTCATGATATATCATTGTATCATATCCAGAACCATAGGCATATTCTCCTAATTCTGCATTTGTTAATACTCCTTCTTTCATTAATGTTACATAATCTTCTGCTACAGTTGAATTCTTTACCACTCTCCAATTACTTCCCTCAAAATTAACTATATCTCCCACTACATAATCATAAGCAAATATTTGTCCTAAATCTTGTTGATAGTTTATCGTCACCGTTATATTATTAATTGTACTTGCAGGTTGACTTGTTACATTACTATCATAATCTACTTTTATTGTTAATGTATTTGTTCCATTATTTTTTAATATTTTATCCCCTCTTTTTAAGCCACTTATTGCATATTTTATAGCTGAATTATCACCTTTGTTTACTGTTATACTTTCTACTACCGCATCTAATGTTCCTTTATTTGTTACTGTTATATCATATGTAATTGAATCTCCTGGCTGAGTGAATCCCACACTAAAATTAGCGGTTGTTGCCGTATATGATGGATCGACTTTATTAATTGCATCTCCTACTACATCTTTTGAGGATATATTAGTTATTTCTACTCTCCATGTTGAATCAATACTTGCACTTCCATTAATCGTTAATTCTTGAGCAAGTAACTCATACCCCCACTGCCATTACACATATCAACACACTTAATATTCCTATTAATACTTTCTTTTTATCCTTCATCAAATCATCCTACTTTACCATACTATATAATATATTATACTCAATCACAATATCAAAAATCAACAAAAAAAGCACAGAATAATTGATTCTTGTGCTTTATTTCTTATTACTATATTTGTTCAGATTCCGAATTAATCATATATTTATAAATATGATTTCCATGTATTATGAAGAACGCACTATCAGCAATATCTTCTGCTTTATAATATAGAATTGGTAAATGTAATTCTTGTTGAATATCAATCATATCTTTAAATTTCTTAATTTCAATCTTAGTAGCTCTTTTAATTTTAGGAACTGAATCAACTTCAACTATTACTTGATCATGATCCTTTAAGATCTTATTCAATTTAAACAATACACTATGATTTTCTGTCATCTTCTTCAAATCAATTAATAACTTAATTGTAACAAATCCAGAACATACCATTAACACACCACTGAATAACAATAATACATAGTTTTTAGAAGCCGCAATTTTTTCAACATTACTAATCATCTTAGAACCACCATTACCATCTTGTTTAGTAACTTGAACAGTCGCTACTGATAAAGGTATCTTAACACTTTGAGTAATACTTTCATTTAATTTACTATCACTACCTTCCACATCAGAAGTTACTGAGGCAGTAAATGTAACCGTCAAGAACGCATCCATTGGCACTGAAGCTTTTAATTTATATCTATTAACATAAGCATTATATGTATCATATTTTATTTTTACTTTTTGATTCATCGCAATTGATGTACCTGAATCAATTTTATTATCTGATTTAGCTAAATTATACTTTTTAGACCAAATTGTACCTTTTTTATCTTCTTCTCCACCTGTATAAGTAGCACTTAAATCACCAGTAACTTTATATGAATAATTATAATTTAAAGACTTAGGTGCTTGCACTGCACTAGAGAAATCTATTTCTACATAATCAATAAATGGTGCCGGTACTAATTCACCCATTCCCAAATATGGAGATTCATAGAAATCATTCTTCTTTAAATAAATCTTATACTTTGCTCCATTTTGAACATTATAAGTTAATATTGGATTTGTCCTACTAGCAGCTGGTGAAAAACTTCTAAACATAATCCAAATTGAAAGAACCAATACAAAACCAGAAAGTATTAATAAACCAATCTTTAACACATCACTAAAAAAATCATAATCCTTACTATGTTTCTTATCATTTTTTCGTTGATTAAATTCTTTCTTAATTTCAATCTTATCTTTAGAATCAAATTTCATAGGTTCTATATCATCAATTGTTTCATTACTACTGATATCATCAGTATCCCCTAAATCATTATTCTCATCTTCTACATTGTCACTTTCAGAATCGAAATTCTCTTCTTCTTTTGTATCATCACCAGTCACTACAAACGATTTTTTTAATTCATTTTCTACAGCTTCTAATTCTTCATTATTTTCATTTGTCATTTTCGACACCACCTTTTTATCTTAATGCTTCGCTTAACCATACAGATGGGAAGCCTATGTATTTAACTTTTGTCTTGTAAATACCCAAAACTTGTTTTTGTGAAACTTTATCAGCATCATCAACATTATTGTTATCACCTCTTGTAGTAAATACCAATCCTTCATCAGTTTCCTTTATTGCAGTAACTCTATGTATTACATAAAATCCATCTGCATTAAATCTAATAATTGTACCAACTTTAATTCTATCCATTTGATCTTGTTCAATCTTTTCAATAATTGCCATATCTCCTCTTTCAAAAACAGGAAACATACTATTACTAACAACTGCAAGTGGCATATATTTAAAGAATCCTAAAACAAAGCCAACAATTACAAACACAAATACAAATACCGGAATATACCTAGACGGCCTACTTTCTCTTTCCTCTTTCTTAGTTGTATTTCTAACCAGTCTAATGTGTGAATAATTAACTAAAACAAATAATATTGTAGGAACCAATATTCCAGCTAAACCAGTATAAAACCAATCTAAATTAGGAAGTATTGGTAAAACAATTCCAACTATAGTAGTTAACAATCTATAAACAATTGCACTACCACATCCACCAATTAATGTTAAATAAGTAAATAAAACATTACGAGCAATATTTGGTATAACATCTGAACATATAAACTTAAAACCTGCCTCAGGTGTCCTAAAATCTGACGATAAACTATTATAATTAACAGATATTAATATAAATAATATTGTAATTAAAACTAACCATTTTGTCTCCTTACCACTATATTGTACTAAAACCTGCCTAACATATTCTTGGAAGAAAATAATAGGAATAAATAACAATATATTAGTACTAATACCTTTTAATGTCATTGAATATGCATTATATTGATATCCAAAAATAAGTCCAGACAAGAAATATAACATTAAATATATAACTACTACAATAAATGTAGTCTGGACTTTATCCGTTTTATCTAAAAAACGCTTATAATCATACTTTGTTAATACATAACTTATAAAAAACAGAATCAACCAAATAAAAATATTTACATAATTATCAATAGATAGGAAACTTACTTTTACTGATAAGATTCTAGTTAATATATATGCTATTATTAAACCATAAATAAATATAATCTTCTTATTAATTGTTCTCATATTTATCTTAGCCCCTATACTTATTCCCTATTATGAATTAATTTTACCAAAAAAGCAGAAATATATCAATACAAAACTTTAACAAAAAAAGATTTAATTTTATCTATTAAATCTTCTTATTCATCAATTGATATTCCTAATTCTTTCAATTGAATATCATCCACGATGTTTGGAGCTTCACTCATTAAACATGAAGCACTAGCAGTCTTTGGAAATGCCACCACATCACGAATATTATTGGTATTAGCTAGAATCATAATTAATCGTTCAAGTCCAATACCGACTCCACAATGAGGAGGAGTACCATATTTAAACGCATCTAAGAAAAATCCAAATTTCATTTTTGCTTCTTCTTCACTCAAACCAATAGCTTCAAATACTTTTTCTTGAAGATCAGGCCTATGAATTCTAATAGAACCACTTAATAATTCATATCCGTTTAATACCAAATCATATGCCCTAGAATAACAATGCGCCTTATCAGTTAATAATTTTTCTATATCCTCATCCCTTGGTGCTGTAAACGGATGATGTTGTGCTACAAATCTATTATCTTCCTTAGAATATTCAAACATAGGAAACTCTGTTACCCATAAGAACTTATATTCATATTCATTAATTAATTGTAAATCAGTACCCAATTTACTTCTTAAAGCTCCAAGAGCTACTTTAGAAATATTATATTCATCAGCTATAATAAATACCAAATCATTATCTTCTAACGATAAAATATTAATAATTTCGTTTTTTTCATCATCATTCAATACTTTCGCAATAGATCCACTAATTTCACTATTAATATATTTCAAAAATGATAAAGCTTTTGCATTATATATCTTAACAAAGTCAGTTAATTTATCAATATCCTTTCTAGAAAATTTATCCGCACTATTCTTTACTACTATCGCATTAATACTTCCTTCATTAGATAATATATTCTTAAATATTTCAAAATTTGTATTTTTAAACACACTAGATATATCTGTAATTTCCATCCCAAATCTAAGATCTGGTTTATCACTTCCAAATCTAGAAATACAATCATCATAAGTAATACGTACAAATTTATCTAACTCTACATTTTTTATTTTCTTAAATATATCATTCATTAAACCTTCAGTAATAGAAAATATATCTTCTTCATCACCAAAACTCATTTCAATATCTATTTGTGTAAATTCGGGTTGACGATCTGCCCTTAAATCTTCATCTCTAAAGCATCTAGCAATTTGAAAATATTTTTCCATTCCACCTATCATAAGTAATTGCTTATATATTTGTGGTGATTGAGGTAATGCATAAAAATTACCTTTAAATATACGAGAAGGAACTAAATAATCTCTTGCCCCTTCTGGAGTAGATTTACATAAAATAGGAGTTTCTACCTCAATAAAACCTAAATCAGATAAAAAATTACGTGCTATCATAGTTACTTTATGTCTAAGAATTAAATTCTCTTGCAATGAACTTCTTCTTAAATCTAAATAACGATATTTCAATCTTGTATCTTCTAATGCCGTTGTATCATCACTTATTTCAAAAGGTGTATCACAAGAAGTATTAATTAATTCTAATTTTGACACTTCTACTTCTACTTCTCCAGTAGGAATTTTTTTATTTTTATTTTCCCTTTCACAAATTACACCATTCACTTTAATAACAGATTCATTTTTCAAAGCAGATGCTACCTCATAATCATCATCTTCAGGACGTACTACTAACTGAATTATTCCACTTCTATCTCGAAGATCTATAAATACAAGACCACCTAAATTTCTTTTTTTAGAAACCCATCCATATAAGGTTACTTCTTCCCCAACTCTTTTTATATTAAATTCACTATTATTGTATTTCTTCATGACTAACCTCTCTTTTCTTTAACCAATATTTCTTTATATAATTTAATGACCAAGTAGACAAGAAAAAACCGACAACTGGAACTACTGCCCCTAAATAAGGATTAGTAGTATCATACGTAGTTAAATAAAGACAAGCAAATAAATAAGTCAAAGCCATTATCAATATTCTTCTAGTCCAAGAAGTTTCCCAAGCTTTATCACATTCTACTCTCTTATTTCTTTCTTCTATGGCCTTAATACTTTTCAATAGTTCTTTATCCATATTACACCTTTCTAATTGTGGTGATGCCCACAATCACAATCTTCATGATCACATTCTTCATCATAATCATCTATAAATTCTTCATCTACCAATTGTTCATCTAAATAATATATTAAATAATCAATTCCTACTTTATCTTCTTCTTTAGTTTTATTATTTTTTACAGTTACTTCATCATTTTTCAAATCTTCATCATTCAAAATTATCAAATATTTAGCATTCAATCTATCCGCTTTTTTAAATTGACCTTTAAGTGATCTACTACTATACTCACAATCTATTCTAAAACCATTCATTCTAAGCTCTTGAATTAACGATAAAGCGTACTTCTTTTCAGTATCGGATACATACATAACAAACACATCTACATCATTATTAATTGGTAATTTTACATCTTCTAACTCTAGGGCTGTCATTAATCTATCTAATCCAGATGCAAAACCTACTGCTGATGTTTTAGGGCCACCCAATGTACTTACTAGTTCATTATATCTACCACCACCACCAAGCACATTATTAGAACCAAAGCCTTTTACTTTAGCTTCTATTTCAAATACTGTATGATTATAATAATCTAAACCTCTTACAATTTTAGGATCAACTTCATAATCTATTCCAAGTTCATTTAAATATTCCTGTAATAAAACAAATCTTTTCTTAGATTCCTCATTTAAATATTCAATAGTAGTAGGTGCATTTTTCATAATATCTTTATCACCATCTACCTTACAATCCAAGATTCTTAAAGGGTTTTTTTCAAACCTCTCTTTACAGTCTTCACATAAATGATCTAAATGTGGTTTAAAATATTCAACCAGTGCATTTCTATAGTTATTTCTAGATTCATCATCACCTAAAGAATTTATATTAACCTTTATCTCTTTCAAACCAAGAACTTTATATAAATTAACTGGAATTGATATAACTTCAGCATCAGTAAAAGGATCATCACTACCAAGCACTTCAATACCAAATTGAGTAAATTCCCTATTTCTACCAGACTGTGGTCTTTCATAACGATACATTGTACCATTATAATAAAGTTTAACAGGTTGAACTGCTTCCCCATACATTTTATTTTCCACAAAACTTCTAACTACTCCTGCAGTTCCCTCTGGACGAAGTGTCATATTTCTATTTCCACGATCAATAAAATCATAAGTTTCCTTTCTTACAATATCGCTTCCTGAACCTACTCCTCTATGAAAAACTTCACTAGACTCAAATAAAGGAGTTCTAATAAAATTATAATTATATTTTTCCATTAAAGAATCTATTACTTTATTAACATATTGCCACTTCTTAGCACTTTCTCCATATAAATCATACGTACCTTTTGGTTTTGTTATCATAATTTATCCTCCTTAAAATAAAAATAAAAAGATGGCTACATAAGGACGAATATATCGTGGTGCCACCTTAATTCATAGTTTTAACTATCTTAAATCCTTAACGCAGATATACGTTTTCTTTTTTATGGATGTCTTCATTATCTAACTTTAAGTATTTCCACCTACCATACTCTCTCTATAAAAGTATCAACAATTACTATTTCCAAAGAAATTACAAGTATATTGTATAATAAGTTTATATATTTTACAAGTATTAAATAATCATATTACTCATATATATCCATTAAATCTTTATCCAATTCTTCTGTCACAAATATTTCTTTTTCTCTCAAAAAATAATTCTTTTTAATTATATTTAATTTATCATTACCAGTTTTATATATATTTTCTATTACTTTAAACAAAACATCCTCATCAATTAAATCAGTATTATTTATCATATTATAAATATCTATATAACTATTTCCAAAATAGTTAACAAATTTTTCTATTCTTTCTCTTTCAAACAAATTAATCTCATCAATATGATCATTAAATATCATCTCGTTAGGAAATAAAAATAATCTCAATATTCCTGAAATACTATCATCATAATTATTGTTTTGATATTTTTTTATTCCTACACAAAAATAATTATAATTAATATCTTTTAATTTATCATCATATTCTCCGTCTAAAGAATCCATTAATGGATCAAATACATAAATACCTTGGATTTTATACTTAACATCATTAACATTTATAATTATCACAAATCTATTTCCATCAGAAGAAGTAACTTCTTCAACATAAGAGTCAATATTTAATCTCTTTAAAAATTCTTGAAATAATATTGTATATCCATACGAATTAGTATAATTATTTTCAATAATACTTAACAAATTATTTTTTACATCTTTATAATTAACTAATTTAACTCTATCATAAATCAAACATATTTTTTCTAATATTGACAAATTAGATAAATCTTGTTTCTTGAAAAAATTTTCAAAATAATTAATTAATTTCCTACACTCAGTTATAGAATAAATATCTACTTTCTTATCATATCTAATATAAGATATCTTCCAAGTATCTGGATTTAAATAATTAATATCTAATACTTCTTCCAATTCACTATCATTAAAGTCAATCAAAATATATTTTTCTATTTTTTCATCATCTCTTAAATTTGATGTTTCCAATAAACTTTTTACTTTTGTTATATTAACTAAATCAATTCCATCTTTAAAATAAATATGATTTACATTTTTATAAATAACTGAATTTTCCTCTAAATCAATTAATTCATCATCGCTTAAATTATGATCAAAAGAAAAAGTTTGGATTAAAGCATCTTTTATATCATGATCTATGTGATATATTTTATTACTCATCCAAACCACTTCCTTATTTTATCTTAATTTTCCACCAAATTTACCAAGTTTCCCTTTTGATCCTTTAACACCATTGAAATTTTGTAAAATATTACTATCAAACGAATGAATCTTTGCTGTCCTTACCTTATAGTCTTTAATTGCCACATTAATCATATCATCCAATAATTCGGTATAATCTTTACCAACTGGACTCCATAAATAGAAAGCTAAAGATCCCGGACAAGCATTTATCTCATTAATATAAACTTTATTCTTTTTAGAATCAATCAAAAAGTCTATTCTAGCAACTCCACTCATTCCTAATGCCTTAAAAGCACGAATAGCATAATCTTTTATCTCTTCTTTTAATTTATCAGAAATATCTGCTGGAATAATCCTATCAGTTGATACCATTCCTTTAGAAGCACTACCACCTTTAACGCCTAACTTTTGACCACCACCAATATACTTATCTTCATAAGTCAAAAGTTCATTTTCTGTAAGAACACGTTCTAACTCACTTAATGAAACTGATATAGAATTACCTAAAACACTAATATTAACTTCATTTAGATTTTGCACCATCTCTTCTACAATAATTTTCTTATCATATCTAATTGCTTCATCTATCTTTTCAATCAATTCATCTTTATCTTTAGCAGTACCAATACCAATACTACTACCCAAAGTAGCTGGTTTTACTATCATTGGATATTTTAATTCTTCTATCTTTTCCATTACACTATCAACATCTGTTGTATAATCTGTATCATAAAACCATACATGCTTAGGTGCAGGTATACCCTCACTTTCCCAAATAACACGTTGAAACACTTTATCTTGTGCTACTCCTGAAGGAGTTACATCACTACCAACAAAAGGAATACCAATTGTTCTTAAATAACCCTGTAAAGCACCATCTTCAACATTATTACCGTGTACTATAGGAAAAACTATATCTAATTCCTTTACCACACCCTTAAACCCCTTTTTGTTTTGCAATACAAATAAGTTATCCTTTGTAGTAAGCACCACATTCTTTGTATATCTTTTAAGTAAAGACATATCCTTATAAGTCTCTAATTCTTTTAATATTTCACCAGTGTACCATTCACCTTTTTTAGTAATATATATTGGAATAACCTCATATTTACTAGTATCAATTTTATACATAGCTTGAACTGCAGAAATTATACTAACTTCATGTTCAACGCTTTCTCCACCAAAAATAACTCCAATTTTAATCATTTCTATTTTCCTCCTATTTCTGTATATGTATCTGGCAAATCATTTTCAAATAATGCATATAAGTCCTTATTTGGTTTATTTTGTTTTAATTCATTCAAAAGTTCATATGCCTTTCTAACATCATTCAATACATATATATTATCTTTATTAAACTTTTTATCAATTAATCCTTCCATAATTGGCTTAGTTTGCTTTTCACCAACCAAAATTACATAATCAGCAACCTCGCTTATTTGTTCACCAAATACCCTGTTTAACTCCTCTTGTTTATCACCAAGTTCAATCATTCCTGGAGTTACAACTACTTTTAAACCATCCATCATACCAAGTACATCTAAAGCCGATTTAGCACCTATTGGATTAGAATTATATGCATCATCTATTTGATAAAAAGATCCTAATTTCTTCAACTCTAATCTATGTTCAACTGGTTGTATAGAAACAACTTTTTTAATCATAGCATCGATTGATATATTCATTTCATATCCAAGTGCAATTGATGCAAGTATATTATAAACATTATGAACTCCTAATAACTTAGTTTTAACTTG
>JAEEGL010152647.1_pt1 | contig 12212 bp, 8 predicted proteins | sample 9134231 | NCBI WGS metagenome assembly JAEEGL01 (sample SAMN16246548, study PRJNA631951) | gut metagenome | biome: gut microbiome; feature: rumen; material: fiber-attached | host: Bos | place: Iran: Karaj | collected 2018-10
AAGGAAAATCGCCAATCTCGTGCTTGGCGACGTCTACGGGAAGCCCGGGATAGTCGCCGACACGCACTGCATACGGATATGCGGCCGACTCGGGTTTTATCCCGAGGACAAAAGGGATCCCCTTCTGACCGAGAAGATTATGTCGCAGGTCATCGAACCGGGTGAGCAATCCGATCTCTGCCACCGGCTTGTGCAGTTCGGCAGGGACACCTGCATGGCGCGCTGTCCGGCATGTGCCGGGTGTCCGCTCAGACGCATATGCAATCACTGCGGAAATTCGGAGGAATTATGAAAGAAATTCTCCTGCTTAAATACGGAGAAGTCGTTCTGAAAGGTCTCAACAAGCGTGATTTCGAACGGCTGATGCTCAGAGAACTTGAAAAGAGACTGTCTACTGTCGGACGTTTCCACGTCTGGGCGGCGCAGAGCACCGCTTATGTCGAGCCGCTTTCGGGCGGCGAAAATATCGACGCCGCGCTTGATATATGCCGCAGAGCCTTTGGCTTCACGACGATTGCACGTGCCGCCGTTGCCGAAAAGAATATGGATGACATTCTCCGGGTCGCACGAGATTATATGCCCGAAAAGTTAGTTGGATACAGGACTTTTAAGTGCGACGCGAGACGCTCGGACAAGAGATTTCCGCTCACATCGCCCGAGATTTCGGCCGAGGTCGGAGGCGCAATCATTGAAAAGGCGCCGTGGCTCAAAGTCGATATAAGACAACCCGAGATCATCGTCATGACCGAGGTCAGAGAGGATTACGCTTATATTCACGGCGGTTCAATCCCGGGGGCGGGCGGTATGCCGACGGCCTCGAACGGGCGAGCGATGCTGTTGCTTTCCGGAGGAATAGACAGCCCCGTGGCCGGTTACATGATGGCAAAACGCGGTGTCACGGTCGAGGCGGTGCATTTTGAGAGCTATCCGTACACATCGGATCTGGCTCGCGACAAGGTCGTCGAACTCGGCCGGCTCATCGCCCGGTATTCCGGAAAGATGAAGCTCCACATTATTTCGCTCACAAAGCTTCAGGAAACGCTCATGCGTTCCTGCGACGAGGATTATTTCACGCTTCTTCTCCGCCGCTCGATGATGCGGCTCGCCGAGCGCGTGACGGAAAAAGAATACTGCAAAGCGATCATAACCGGAGAGAGCGTTGGTCAGGTCGCCTCGCAGACCATGTCCGCCCTCGCTGTCACTGACAATGCCGTATCATGCCCCGTTTTCCGACCCTGCATAGGCATGGATAAGGAGGAAATAATCGCGATCGCTCGCAGAATAGGGACGTTTGAAACGTCAATTTTGCCGTATGAGGATTGCTGTACCGTTTTCACTCCGCGTCACCCGAAGACGCGTCCCGACCTTGACAGGGTGCTTGAACAGGAAAAAAAATATGATTATAAAACTTTGGAGGACGAGGCCTTCGATACGCTCTACACCGTTATTATCGACGCGTACGGAAACGAAAGCTTCGATCCCAAATACGACAAAAAAGAGGAAACAGAATGAAACTCGGAATAGTCGGACTGCCTAACGTCGGCAAAAGCACTCTTTTCAACGCAATAACCTCGGCGGGAGCCGAGGTCGCGAACTATCCGTTCTGCACGATCGAGCCGAACGTCGGCGTCGTGAACGTCCCCGACCCGCGTCTTGACGTGCTCGCGAAAATGTACTCACCCGAAAAATACACTCCCGCCGTAATTGAGTTTGTCGACATCGCCGGGCTTGTGAAGGGTGCTTCGCACGGCGAGGGGCTTGGGAACAAGTTTCTGTCCCACATACGCGAGGTCGACGCCGTCGTGCATGTCGTCAGGTGCTTTGAAAACCCCGATATAATCAACATTAACGACTCGGTTGACCCGGTCCGCGACGTCGATATTATCAATATGGAGCTCATTCTGTCCGACATCGAGATCGTCGAAAGACGCATCGAGCGCACGTCAAAGCTTATGAAGGGCGACAAAACCTTATTGTCTCAGCTTGACGCTCTGAATAAAATGCTCGGATGGCTGAATGCGGGAAATCCCGCCCGCACGGCGGAGCTTACCGAGGATGAGACGGATCTTCTGATCGATTTGCCGCTTCTTTCGGGCAAACCGGTAATATACGTCGCTAACATCAGTGAGGATGAGCTTCCAGACGGATATCTAACATCGGATTACTATACAGCGCTTGAAAAGCTTGCCGCGGACGAGGGCTCGGCGGTTATACCTGTATGCGCAGGCGTGGAGGCTGAGATCGCGGAGCTCGAACCGGAAGACAAAAAAATGTTTCTCGAGGATCTAGGACTGAGTGAAAGCGGGCTAGACCGGCTCGTGAAGGCGGGATATGAGTTACTTGGGCTCATAAGCTTCCTTACGGCGGGGCCGAAGGAGGTGCGCGCCTGGACAATTAGGAACGGGACGAAAGCGCCTCAGGCGGCGGGGAAGATACACTCCGATTTTGAGAGAGGCTTTATCCGCGCCGAAGTCGTATCGTTTGGCGACCTCGTCGCCTGCGGAAGCGAAAAGGCGGCTAAGGAAAAGGGACTCGTCCGTTCGGAAGGCAAGGATTACGTCATGAAGGACGGGGACGTGGTCGTTTTCAGGTTCAACGTTTAACGCGGAACGCATTTTTTGCAATCAACGGATGTCAGTTCCTTAACATATCCTCGTGATATCTTCATTATCCGGGGAGTTTCCGGTCAAAAGGAGTTTATAATTTGACTTTTGATTTTTCAGTCTTATTCTTCATTCAGGAACATTTGAGATGCGCTTTTCTTGACGCCGTTATGCCTTATATAACCTACCTTGGCGAGGCTGGAACGATATGGTTCGTTGCGGCGATAATCCTGATAATAACAAAGAAATACCGTAGGTACGGAATTATGATCGTCTGCGCGATGGCGCTCGGATATTTGACGGGGGAGATCATTCTAAAGGGAATCGTCGCCCGTCCGCGCCCGTTTGCCGTTGACACGACGGTGGAACTGCTGATCCACGCGCCGTCCGGTTTCTCGTTTCCGTCGGGACATTCGGTCTCGTCAGCCGCCGCGGCGACGGTGATCTCCCGCGCGGACAGACGCTTTGCCGCTCCGGCGATAACAGTCGCCCTGTTTATCGCGTTTTCAAGGCTTTATCTGTTCGTTCACTTTCCGACTGATGTGCTCGCCGGGATTGCCATCGGCCTGTTTTTCGGGATTGTGACAATAATAATCGGTGAAAAAATCGTAAGGTCGGTTAGGGAACGAAAGAAGCAGATGTCGCCCAGAGAATGACCGAAAATGATTTAATCATGGAAAGCGCAACAGATTTTTTGCCGATACATCGGAAAATCCTGTTCTCCCGGACTCAACGGACACGGTTTTGAGAGTAGACTTCAGATAAAAAACGCACAAACCCGCGGTGGAAATACCACCGCGATTTTTTTGTTCTTTCGTCCTGTCTGAAGTTGATATTTAACGCGTGTTATGGTATAATAAATTGATATATAGTTTATGGAGGCCGTACGCAGCCGTGAAAAGAGAACTGGCGCGGTTTACCGTGACCGAAAAGGCGGAGAAAAGCGTTACCGGAGGACACCCGTGGATTTACGGCGCTGAGGTGATCTCGTTAGAAGGAGATTATACCGGCGGGGATATCATCGACGCTTTCGGCGAAAAGGGAAAATATCTCGGTTCGGGATTCGTGAACGACGCCTCAAAAATCAGGATAAGACTGATTTCCGATAACGCAAACGACAGATTCGACGCCGATTTTTTCAGACGCCGGGTAGCGCATGCCATCGATTACAGGCGAACCGTGATGGGGGACGCCTTCGACTGCTGCCGGCTCATATTCGGCGAAGCGGACAGGTTTCCCGGCATGACCGTCGACAGGTTCGGTGACGTGCTCGCCGTGCAGACGCTCTGCCTCGGAATCGACGTCCGGCGCGACATGCTGATCACGTTCATTCTTGAAAATCTGAGGGAAACGGGAGACGAAATCGGCGCGGTATATATCCGCAACGACTCGCCGCTGAGGGAGCTTGAGGGGATGGATACCGAAACAGGCTTTTACAGTGCCGGCGGGCTCGCAGAAACGGATGGTCAGACGGTAATCACCGAAAACGGGATCCGATTCCTGGTTGACTACGCAGCGGGGCAGAAGACGGGATTTTTCCTCGATCAGAAATTCAACCGGCTGGCCGTCGGGCGGCTGGCCAGGGGGAAAAAGGTCCTCGACTGCTTCACCCATACGGGCGGCTTTGCGCTGAACTGCGTGAAATGCGGAGCGGAGCGCGTGACCGCTGTCGACATTTCGAAAGAAGCCTGTGACGCCGCGCGAGAAAACGCGAAGCTAAACGGCATGGAGGACAGGGTTGACGTCGTATGCGCCGATGTTTTCGATTATCTCGAAACGGTTAAAAAGCACGAGTACGATCTAATAATACTCGACCCTCCGGCATTTACTAAAAGCCGCGAAACGGTCAGGAACGCGGTGCGGGGATACGGAGAGATTAACGAGCGCGCGATGAGGCTCCTCGGGCGTGGCGGCTATCTTGCGACTTGTTCTTGCTCGCGATTCATGACGGCGCCGCTGTTCAGGCAGATGCTCCATGACTCTGCGAAGCGCGCCGGCATCGGGCTCCGTCAGATAGAGGAAAGACGTCAGTCACCGGATCATCCGGTGCTCTGGAACGTCCCCGAGACGGAGTATCTCAAGTTTTTCATTTTTCAGACAGTATAAAAGACATCACACGAAAGGCAGGAAGGTCATATGGGCGGAGACGGTTTCAGATTTGATTTTTCGGCATTTTTCAAAAGACTCGGTTCGATCGGAATAATAGACATAATCGACGTACTGCTTGTCGCGGCGCTGCTTTATGCGGTCTACGCGTTTATAAGGGACCGGCGCGCCGGGCGGCTCGCTGTAGGTATTCTGCTCCTTGCAGTGATAATGATAGTAAGCAATCTGATCGGGTTCAGGACGGTATCCTACATAATGACCAACTTTTTCCAGATAGGCTTCATTGCGCTTATTGTGGTTTTCCAGCCGGAGCTCCGCTCTGCGCTTGAAAAGGTCGGTGGGGAGCCGCTCCGCGGACTCAGGAGCATCGGAGATATGCGCGACACTTCAAAGAACGCGACGGAACGCATGATAGCCGAGCTTTCGACCGCCTGCGGTGATATGTCAGCCGACAGGATCGGTGCGCTCGTGGTTATCGAGCGGACGACAAACCTCGACAATATAGTCAAGGGCGGTTCGGAGCTCAACTCAGACGTTACGGCAGCGGTACTAAGAAGCGTATTTTTTAAAGGCACTCCGCTTCACGACGGAGCAGCTATTATACGCGACAACCGGCTTTACCGCGCGGCCGTGATACTTCCGCTTTCGGCCGATGAAAAGGGACAGGCACGCCGCCACGGAACGCGCCATCACGCGGCGCTCGGCATCTGCGAGGAAAGCGACGCTATCGCAGTGGTGGTTTCCGAGGAAACAGGTGGCATCTCGCTGGCTTATGCCGGCACGCTCACGCCGCTTAAGGATAAAAATGAACTGCGTTCGCGGCTTATCGATCTGCTCACAGCCGGTACGACGCACAGAAAGAAACAGCGGACAGGCAGAAAAAGCAGGTCCGGCGTTAAGGAGGAGACGATATGAACTCTGACGTTTCCGCAAAGATGGTAAAAACGACCGGCAGAAAAATTGCCGACATAACGGCGATTGTCGTATGCATCGCGGCTGCGCTGTTTCTGTGGTATTATGTGACCGACCTTGACATAACCGTTTATTCGACTACGCTCGCCGGGATTCCGGTAACCGTAAGAAATGAATCGGGCTTCTCGGTCCTCTCGGGCAGCGACGCGACGGTCGATGTCACGGTCTCTGGCAAAAGATCTGCAATCGAGAAAATCGACAGATCCGATATCTCCGCGTTTGTGACTGTTCCGGCAGATGTTGAGCCGGGGCGCGTAAGATTCGCCGTCGAATATGACATTCCAAACAGCGTGACTTTCTCGAACGCGTCCACAGAGGCCGTGTATCTCTATCTTGACAACACCGAAACGGTGTCTGTCCCCGTTACGGTAAGAGTCACTGAATATCAGGTTGACGATCCGTACGTTCTCGATCTGAGCAATATCTCGGCAAGCCCCGCGACGGTCTCGGTGACAGGCCCCGCATCTGTCGTAAAGAGCATCGACAGGGCAGAACTCGTTGCTTCGATAGGCCACGTCACAAGAACAGTAACCTATAACGGCGCGGTATCGCTTCTCGACGCCGCTGGCGCGAAAGTGACGAGCGCTTATATGAAGACAAACGTAACGAACGCGACGGCGGTCATTCCTGTTCTTGTCACGCGTCAGGTTCCCGTAAGGGTATCGTTCCTCCGCGGGATATTCAACGAAAACAACTGCGGCGTCACTGTTACGCCGGAATACGTGACGGTCAAGGGTGAAGCCGAGCTCGTCGACAGGGTATCTTTCGAATATGAGATCGACGAAGCAACGGTTGAAAACGGCAAGACCGAAAGGACAGTATCCGTCTCGCTTCCCGCCGGTGTGACGAACGTCGACGGTGTTGAGACCGTTCAGATAAGTCTTGAAACCATAAATATCGAATCAAAACGCGTTTCCGTCAGCGTAAGAGTGCAGAACCCGGACGGGCTCGATTACTCTGGTCCCGAAACCGTCCTCATAACAATAAGAGGCGACGGTGCCGCGGTATCTGAGATACAGCCGTACGAGATCACGGCGGAGATCAGCCTCGCCGGAAAGAGCGTCGGAACGGTCGACGTTCCGGTCGCGGTTTCATTCCTCGACAAATACGCCGGCCGTATATATATCGTCGGAGATTATACTGTTTCCGTCAGGATAACCCAGGGAGAAAGCGGTTCGTGAAAATAATCGTCCGCGGGATACGGACCGGTATAGATGTCAATGACGCCGACGTCTGCCGGCTCGCCGTGAAAAAAATGAGCTCTCTTCTCGACGTTTCTGCGCGTTATCCCTCATGGGTATGCAGAAGATCCGTCGACGCGAGGAGAAGAGTGCCTTATCTTGTGCGTTCCGTAATAATTGAAACGCAGGATGCGATCTCCGCCGAAAAGGTGATGAAATTCGGCGGCGAGGTGCTTAAAGAGGGCGCTGACCCCGTATCAGAGACGGTGACTGGACTCGAGATTCCGTCCGCCCGCCCGGTAGTAGTGGGATTCGGGCCGGCCGGCATGTTCGCCGCCCTCGCTCTGGCCGAGCGCGGATACAGGCCTGTCGTGATCGAACGCGGCGACCCCGTTGCGGTGCGTTCCGCGCGCGTAGCGGAGTTTATGAGAACAGGCTCACTCGATACCGAATCGAATGTGCAGTTCGGCGCCGGTGGCGCCGGCACGTTCTCGGACGGCAAACTCGTGACGAGAATAAACGACGAAAAAGTCAGCTATGTCCTTAAACGCTTTGCCGGATTCGGCGCTCCGAGCGAGATTCTTGTCAGCGCAAAGCCGCATGTCGGCACCGATCGCCTTCTAAAAATCGTGTCGAACATCGACGCAAGAATACGCGAGCTCGGCGGTGAAATTCATTACAGAACGCGTTGCGACAGTTTTGTAAGAAACGCTTCAGGCCTTGTCTGCGCCGTCCGGACGCCTGATGGAGAGATCCCGTGCGGACAGGTAATTCTCGCCGTCGGAAACGGTGCTAGAGACACATTCGAGTATCTTGCCAGCGCCGGATTCGATATTGTCCCCAAACCGTTTTCTGTAGGGGTGCGTATTGAGCATCTTCAGGAGAGGATAGACGAGGCGATGTACGGCAACTATGCCGGCGACCCGCGTCTCGGTCACGCCGAGTACGCGCTTTCGCACAGGACCGGCGGCGACTGCGTTTACACCTTCTGCATGTGCCCCGGCGGCGAAGTAATAGCCTCGGCTTCCGAGGATGGCGGAGTCGTCACGAACGGAATGAGCAGATATCTGAGAAACGGCAGAAACGCAAATTCCGCGGTCGTGGTAAACGTCGAAAACGCAGATCCCGTTTCGTTTCAAAGAAAAATCGAGCGCGCGGCTTTCCGTGCGGGGGGCGGAGGATTCGCGGCGCCGTTTGACACGGTCGGGCATTTTCTCGGCACAAGTTGTAACGGGCCCGACGAGGTCGTCCCGACATATATGGGCGGCAACGTGCGGCGGTCGGACATCGCTTCGCTTTTTCCGGAAAGGGTGAGCCGGCTTCTTCGCGAGGGCATTGCGGTTTTCGGAAAGAAGATAGATGGGTTCGATTCCCCTTCGGCGGTCGTTACGGGCGCCGAGACGAGGACATCGTCCCCGTACAGAATACCACGTGGTGGTGATTCTACCTGTCTGTGTTGCGGAAACGTATATCCGGCCGGTGAGGGTGCCGGATATGCCGGAGGAATAACCTCCTCGGCAGTTGACGGCCTGCGCGCCGCGATTGCCGTTATCAGCAGATACAGACCATATCCAGGAGATTAAAAAGTGAGATACAAGCGCTGGATCGTGCCGGAAAGGGCAGACGACAACCCGGAAATATCGGAAATCGCGGATAAGCTCGGAATCACCTACCCGACGGCTTTTCTGCTTGCCGCCCGAGGACTCAGGACCGAGCGCGACGTGCGCGATTTTTTTGAGCTAAGAAAAGAAAACCTTCACAATCCGTTTCTGCTTCCCGACATGGAGGCTGCATGCGAGAGAATCATGAAGGCCGTCGCATCCCGTGAAAAGATAACAGTTTACGGCGACTATGACGTCGACGGAATCACTTCAACGACGGTCGTTTATCTTTATCTGAAATCACGAGGGGCGGATGTCGACTATTTTATTCCCAATCGCGCGGAGGAGGGCTACGGCGTCGTAATCTCCGCCGTCGACCGCATAGCGGATGGCGGGACCACGCTTTTCATAACGGTTGATACCGGCATCACGGCAAACGACGAGGTCAGACACGCGTCCGCTCGCGGATGCGATTTTGTAGTTACGGATCACCATGAATGCAGGGATATCCTGCCGGAGGCAGTCGCGGTTATAAATCCGAAGCGGAAAGACTCGGCTTATCCGTGCGAAAGCCTTGCCGGGGTTGGCGTTGCGTTCAAGCTCGTGACCGCGCTGGAGATAAAATACAGCATGATCGAGGGGCGCCAGGTCGCCGCGGCTCTTGACGGAGTGATCAGAGAGTATATCGACCTCGCCGCTATAGGAACCGTTGCGGACGTCGTTCCGCTTCTCGGGGAAAACCGGCTTATCGTATCGATGGGTCTGACGCGCATAAACTCGTATATGCGGCTCGGTCTGAGAGCTCTGCTCGACGCCACGGAAAAACCGGGGACAAAATCCGCCGTTGGAGTCCAGACGATCGCCTACGGCCTTGCGCCGCGGCTTAACGCCGCCGGCAGGATGGAGTCCGCCGGACGTGCGGTCGAACTTTTCATCTCGTCAGTCCCGTCCGAGGCTGCGGAGATCGCCGATGAGCTCTGCCGTACGAATCAGCGGCGCCGGCAGGAGGAGCAGGCGATCGACAGGGACATCGACATGATGATCGCCGAAAATCCGTCGCTTGCCGAGTCTAACGTGATAGTGCTCAGCTCCGAGAACTGGCATCACGGCGTGATCGGTATAGCCGCTTCGCGTATTATGGAAAAATACGGCAGGCCGTGCATTCTGATATCATTTGACGGCGATACCGGGAAAGGCTCCGGAAGATCAGTGAGCGGATTCAATCTCGTCTCTGCGCTCGGTGAATGCTCCGATCTGCTTATAAAATACGGTGGACACGAGCTCGCTGCGGGGCTTTCGGTGAGCCGGGGCATGCTCGACAGTTTTATAGAACGCATCAACGAATGCGCGAAAGCGTCAAAGGCGCTTTCGTCGGTGCCCGAGGCGGACGCGGACATGCTTCTTTACCCGGATGAGATAGGATACCGGCTTGCGTCCGAGCTTGAGCTTTTCGAACCGTGCGGAGCCGGGAACCCTCAACCGATGTTTGCCGCAAGGGGCCTTACGGTCGTTTCGTCTCAGCCGCTCGGAAACGGAAATCACACAAAACTGCGGCTTTTGTCCGGCGGGCGCGAGATCACGGCGCTGAAATTCGGCAACTCGCCGACCGAAGTCGGAGTCATTTCCGGCGATATGGTCGATATCATGTTCCGCCTGACGCTGAACAGATACAACGGCCGCACAAGCGAGCAGGTTACGGTAAGCGAGATTCTTCCGTCCGCTTCTGTACTCGAAACAAGACAGCGCGAGCTTGAAAAATTCAGAAAGATAGCATCGGGCGAGATTGCGGTCGTGGAGGATGAAGTTCCGTCAAGAACAGATTATGCCGCGGTTTACAGGTGCCTGAGATCCTGCGGCGGGGAGACATCTCTTGCCGAGCTTGGTAAACTGAGCGGAACGGATAACTACATAAAACTCCGGCTGGCGCTCGGAATCCTTTGCGAGGCGGGAGTTGTCGCGGTTACGGAGACCTCGAGGGGCTTCCCGGGATTTGAATATGTCAAAGTGAAGATAAACGAAATGGAAGGCAAGGCAGACCTAACCGAAACATGTCTCTACAGAACACTGAACAGGTCACTGAACCGGACGATTATTCCGGAATAGAAAAGCTTCTCGCCGTGCTCGCGAGCACAGGGAAGCATTATGATGTTGACAAAATAAAAAAGGCCTATCTTTATGCGCGCGATCTTCACTCGGGACAGAAACGCGCGACGGGGGAGGATTATATTTCGCATCCCGTTGCGGTCGCCGAGATCGTTGCCGGGCTTGAACTCGACACGGATTCCGTCGTTGCGGCGCTGCTCCACGACACGGTGGAGGATTGCGGCGGAAAAACAGATCTGAAAACCATATCAAAAGAATTCGGCGACGACGTCGCGCAGCTCGTCGACGGTCTCACGAAAATGGTGCAGATACCGTTCGAGGACAAGGAAGAGCAGCATATCGAAAATCTCCGCAAGATGTTCCTCGCGATGGGCAAGGACGTCAGGGTCATTTTCATAAAGCTCTGCGACAGGCTGCACAACATGCGCACGCTTGAGGCGAAAAGCGACGACAAGCGACGTATAACGGCGCTTGAAACCATGCAGGTCTTCGCGCCGCTCGCGCACCGGCTCGGTATGCAGAAAATGAAACAGGAGCTTGAAAACCTTTCGTTAAGATATCTTGATCCCGTAGGCTATAACGAAATAAATGAAAACATCGAGAAGCGTTACGGCGAGAGCCGTGATTTTATAGAAGAGGCCCGCCGTCGCACGGCGGACAAGCTCACTGCGGCAGGAATCAAATTCACGCTCGAGGGCCGTGTAAAGTCGGTGTACAGCATATATCGAAAAATGTATCTCCAGAACAAGAGTTTTTCGGAGATATTCGACTTTTACGCGCTCCGCGTGATCGTCGATACAGAAGAGGAATGCTACGTTGTCCTGGGTCTCATCCACGAACTGTTCCCGATGGTACCCGGAAGGTTTAAGGATTATATTTCAACCCCCAAACCGAATATGTATCAATCGATCCATACGACGGTTATGGGGAAAAAAGCTATCCCGTTTGAGGTCCAGATACGGACGTGGGAAATGCACCGCATAGCCGAATACGGCGTTGCCGCCCACTGGAAATACAAATCCGGCGAGGAGTCAAAGGAAGAGGTCGACCGCAAGCTGAGCTGGATCGCCAAGCTAATCGAGACCGAAGACGAGACGCGGGACATCGATGAGTTCATGCAGGCGCTTAACATCGACATAATGCACGACGAGGTGTTTGTTTTCACCCCGAAGGGAGACATTGTGACGCTTCCTCAGGGAGCGACCGTCATCGATTTCGCATACGCCATTCACTCCGAAGTCGGAAACCGTATGATAGGCGCAAAGATCAACGGCACGATAGTTCCGATAGACCGCTGCCCGCAGAACGGAGAGATAGTTGAGATAATAACTTCGTCATCATCACGCGGTCCGTCGCGCGACTGGATGAAGATAGCGACGACGAGCGAGGCGCGGACAAAAATCCGTCAGTGGTTTAAACGCGAAATGCGCGCCGAGAACATAATAGTCGGTCGCTCGGAGGTCGACCGGGAGTTCCGCCGCATAGGCATCCCTTGTACGGACGAGCAGAGAAACGAGATCCTGCTCAACGTCGGCCGCCGTCTCGGAATAAACGATATAGACGATCTTTACAATACGGTTGGCTACGGAGGTGTACTCCTTTCCAAGCTTTCCGTAAGAATCAAGGATGAGTTTGACAGGATAGTC
>JAEEGL010525463.1_pt1 | contig 12212 bp, 11 predicted proteins | sample 9134231 | NCBI WGS metagenome assembly JAEEGL01 (sample SAMN16246548, study PRJNA631951) | gut metagenome | biome: gut microbiome; feature: rumen; material: fiber-attached | host: Bos | place: Iran: Karaj | collected 2018-10
CTGAAACAGCGAACGAGAATACAATGTCGAACATGAAATATATATCATTGACATTATTGATGCATCACAGAGATGTTTTTGTCACGTCAGACAATAAAAAAAGAGGAAACTGCAATAAAGGAAGAAACTGGTTAAATAACTGTCACTTGTGTTGTTTTGGAAGAGATCCAAAACTATAATCGCAATTGAAGGCGGCTCAGATTTGTTTATTATAAACTGAGTTTTGGTTGGACCCGCCTTCGGTTTTGTACTATCTGACCAAACTCGGAATAATAATTAATGGAGGAACCCTATGAAGAAACTGTTTTCAGTGCTCCTTATCATGGTCCTTGCATTCAGCCTTGTTGCCTGCGGCAAAAAGGAAGAGGACAATGGTAAGAAGACCATGAAGCTCGCAGTCGTCTACACAGGTCTCGGTGACTTCTGGGATATGTGCGGAATCGGCGGCACCAAGAGGGTCGAAGAGCTCAAGACAGAGTATCCTGACTGGGACGTTCAGCTGGAGCTTACCGGACCGTCCGAAGCCGGTGTCACCGCTCAGATCCAGGTCGTTGAGAACCTCATCTCCCTCGGCTATGACGGAATGACCGTTGCTGCGTCTGACGCAGAAGGTCTGACCCCCACCCTGAATGCAGCTGTGGATGCAGGCGTCTTTGTACTGACTATGGATACGGACTGCCCTGACAGCAAGCGTGCAGCATTCGTCGGCACACACAACGAGAAGTTCGGCCGCAAACTCGCAGAATTTGCATGCGACTGGGAGAAAGACAACGGCGAAGCCAAGATCATCGTTCTGCACGGCGCAGTCGCACAGCTCGGAATGATCCAGCGTCTTAAAGGCATCACCGATGTCGTAGCAGAGAACGCCTCGACCGGCGCTGAACTCCTTGACTATCAGTCCCCCGTAGATATGGCAAGCGGCCAGGCAACTGTTGAATCCATGATGCTCTCCAACCCCGGATGGAACAGTGCGCTCTGCACACACGCCGGCGGTTCTCTCGTATCCGCTGTTTTCGAAGAGAACGGCTGGAACGATGCGGATAAGAACAAAGCTCACTGCGGTGTTCTCTCTGATGACACCGCGCAGGTCATCAATGCTGTCAAAGACGGCTTTGCTACCGTGACAGAAGTCCAGAAGCAGGCCAACTGGGCGTATAACGGAGTCGACCTTATGTTCAAGAAGATCGCTCTCGGAATGGATCCGCCTTCTGACTTCGTTGAGACCCCGACATTCTATGTCACACTCGAGAACGTCTATGATGAGGATATGTATCCGACAAGGCAGTAATTTCCGAAAAGAATAAGCTGACCGGATAAGATGCAAAAAGCAGAGGCGCACGGCAGAAACGCTGTGCGCCTTTTCCGGTTTATGCAATACTTTCTAAGAGGGAAAATGAACGGTAAAACACGTAATATATATATCATATACTAATATCAATATCACGAACGATCAAAATAGTACAGATTCAATAATTGCTTTGGTCTGATTTGCTGAATGAAGTGAAAATGGTAAAAAGACAGTTATCATTATTGAATTAACATTAGTGGATAAGTAAAATAGACAAACGGAGACGAAAAAAACAAAACCGGGTCTGTTATTGCGTCTCCGTTTTATTTTTCAATTGACAGACACGGAATAAAATGGAGGAATCAATGAAGAAACTTCTTTCTGTTCTCCTCATCATGGTCCTCGCTCTTTCTCTCGTTGCCTGCGGCAAGAAGGAAGAGGGCGGCAGTGATCAGAAGACAATGAAGCTTGCCATCGTCTACACCGCACTCGGTGACTTCTGGGACATCTGCGGCAGCGGCGGCAAGAAGAGAGTTGAAGAGCTCAAGACAGAGTATCCTGATTGGAACATTGAGCTGGAGTGCACAGCTTCATCCGAGGCCGGTGTTGCTGCTCAGATCCAGGTCCTTGAGAACCTCATCTCCCTCGGCTATCAGGGCATGTGTGTTGCTGCTTCCGACGCGGAAGGCATGACCCCCACCCTGAACCAGGCAGTTGATGCTGGTATCTTCGTCATCACGATGGATACCGACTGCCCCGACAGCAAGAGAGCTTGCTTCGTCGGAACCCACAACGAGAACTTTGGACGCAAGCTCGCTCAGTTCGCATGCGACTGGGAGAAGGACAACGGCGGAGCCAAGATCATCGTCATGCACGGTGCTGTTGCTCAGCTCGGAATGATCCAGCGTCTTAAGGGCATCACCGACGTCGTTGCTGAGAACGCAGCAAGCGGCGCCGAGCTGCTCGACTATCAGTCTCCTCCCTCTGCTGACGCAGGTCAGTCCACAGAGGAAGCGATGATGCTCGCCAACCCCACCTGGAACAGCGCACTCTGCACACACGCCGGCGGCGCATGGGTTTCCGCAGTTTTCGAAGAGAACGGCTGGAACGATGCTGCTACCAACAAGGCGCACTGCGGCGTCCTCTCCGATGATACCGCTCAGGTTATCAACGCTGTTAAGGACGGCTTCGCAACCTGCACCCAGGTTCAGAAGCAGGCCAACTGGGCTTACAATGGTGTTGACATCATGTTCAAGAAGATCGCTCTCGGACAGGATCCGTCCAGCGACTTCATCGAGACCCCGACATTCTATGTCACCATCGAGAACGTCTATGATGACGACATGTATCCCACAAGGCAGTAATTTCTGAGAAGAAATAAACTGACCGAATAAGGTACAAAACAACGGCGCGCAGCGGAAACGCTGCGCGCTTTTGCATATGAGGATATCATTCAGAGATATATCTCTGCGGTATAGAATGTCCTTCCCTTGCGGCTGACTCCGCCTTCTTCGGCGAGGACGCCTTTGCCTTTGCCCCTGACAGATATGGTGTCGCCGGGCTTTATCTGCGCATCCGCGGATGTACATACGCTGTAGTTCAGAGATACCAGTCCCTCTGATATGTGCTTTGCCGCTGCGGTCCGGGATATCCCGAACATCGCGCCTGTAACAGCATCCAGCCGCGGTGACTGTGCCGTGAACGTGACCTCTTTCTTTTTTATCACCGGACGTGGAACTGCAGACAGACGCAGTTCCTCTCTTTTTACGCCGAATCTTCCGACATGATCCAGATCCAGAATGACAGAATCCGCAACGGAATCCATGCACAGAAGATAGGCGGACGGGCCGTCTATGATTATGTCTCCGAGCCATTCACGCTTGAGGCCAACGGCGAGTATCGCTCCGAGATAGTCCCTGTGACCCGGAGTCCCGAAACCCGCGGTGATCTTAACAGCCCTGATGCACTCCGATGCGGGATCTTCATCCGGATACCACTCAGGGAGGAAAAAGGCTATGCGTCTGTCCGTATCGTCAACACCGCCTGAGAATACAAGCCTGGTATCCGCCCTGTTGGCAAATGCTGTTTTGACAGCATACTGCTCAGCGGGAGTAAGGAAGAGGGTATGTGTGACGGAGGAAGTACGTTCACATCTGTCACGGAGGTCTTCCGCGCGCTTTATAAGTTCAGTATCTGCCGCCATTTTTCTATGACCTCATCATCAAGGAAGTCTCCCAGCCTGGAGGGGGAAGCGCTGTCCCGGCTGCTGATCAAAGATGAGATCCGCTCTCCGACGCGATCGACCTCCTCCTTGAGTGAACGGGAAGACATATGCATGACTCCGGATCTGGAGACACCTGTCCTGACAAGATTGTCAGATGATACGACTTTGACGCTCTCATCTTTTCCAATCTCCTGGGAGAGCTTCTCAATGTATGCGTCAGCTGACTGTCCGGTGTCCGTGAAAACCACGTCTACGCCGTGGTGATTGAAGCGCTTTCCGGCGCTGTCGGTGCTGCGGTATGCGTCAAAAACTATCACAGTTCCCGTTCCGGTGAAACCGCTGTAATCGGACATTATATCCATGAGCCTGGTCCTGGCCAGGTCAAGACTCTTTTTCGAGAGCTCGTTCAGGTCATCCCAGGCGAATATCACATTGTAACCATCAAGTATGAGCCTGTTTCTGCGGAAAAAGCTGTCATCGGATGATGATGCTTCCCTTACTACGCTCGCTTCTCCGTACTGTCGTCTTCTTATCGGGCCGAATTCTCTTTCCATAAGGGACTCGAGGGCTTTCTCATCGAGATTCAGACTGCCCGGAGAACGGACTTCCGGTTCGTCCTTTTTCTCACGTATCGACGCCTGCAGATGCATATAGTTCGGAACCTGATCCCATTTTACTGTAAAGCCTGCCCCGTGACGGCAGAATACGGAATCGGGCGTGTTCTGTACGTCGCGCTCCGGATCGTAACCTGTTCTTTCCAGAACCTCCCGGGAGTTATGGCACGGGCGGTATCCGGCAGAGACACAGGACAGACTGCCGCGACCACCGGTATATGATGCCACTGCGGAAGCATATCCCTGTATCTCGCTGACCGGTACGCTTCCCGTCAGAACGGTATTTCCGTCAGGCATTTGCTCCGGGTTGAAATCTCCGCTCATCGCCCGTATATCGTTTATGGCCCTGCCCACCAGCTCCGATGGAACTATGAGCCGGTAGTTATAGAAAGGCTCCAGGAGCACGTTTTCGGCATGCATGAGACCCTGCCTGACGGCGCGCCATGACGCCTCGCGGAAATCTCCGCCCTCCGTATGCTTCAGATGGGCTCTGCCTGAGGCAATCAGTATCCTGACATCGGTCAGCGGGAATCCTCCGAGCACGCCAACGTGCTGCTTCTCTTCCAGGGAGCTCAGTATGAGCCGCTGCCAGTTTATAGCGAGATCATCAGTGTGGCAGATGCTTCCGTATTCAATGCCTGTCCCCGGTTCATTGGGCTCGATGATCAGGTGGACTTCGGCATAGTGCCTGAGAGGCTCGAAGTGGCCTACCCCTTCAACAGGGGAGGAGATGGTCTCCTTGTAGAGGACGCGCCCTTCATCGATCTCCACGGAGATGCCGAACCTGGATTCTATAAGGCTCCTGAGGACCTCTCCCTGCAGGTCTCCCATAATATTGGCATGTATCTCTCCAAGCCTCTCGTCCCATACTATGCGAAGCAGCGGGTCTTCCTCTTCCAGACGAGACAGCTTGGGAAGCACGGTTCTCGGATCGGAGCCCGCAGGAAGAGCGATCCTGTAGACCATGACCGGCTCAAGTACGGGCATGAATACGCCGGTCTCCTCTCCGAGCCCTCCCCCGGCAAAAGTGTGTTCCAGTCCGGTGACTGCGACTATGTCTCCGGCGGAAGCGGAGTCCGCAGATGTGTATCTCTCTCCGCTGTAGATCCTTATGCCGGTAACTTTCTCGTTGTACAGCATACCGTCTGCCGACTCATACTTCAGCGAGTCTCTGACGTTTACGGTGCCGCCCGTCACCTTGATATGCGTGAGCCTTACGTCGTTTCTGTCCCGGGTTATCTTGTAGACTTTGGCGGCAGGCTTTTCTCCGTATTCCTTCCTCGGAGCGAGCGCCAGCAGCGCGGAGATCAGATCGTCGACCCCGTCAAGCTTAAGCCCCGAACCGAAGACGCAGGGGAACAACCGGCAATCGGCAAAGAGTGACGAAGCGTCGGATGATGTAACTTCTCTGCCGTCCAGATAAGAATCCATAAGTCCTTCATCCAGGGCTGCGATCTCTTCCTGAAGCGTATCTGACAGTATGCCGTCCCCGATTCCGCCGGTGAAGTCTACGGCATTGGGGGAGAGAAGCATCCTCAGAGACCTGAGTATCTCTGTGCTTCCGCTGGTATACATATCCATCTTCGTCACGAAGATCAGAGTGGGAATATGGTAGCGCCTCAGCAGTTTCCATAGAGTGGCAGTGTGAGACTGAACTCCCGCCGGACCGCTTATGACGAGTACTGCCATATCGGTCACGGGCATCGTGCGCTCCGCCTCTGCTGCAAAGTCGACATGTCCGGGAGTATCCAGAAGAGTAAAACCGGTATCTCCCAGGACAAAGGAAGCCTGCTTTGAGAATATAGTGACGCCTCTTGAACGCTCAAGAGCGTGTGTATCGAACCAGCTGTCGCGGTGATCTACCCTTCCGAGCCGCCGGATGACTCCTGCGCGGAAAAGCAAAGCCTCGCAGAGAGTGGTCTTCCCTGCGTCGACATGAGCGAATATCCCGACTGCTGTTTTATTCATGATCATTCATTTCCTCCGGATCACAAAATCAGTATAGCACAACAGATGTGCGGTGCTGTTAACAGAAGTTTTATTGAAAAATCCTCATACCGATGCGACAATATATGAGTCCGCAGACACTTGATCATTGAGGTGATTTTAATGACATTGCTTAGCGAAAAAGCTTCCAGGGGCAATTCCAGGGCTCTTGGCAACATATATCTCACATGCAGGGGACTCGTCCGGTGGATCTGGACGCTCCTGAGCGATGAGAAGATAACGGAAAAGGAAGAAAGAAAGATCTGGAGTTCCTTCTATGATGCCGTAGGAAACGGTGAGATAACGGAAGGAGATCAGGTCGAGAGATTCCTTACTGCAGCCGCTGCAGCAGTGTTCTGCGGGAAGGATGCATCTATTGCGGCCAGGAAGGGAACGCCTGCTCTTAGTATGATCAAGTTCCCCGGGGATATGGATGCAGGAAAGAAGTATCTTAAGCAGCTGTTCTCATCCGTAGGCGCGGATGTAAGGACACAGGCTCTGCTGTGTGCCTCCGGAGTCTCTGCGGAAAGCGCCTCTGAGATACTGGACATGACGGCAGAAAAGGCGTCGTCGGAGCTGAGCGGAGCCGTAAACGCTCTGAAAGAGTCGGCGAAGGAGATAGCAGCAGGGAAATACAATATAAATATCCCGACTCCGGAGATGTTCGGAGATCTTATAGGAAGAGCTTCCGCAACAGTGGAAAATGACGGAGATCCTGACAGCGAAATACTGAAGTTCGCGGATGCAGCGGCAACTTCGATCAATGCCGCATCAAAAAAGAAGGAGCCTGAGTCAGGCGAGGGAAACAGAAAGAAGCTCCGCATCGCTGCGCTTCTGGCTGCGGCAGTTCTTATCATCGGATCTGTCGGTGTCTACTTTATGACAAAGGGCAGGACTGAGCCGGATGGGGGAACAGGAACCTATGACGGCCCGGTGAGCGGCAAGACCGATACGGACGACGCTGAGATGTTCGCAAACTATCATGTCGTAATGGAAATAAAGGATTACGGCACCATAGAGCTGGAACTGGACAGCAAAGCCGCGCCGAGGACAGTAAAGAACTTTGTCGACCTTGCCAGGTCGGGATTCTATGACGGCCTCACTTTCCACAGGATCATGGAGGGCTTCATGATACAGGGCGGTGACCCTGACGGCAACGGCTCGGGCGGATCCAAGAGGAAGATCCTCGGAGAGTTCGCGGCGAACGGAGTAGAGAACCCGATCTCTCACACCAGAGGGACCATATCCATGGCGAGAGCGCCCCGGGACTACAACAGCGCCAGAAGCCAGTTCTTCATCGTTCAGCAGGACAGCACCTATCTGGACGGAGAATATGCCGCTTTCGGACATGTCACATCCGGAATGGATGTAGTGGACAGGATCGCAGCGGATGCCAAGCCTATCGATGATAACGGTACGATACCGGCGGATGAACAGCCTGTCATCCTGTCGGTTACGGTATCGGTGATAAGCGACGAGGAATAGGAATGAGATCAAACAGCCTCTGCAGGAGAATGACCGCAGAGGCTGTTTTTGATTATCGGAGATGCCGGAAGCGTGACCGCAACTGCCGCTTAACAGTTTAATAAAATACAGGTTTTTAGTGTTGAACAGGCAACCGCCCAGATGGTATAATCATCGGCGGACAATCCATTACTTTATTATAAAAAGGAGAAATTCAATGTTCGATTACACAGGAAAAGTCGTCGCCGTCACCGGTGCTTCTTCCGGACTCGGAAAGCAGATGTCAGAAGGCTACGCACAGCAGGGAGCCAACCTCGTTCTTCTCGCCAGGAGAGTCGAGAGACTTCAGGACAGCGCCAAAGAGTGGAGCGAGAAATACGGTGTTGACGTTCTGCCCGTCGCCTGCGACGTTACTAGCGCTGAGTCCATCGCAAACGCTGTTGCGGCAGTAAAAGAGCACTTCGGTCACTGCGAAGTCATCGTGAACTGCGCTGGCGGTGAGAAGGGAACAGGCACACCTCTTGTTGATTTCAAGAGAGATGACTGGGACTTCACAATGAATCTTGACCTCACATCCGTGTTCTCCGTTGCTCAGGCTTTCGCAAACCTTATGAAGGATGCAATGGCTGAAGGCAAGCAGACATACGGCCGCATCATCAACATCGCTTCCATCTACGGTCTCGTTGGAAACACAGCACTGCCCACCATCGCTTATCACACATCCAAGGGCGCTGTTGTGAACTTCACAAGAGGCGCAGCGGCTGAGCTTGCTACAACAGGCATCACAGTCAACGCTATCTGCCCCGGCTATTTCTACACCGAGCTGACGACCGATACACTGAACAGCGATTACTTCCAGGCATTCGCGAAGCAGTCCGTCCCGATGCAGAGATATGGTCATGAAGGCGAACTGAACTCCGTAGCAGTATTCCTCGGAGCTGAGGAGTCCAGCTATGTGACCGGTCAGGTCATCGCTGTTGACGGCGGTTACACCTGCGTATGATGCTTCGGAACCGTGAGCTCGTATGAGGGACCGGGACAAGCGGAACAGAAAATGATAAGGCGTCCTGCATATGCAGGACGCCTGTTTTTATCTATCAGCGGGCTTCTTGAACTTTCAGATCACTACTACGGAAAAGCCGGGGTTTGATGTGATTATGAACTCCCTGACTGCCAGTATGGCGTTCTCTCTGGCTTTCTGCAGAAGACCGGCTTCCAGAGCTTTTTTCTCCATTTTGCTGTTCTGATCTTTGGTGAACGATGTGTAATCGGTGATGTCGATCCTGTTGAAGAACGAGTAGGTCTCGTCGGTGGCCTGCATGGAGTCATAATCGATCTCATGCGACAGGATCACTGCCGGCGGAAGGGTAACCGTTATCATTTCTCCCTCCAGATTGATCTGCGCCTTGGAAAGGTCGACTCCGGCCTTGATGGAACCGTCATACGTGAGAACGAAGTAGTTCGTCGTGAACGGGATCTTGTAACCGTAGAAGTCAAGATGGTTCTCGAACCTTACAGAGTTGGTATAGTTGTATTCTACAGACGCAAGCTCAGAGATCTCAGCAAGCTCTTCGGTAAGAGAAACGGTATCGACTGTCGGCTTCTTTTTTTCATTCTGCACTTCCACATATCTGATGCCGCCGAAAAAACCTGCAGCGGCAATGGCAAGGATTATTAGCACAGCTGCAATGGCAATGATGATCTTCTTTTTCATGGGTTCCTCCTTTGTGCCGAAGCGCCATATGGACGGACATGACATAAAGTGCCGTGATCAGATTATACTACACAGAAGATATGACGGCGAATACATGCCTCGGGTCACGTTTTGTCAGGGATAACTATTAAGAATGCATTTTGATGCTGTTAATTCTGTGTGATAAAAGCACAAAACCGCCGTTCGGTCTTGATGTTTCACAATTACTATGTTATATCTCAATTGTGAACAAATAATCTGTCTTTCCCGGCATGTACAGCCGGGGTGTGTCATCAGGACTATAAAGATGCTGAAGCTGCCGGATCGCTCGGAAAACGGGGGTCCGGAACAGTATGTTTAGAGAAAAAACTACCGAGGTACAAAGATATGCAAAAATTCTTTTCCAGACTGGCGATCGTTCTTCTTCTGGGATTCCTGATCTATTCCGCTGCAACTATCATTTCTACAAAAGTGCAGCTGGATAAGAGCGACAAGGAGATCGCTGAAGCTGTAGAAAAGTACACCGCTCCCGCATCAGTGCCGGCGGAAAGTGAGGAAGGCGAGGACGGCCCTGAATATGCGCCGATAACCGTCAACTTTGAGTATTTCAAAAGGACCAATGAAGATGTGGTAGGATGGCTCTACTGCGAGGATCCTCATATCAGCATCCCCATTCTTCAGACCAATAATAATACTTTTTATCTCAAGCATTCCTTTTCCGGAAGGAAATCCAGTATCGGAGCGCCCTTTGTGGATTCCAGAAACAGATTCGGATTTGAAGATGCCAACACTATAATTTTCGGACACAAAGTGACCTACGGATCCATGTTCTCTTTCATTGAGAACTGGAACAGTCAGGAGTATTACGACTCACACAAGGAACTTTATCTTCTTACCCCGGACGGAGACTACAGAGTCGAGATCATCGCAGCCTACACAGTGCCTGCCAATTCCAACACGTTCACAGTGATATACAAGACGGGAAGAGACATGGAGGGCTATCTGGAGAGGATAATGGAGAGATCTGCGATCGATACCGATGCCGAGACGGATCCGAACTCCAAGTATATCCTGCTCTCGACATACTCAGGAAGACGTGACAGCGAAAGAAATGTGCTGCACGGAAAACTGATCCCGCTCGACACGGTCGGAGGAGTCATACCTGCTCCGGAGACAGAGACGGAGGGGAAGGAGGAGGCCTGAGAAGGCATTCCTTTTGCAACAGCAGACAGAAGGCGGGCCCGCAAATGGGCCCGCTTTACAGACAGATATTCCCTGCGGCAGACCGGCTGATGCGGCTTTTTCCCTTTGTATAAAGGAAAATACTTGACAATGCGTTCTGCCGCTGATAGTATATCTCAAGGAAAAACAAAGCAGTGCTTCCGCGCTCACCCCGCATCGAAGGTGCGAAGGTCAACATCGTCAGTCTAAGGCTGTTTTATGTTGCGCGGATTTTCCGCGCGTTTTTGTTTTTATAACCCTTTTTCCCAGTTACGGAGGTACAAAGCGATAGCCGCTCAGAATCACTTAGTCAATGAGGACATCAAGGCACCCGAAGTCAGGCTCGTCGGAGCAGACGGAAGTCAGCTCGGCATCATGGAGACATCCAAGGCCCTTACCATAGCGGAACAGGAGGGAATGGACCTCGTCCTTATCGCCCCTCAGGCGACCCCGCCGGTATGCAGAGTCATGGACTACGGCAAGTACAGGTTCGATCAGCAGAAGAGAGAGAAGGAACAGCGCAAGAATCAGAAGACCGTAGAGGTCAAGGAGATAAGGCTCTCTCTCAATATCGATGTGCACGACTTCGATACCAAGGTCGATCAGGCAAAGAAGTTCCTGTCTGCAGGAAATAAGCTCAAGGTCAGCATCCGCTTCCGCGGACGTGAGATGGCTCACACAGACAGGGGAACAGACGTCATGAACAGATTCCAGGAAGCGGTGGGAGATGCCGCAACGGTGGACAAGCCTGCCAAATTGGAAGGAAGATCCATGCAGATGTTCATGAGCCCCAAGACAGGGAAATAACCAAGAACTTATCCGGATCCGGGCGGTCCAGGGATATAAGTAATACCACTCAGGAGGTAATTTCAAAATGCCCAAGCTTAAGACACACTCAGCTACAAAGAAGCGCGTTCTGAAGATCACGAAGCACGGTAAGGTCAAACGTGCACGCGCCTTCCGCAGCCACATCCTCAATAAGAAGCCCACAAAACGCATGAGACATCTCCGCGGACCGGTCTACGCTTCCGAATCCACAGTGGGAAATCTCAAGAAACTTCTGCCCTACGGCGCGAAATAAGGAGGATATAGAGTTATGGCAAGAGTAAAAGGCGCAATGATGACGCGCAAGAGAAGGAAAAAAGTCCTTAAGCTCGCCAAGGGTTACTTTGGTGCCAAGAGCAAGCACTTCAAGATGGCCAAACAGGCCGTATTCAAGTCCGGCAACTATGCGTATGAAGGACGCAAGCAGAAGAAGCGCGAGTTCCGCCAGCTTTGGATCACCAGGATCAACGCGGGCTGCCGTGCAAACGGAACGAACTACAGCACCTTCATGAACGGCCTCAAGAAGCTCGGCATCGAGCTCAACCGCAAGATGATCTCCGAGATGTATATCAGCGATCCCGCCGCCTTTGCGGATCTCGTAAAGAAAGCAGTCGCTGCAAACTGAAACAGTCATCGACCCGTCCGCCGACAAGCGGGCGGGTTTTGCGTGTCAAGGGGTATTTGACCTTGTTCCTTGACATTGCTTTTGAGGGTTTCTATCATATAATACAATATAATGCCCTTTTGGGCTCTTTTTGAGGTCCAGCGGATGCAGGAGATCAGTTCACAGGATAACGGAAGACTGAAAGCTTTCGTCGCTCTATACCGCGAAAAACGGGAGAGGGACAGAAACGGGCTGTGCGTGCTTGACGGAGTCAAGATATGCAGGGATGCAGC
>JAEEGL010847658.1_pt1 | contig 12212 bp, 5 predicted proteins | sample 9134231 | NCBI WGS metagenome assembly JAEEGL01 (sample SAMN16246548, study PRJNA631951) | gut metagenome | biome: gut microbiome; feature: rumen; material: fiber-attached | host: Bos | place: Iran: Karaj | collected 2018-10
GACAGATATTTCTATATTCTTCATTTTCCATATCATGTCTAATTCTTCTGAGTGAATTTTTAAACTTTTCAATAGATTTTAAAATATCTTTATATTCGCATTTATCAGTGTAAATTGCTTCTGATAAATTTCTTTTATAAATATTTGGATTAATTTTCTTGGAAAAATTTTCTTTATTTTCATTATAAAGTTCTACAGCTTTACTATTAACATTTTTCCAAACATTTAAAAGTTCTTCAAGTGTTATATTATCTTTTACAATCTTTTTTAAAGAACTTTTTTCTAATGTGTTTTCTAAAATTAGACTGGTATAAATTGAATAAGTATTATCATAGAAAAATTTAGAAGTTTTTTCATACTTTTTATTTAAATAATCGCAGGTTCTATTTAAGCGAATGCGAAGTGTATCATCATTTAAAATGTTTTTTGCAATGCTAAAATCATCAGTAAGAAGACCTGGAACATTTATAGATTTTACAGGAAGTGGAACTAAAAGCGCTTCTTTTATAGCATCATTATAATTTTTTGCAGAATAAATTAAAAATGCATATTTAGAAGTATACCAATCAATAGTAGTAAGCCTTATAATTATATCACCTTTTGGAAACTTAAAATTTGCATATTTTGCACCTTTAACTATAAGACGTGCAAAATCTTTTCCAGTAAAATTTGGCATCTCTATTTCTTTATCACCAAAAACTTTAATAATTTTAGACATATTATTCTCCTTTAAAAATATATAAATGACAAAGTGTGCAAGGCTGGATTCGAACCAACAAAGATGTTTTTACATATGATATTACATCTTTTGCGCAGATTATTGTTTTGAAGGATTACCTTCTGCCGACTTTACCAATTTGTCCACTTGCACTGGTATAAGTAAATTATATATTATTTTTGAATAAATGTCAAACTAAAAAGTGTTATATTTTAATATCAATATTAGTTCCAAGTACTTGCATTGCTTCTAGATAAGCACTATCTGGAATATGCATTGATGGATTAATACTTGAAACAGGTTCTATTTGTCTTGTTTCTTGTTTTTTAATCTTTTCATTTTGCATGAAAAAATAATAATCATTTTGAATATTTGTGATTTTCATTTGTTCTTTCCTCTTATATTTAATTTAAAAATAATATGCTGTCTTAAAACATGCAAAATATGGTAAAAAAATAAACGCCAGAAGGCGTTTATAAAAAAATTATCTTTCATTTATAATATTTTGGATATCTTTGTCTGTTAAAGCGCATATTTTAAGTGCCATTTCTTTATAAAATTCTATTTTTTCATCAAGATTTTCCAAGTTATATTTATCGCTACTTGTTCTAATTTCAAAATGAATATCACTTTCGGCGTTTAAAATTCTTTTTTCGAATTCTTCTTTTCCAAGATTTTTAATAAATTCATCTGGGTCTTTGTAAGGTTTCATATTAATAACTTTGCAATTAAGACCTGCCTCTTTACACATTGGAATAGCACGAAGTGCTGCTTTAATGCCAGGACCGTCACTATCAAAAGTAAGATATACATCATTTGTGTATCTTTTAAGAATTGCTGCGTGTTCTTTCGTATAAGCAGTACCAAGTGCTGCAACTGCACAATCGAATCCTGCTTGATGAAGTGATATTACATCCATATATCCTTCGCATAAAATAAAATACGGTCTTTTTGAAAGAATTGCTTTGTTAAGTGCATAAAGATTACTACTTTTATCAAATACAGCAGTTTTTGGAGAGTTTAAATATTTTGGCTTACTATCATCCATTACACGACCACCAAAGGCAATAACGTTTCCTTTTAAGTCTATAATCGGGAACATAGCACGATTCCAAAATTTATTTTTCCAACCACTTTCTTCATCAAAAGTGATTATTCCGCTTTCTTTTAAAACTTCATCATCAAAACCTTTTTTACTAAGATATTCATACATTGCTTTTCCAGATTTATTAGAAAAACCAAGTCCAAAATCTTTCAATGTTTGATTTGATAATTTTCTTTCTTTAAAATATTCCATACCCTTTTCACCTTTTTTAGTACGAAGGGTTGCATAAAAAAGCATGGCAACTTCTTTATTAACTTCTAATAATTGTTTTTCAAATTCATTCATAATTTTTCACCTCTTAACAATAGTATGAAAAACATCAAAATACGATAAGTTAAGAATATGTATTATAAAACTATTTTTTAAAGTAATTTAAGACAAAAAAATAAGACGCTTAGAAGCGCCTTACCTTTTATTGCTTAATACCTGGCCAGGTATTTAATAAGAATGTTTTCGCATTCGCGACTACGAAAAAATCTTACTATTAAGCAACCGCAAAAGGCAAGGGCTTCCAAGAAGTCTCTTTAAAAAGAAATAATATCTTAGTCAGGCGCTTATGCGCCCACCCATTCAGGTGTATTTATTTTAATTAAAAAATGTTGATAGTTACATAACTAAAACATACACCCTAAAGGGTTGCCCAAAGTATGTTCTAGTTGTTTTTTGAAAAAAATAGTTAAAAGTAACCAAAACATACTGCCTTTAAAAGGCTGCCCATAGTATGTTTTTTGCTACTTAAATATTTTCCTTCTTTGTAAGAAGGACTACAAGAACAGCCATAGCAAAAATAACTGCCATTCTTGCTGCTGTGTTGCTGTTATCACCTGTGCTTGCCATACGTGCAGAAAGAACTGGCACGTTAGAAACAACAGGTGTTTCAAAAGTCTCTGACAGTACTACTGGTCCCTCTGGCTCTACTGTATTTTCAACAGGGACTGAAGGCTCTGATGGTACATCAGGGGTCTCAGGTGAAGGAACGTCAGGAGTATCTGGTGTTTCTGGCTCATCTGGAACTTCTGGTACATCAGGAGTCTCAGGTTCGTCAGGCTGATCAGGAGTAACAGGCTCATCAGGCTCTGTTGGTTCCTCTGGAACTTCAGGTTCATCGGGTGTTACCACCTTTGAAGCCTGTCCAGCAATGAGCTTCTGGAACATATCAGAACTTGGTGTATATGACCAATACTTAAAAGTCCAGTCACCTTCGTGTGCCTGGAACATTTTGTTGTACAGGTCAACACCTGACTCGTGGTAATAAAAATCTACGAGGTCCTGGTATGATTCTCCTGAAAGAACAGCCCAAATTGCGAGCTGTGTAATTTTATTGATGTCTTCCTTGGAAAGTTCCTGTGTATCGATCGCTTCCTGACGAGCTACGAAGATATTATTGAACTGAGAACCATCAACGTCGTCCTCACGTGTATACTCAACGCCATCTTCTACATGGTCCTTCTCCTGCTCAACGCAGAAGGCGTCTGAACCATCGCTCATCTCGGCATAACCATTATTGGCTGTGCCAACCTGACGGCCTGTTACAGTCTCGTCAGCAGAAACAGAGTCATCAGTAGACTCTGCATTGGCTGCATCAGCAGCAGTTGCATCAACACCTGCAACAGGTGCTACTGTATTATCAACAGTAGTATCATTTGCTTCCTCAGAAGCATTGTCTGACTCTGCGTTTGCATTATCAACTACTTCTGCTGCGTTATCTGTTGCAGGAGCTGGTGTAGTATCACCAGCAACGAGTTCTTCGTCAGAAATAATATCTTCTGTATTCTCGTTTGTTACTTCTGCTGCAGGAGCAGGTGCAGGTGTTTCGTTATCTGATGCAACGATTGCGTCATCATCAGAAACAGTATTTTCTACTGAATCAATAATATCTGTTGATTCTGCGTTTGCATTGTCAACTACTTCATCAGTAGTTTCTGCTGTTGCTTCTACTACTTCATCAGTAGTTTCTGCTGTTGCTTCTACTACTTCATCAGTAGGAAGGCTGAAAACGATTTCTTCGTTTGCAACTTCAGCTGTTTCTTCAACAGCTTCCATTGTAGGAAGATTGTTTTCAGTATTCTCAGCAGCAAATGCAGTTACAGGCATAAAAGTAATGCCTGCGGCCAGTACGAAACCAGCGATTAGTGTCTTTAAGTTCTTCATATTCTCTCCTTTTCTTGTCAGTGTCGGTGACTGACGGTACGTACCTCCTAAAAGGTGGTGATAGATTAATAAGTAACAAAAAACTGATTTTTTCGAATCGTTTTTCAATACATGGGCATTGTATTAAGTTCGACTCCAAATCATCAGCTTTTATATTATTAATATGTAATTTAGTTAAATGCGATAACTTTTAATTTTGCATAAAAAAAGAACTTGCTTTTGCAAGTTCTTTAAAATTTTAATTATTTATCATTATCTTTTCTTTTATAAATAACGACTGTTGTTGGAATAGCCATCACAAGGATAATAAGAACAGCAACAAAAGGTACCGCATTATTCATATCACCTGTTTGAACTGTTTGATTTTCTTCAAGTTCTTCTTTTGTATGATTATTTTCGCTGCGTGGGGTAATAATTGTTTCTTTTTCATCATACATTGTGATATTTATTGTTTCTGCTTTATCTGTTACTTCGAAAGTAATGTCTTTTGCTACTTTGTATCCTTCTGGCGCTTCTACTTCTTTAAGTGTATACTTACCATGTGAAAGTTTTGTAAATTTCTTAGCACTTGTATTTGTTGTCCAAGATTCTACAAGTTCATTCTTTTCGTTATAAAGTTCAAGTTTAGCACCAGAAAGTGCGTTCTTAGTATTAGCATCTTTCTTGATAATTTCAACTTTTGTTACATCGTCTTTCATTGTAACAACGTCTTTTGATTTGCCGTTTTTATCAAGTGTGAAAGAAATAGTTTCTGCTTTTACATATCCACTTGGTGCTGAAAGTTCTGTAAGTGTATATTCACCATAAGGAAGTGCTTTTATTACATGTGGCTTATCTGTTGAAGTCCATTTAGCAACTTCGTTGCCATTTTTATCTTTAATGATAAGAACAGCGCCTGGAAGTTCTTTACTATTTGTTATATCTTGTTTTGAAATAGTAAGGTCATAGGTAGTTGTTTTGGATTTCAAAATATCAGTCATAGTAACAATTTGTACATCACCAGTTTCAAGAACTTCAAAACTTACGGGTTCTGCAATTGCATAATCTTCTGGTGCCTGTGTTTCTATAAGTGTATATTTGCCAGGTGCAAGTTTATAAATAAGTTGTTCTTTTTCTGTTGATGTAAATTCTGCAACTACTTTTCCTGATGCATTCTTGATTTCAAGTTTAGCACCAGCAAGAAGCTTTTTCTTGTCATCAACTTTTCTAACTTCAACTTTTGTATAATCGTCATACATTGTTACAGTATTATTTGCGTTTTCAAGAAGTGTAAAGTTTTCTTTATCTTCACCAACTTTTCCAACGTAGATATTCATCTTTTCACCTTCTGCTTTTACATAGAAGCAAATGCTTTCTGCTTTTACATATCCAGCAGGTGCCTGTTTTTCTGTAAGTGTATAGACAACGTCTTCAACAACACCTTTTATTTTATGTACTTCTTCTGTACTTGTCCAAGAATCAAGTACATTTGTCTTAGTTCCTAATTTGTATGTTACACTAAGACTAGCACCTTTAAGTTCTTTTGTACCATTTATTTCACGTTTTGAGATATTAACTTCGTATGTCTTTGAATTCTTATAGTTGACTAATCTGTATTCTTGAATAGTTCCAACTGGAAGAACTTCAATTTCCATAGGTTCAGCAATTTGGTAAGTATTTGGCGCCTTTGTTTCTACAAGTGTATATTTACCAACAGGAATGCGACGAATTTGTTCTGGTGTAGTTTTACTTGTCCATGTCTTATAAACATTTCCGTCTTTATCAATAAGTTCAAGTACTGCACCTTCAAGTGGCTTACCTTCACTGTCTACTTTTAAGATATCTACTTTTGTATAGTCATCATGCATTACTACTTTATTTGAAGAAGAACCATCTTCATTAAGTGTAAATTCGATATCATTTGCTTTGATATAACCTTGTGATGACGGTGGAAGTAGTTCTGTAAGTCTATATGTTCCTGCTGTAAGACCTGATATTGGGTGAGGTTCGTTTGTGGATAACCATGTCCAATCGTCTTGTGTAATTGTACCGTCTTCAATTATTTTTTCAAGTTTTAATGTAGCACCAGGAATTTCATTGCCTGTTGTTATATCTTGTTTTGAAATAGTAAGGTCATAAGTTTTAATCTGTGTTTTTACATTAATAAGTGTTATTTCGAAATCTTTATTATATTTTGGAACAACAAATGTTTTTGGAGAAGCAATTTCGTATCCAGTTGGTGATTCAACTTCTACAAGTTTATATTCTTTACCTGCTACAAGTTTTCCAGTAATAACATGGTCTGAAACATCTGATGATGTCCATTCATCTACTTTAATATCACCGTCCATGATAGTAAGTTTAGCACCTGCAAGACGAACACCTTCTGAATCTACTTTCTTTATAGTTACTTCTGTCTTATCGTCTGTAATTGTTACATGTTTTCCAGATGTGTCAGTTACAACATTTGCAGAATCATTTGTATCGCTTCCATTACCAATTGTAAATTTAACTGCATAGTCAGCATTTCCTGCATAAAGATATCCATCTGGTGCTTTAAGTTCTTTTACAATATATTCACCTGGTTGTAAAGTAAAGAATTTACCTGTTTTAGTAGTAACCCATTCATCTTCAACAGCAACTTCTTTTCCGTCAACTATCTTAAATAATTTAAGTGTTGCTCCTTCAAGTGTTAATTTTCCTGTATCCATCTTTATAATTTCTACTTTGTATGAAGGAATTTCTTTTTTATCATCAATTACTGTTATTTCTATTTCTGATTCGTTATTATTGACGACAAAATCAACAGGATTTATATATTTATATCCATTTGGAGCTTTTGACTCTACTAAAACGTATTTTTTATTGGTTTCTAAAACATTTTTAATTACTTCTTGTGAAGTTGTAGATGTAAATGAATATACAGGTTTAATATTTGCATCAATTTCTACTGGTTCATCTGGTTGTGATGTATCACCAATAGTTGCGGCTGCTGATGTATTAATGAAATCATCGTATTCATAAATATCAAATTCTGCACCTGCTATTTGTTTACCTGTTATACTATCAAGTTTATTTACTTTAACAATAGTATCTTCATCTACAAGATGAATTTCTTTTGTTGTAATAAAATCATCAACACCTGGTGTTTTACGTTCTTGGTCAGGACTTAATGTAAATCTTACTGGATTAATTGTTCTATATCCAACGGGTGTTGTAATTTCTTCAATAATATATTCACCTGGTTCAAGTTCTGTAATAGTTTTAACGTTATCATTTGTAGTCCATTCTTCTACTGTTTCTTTTTGTTCGTCTACAAGTTTTGAAAGTCTAAGTTTAGCACCTTTAACAAATGTACCGTTTGTATCCTTTTTATCTATAGAAACACTATATTTTACGTCACGTAAATGGTCAATCATTATTACAGATTGTTCTTTATCAGTATCTTTTACAGTAAAAGTAATAGGCTGTGCTATAGTATATCTACCTGGTGCATCAATTTCTGTTACTTTATAAGTCTTTCCAACTAAAAGACCAGAAAGTGCAAGAATTGGTTCATCTTCTGTAACAGTAAATGTAATTACTTCTTTTTCATTTTCATCTGTTACTTTAAGAATTGCACCAACTGCGTAGGTTTTACCTTTTTCTTCTTCTACAAGTTTTTTAATTAAAACTTTTGTACGGCTGTTTACTACATTAAGATTAAATTCCTTATTTTGTGCTACAACTGTTTTGCCGTCTGAAAGAAGCTGACCGTTTTCTGTTATAGAAAATTCTGTATCTGGCATTGAAACAAATCCGTCTGGAAACTTTGTTTCTTTCAAAATGTATGAACCTGATTCAAGATTTTCTAATTTTTCTACTTGCTTAGTAGATGTCCATGTTTTAATAAGTTCGTTTTGCATAAGGTCATTTCTCTTATAAAGTGCAAGTGTAGCACCTTCAAGTGGATTGCCTTGTTCATCAATCTTTAAAACATTAACTGTGTATACGTTTGGTTTCTTTTTGTTTTCAAAAGTTACTGTCTGTACTTTTTCTTTCGCATCTGAAAGGTCTTCAACAGTAAATGTAATATCTTTTCCTAAGATATATCCATCTGGAGCTTTAACTTCTTTAAGTGTGTATTCTTTATCAATCTCAAGTGCTTTAATAAGATGTGGTTTGTCTGTTGATTCCCAAGAATCAATAAGATTATTACCATCGTAAAGTTCAAATTTAGCACCTTCAACTAATTGCTTTGTATTACTATCAACTTTTGAAATTTCTACTTTTGTAGAAGTATTTTCAAAGGCTACTTTTTCAAGCTGTGAAATGTCTTTATCAAATACGACCTTAACTGGCTTAGAATCATTATAATAACCAACAGGAGCTTCTTCTTCAACAACTATATAAGTTCCATTTTCAAGGTCAGGAATTTCACAAATGTCAATATCTTCAGCAATTTCAAAAGATGTTATCTCTACAACAGTTCCAGTATCACCTTCTATATACCATTCAGCAGGTTCTGCAAGGTCTATATCGATGCCAGCACTATAATGACCTTCTTCATCAACAGTTTGATACTGCACTTCTTCATAAGGTGTTTTGTAATAACGATATACTGTTATAAGTGAGCCATGAAGAATTTCTTTTGTTTCTTTATCCTGTTTTGAAACCTTTAATACATTTTTAACAACTATTTCTTCATCTTCTGGCTGGTCAACCATAGTTACTGTATCACTATTGTGTGCAGCATTATCAGAAATTTCAAATTCAACGTCATTTGCGATTTGATAATTCTTTGGTGCTTTTGTTTCGTGAAGTGTATATTTTCCAACAGGAAGACCTTTTACTTCAAGTGCTGTGCTTGTAGAAGTTAAAGTTTTAACTACTTTACCTTCTTCGTTTATAATTTGAAGTGTTGCGCCTGGAAGAAGTTCATTTGTATCTGATGCTTTCTTTTCTATAAGAACGCTAGTTTCTTCGTCAGTAATAGTTACTTGTGTATCTTCATCTTTAACTTCAAAATATGTAGGATTTGCTTTTACATATCCTTCTGGAGCCTGTGTTTCTATAACTGCATATTTACCGTTTTCAAGCCAAGTTTTAAGACCTGGAGCAGAAGTTAAATTTTCAAGTCCATTTAAAACTTCACCAAGTGTGTTATCACTACTTACACGGTATACTGCAAGTTTGGCACCATTTAAATCTTTTCCATTTTCATTTACTTTCTTAATTAAAACTTCGTGTTTTGGTTCTTCTTTCTTGTTTTTAATTTCAATTGTTATATCTTTTCCGTAATTTTCGCTACCTTCTACGAACCAATCACAAAGAATAGTGTTTTCATTAAGAACGTATCCTTCTGGTGCTTTTGTTTCTTTAATTAAATAATAATTGCCATATTCAAGATGTTCTGTTATATCTTCTGGATTTGAAGTTGATGTAAATGAATAAACAAGTTCAAGTTCTTCCTTCTTTTCGTTTGAGAGATAAACAGAAATTTCTGCGCCTTCAAGTGGCGTACCATCTTCTTTTACTTTGCTTATAGCAAATTTTGCTTTTGTATTTTCAACAGTAAGAACTACTGGTTTAGAACCGTCATATTCATTTGCAATTCTTCCAGCAGCAGCATATCCAAGTGGTGCTTTTGTTTCTACTACATAATATTTAGCATTATCATGTTTATAGATATTTTCAAATGTAATTTCACCATTTGAATCAGTTGTTTTTGTATCAACAAGTTCATCACCAAGGTAAAGTGCAAATTCAACACCGCTAAGTTTTTCTTGTGTTTCTTTATCTATCTTTTTAATTTTAAGTGTTGTATAAGCAATATTTTCAAATGTAATTTCATTTGTTTTATCGAGCTGGACTATAACATCCTTTGCTTCTGCTTTTACAAAGCCCTTTGGCGCTTCTACTTCAACCACTTTATACTGACCAGGTACAACGTTATTGAATACTACTTTACCGTTTGCGTCAGTAGTTAAAGTTTCGCTCACATTTTCGCCATTTGCATCTTGAAGTACAAATTTAGCCCCGCTAAGCGGAAATGCACTATTATAGTTAACAAGCGAAGTTGTTTTATTTACAGTAAGTGTTGTTGTTTTTGTTGTTAAAACAAATGAATCACCCGTACCTTTTCCTTGTACTGTGCTTCCAGATATAAAAATAATAAATCCTTTTGCACCACTGTAATTTGAGCTGTAATCATGTTGTTTATTTTTTTCTTCTTCTATCGAATATTTTGTTGTATCTGGTGAAAGAAGATAAACAGCATCCTCTAAATTGTTAAATGTTGCTACGCCACTACTATTTGTGGTAGCGACTTTAATTCGTTCTGCTGTTTGCGTATCAGGATTTGTTTTATAAAGTTCTACATTAAGGTTTGAAATACCTTTACCGTTTTCATCTTGGAATGTAAACTGGAAAGTATTTTCAATATCATCTGCCCATGATCTTCCGAAATAAATAGAAGAACATATAAGAACTAAACTAAGTACAAATGCAAGTACGCGTTTTAAATTCTTTGACATCCTTTTTGTCCCCTTTCAAAATAAATTTTTTTAAAAATAATAATCTAGAGTTAATATGCCATTTTACTGGAAAATGTAACGAGAATTTTTAAAAAAAAGCATTAGAAAACAAAATGAATATTTATAAAAGAATGCAAAGAAAAAACGGCGTAATTACGCCGTTTTAAGAAAAGATATTTAATTTCTAAATTCTTGTGCTATATAAAGATTTCCGTCTGCTGCTTTATAAACATAAATTGCACTTTTTGTATAAAGTGAATCTTCAAGAGCTTCTTTATGCGACTGGCTATTAAGCCAAGAAGTAAGTGCTTGGTCTTCTGTGGTTGCATATTTTGCTAAGTTTTCAGCAGCATATTTAAATTTTACACCACAATCTGAATAAGCAGTTTCTGGACCACGTCCATCAGGTCTTGTATGTGACCAACATGAAACAATTTCTTTTGAACGAACATATGCAACATTATAAAGCGAATCATCCCATGTAAGTGCAGGAACTCCTATTGCTTGTCTATGCTGATTTACTTTGTTAAAAAGATTAAGTGCAAATTCTTTTTGTTCGCCTTCGTAAGTAATTGTTTGTGGGGTTCCTAATTGCTGCGATGCGGATAAGTAACTTTTCTTTACATAAGCATTTTGTCCGTTAAAGATAAAAGATACCCAACCATTTATTTCGCCTGTTGCATTTACTTGAGCACCCTTTTCAAGAACACCAATTCTGTCGTATTCTTTTCCAGGACCACTTCTTACATTTAGCTGCACTGTTGTGTAATAAACTGGACTTCCTTCTAGTGCAGAAGGTGTTATCATGGTAAAAATTTTATAAATTGTAAAAAGTGTTAATAGTAGCAAAACTACTAAATATTTTAAATTTTTATTTGTTTTTTGCATAAAAATAAATTCCTTTCATTTCTTTTCTAATTAAATTGTATCACATACAAAATAAAAAGTAAAGAAATTTAGTTAAAAATGCGAAAATCATTTATCGTTTTCGCTATTTTCTTCTAGCGTACTTAAAAGTTTATTTAAATATTCATTATATAATTCTTTTACTAAATATTCTTTTGCAGCCATTTTCCAATAAATTTCATTTTCGCCTTCAAAATAAACAATATGGAAGCCAAGGCTTGTCTCTATTAAATTAATATCGCCAGGTTTTCTTGTATCGTTAAATAGCCAATCTTCAAGTTCTTCATCTGTATCGCCTTTTTTGATACCTTCCATAAGACCACCTTTATTTCTTGTAAGCGTATCATCTGAATATACAAATGCATATGAAGCAAAGTCTTCTTTTGTAAGGTCAGTCTTTTCTTTTATTGTAGAAAAGAGAGCTTGAGCTGTTGCTTTTAATTCGGACTTTTCTTGGCTATTTGCGCCGTTTGTATTAAAATAAATGTGTCTAAAATCAATTGTTTTATCTTCGCATATATTTCTAGATTTGAAGAATACTATATAATAAGCATCATCACCTTCAATAATTGCGTTATCGCCAAGCTTTCTTTCATCGTTGAATATAAAGGATGCTATATCTTCATTTGCTGTATTTTCAGTTCCAATACTTTCAAAAAGTGTATCACTGTCAGTGATTTCTTTTGCATTTTCTATAAAGCTATCTTCATCTGTGATACTTTCACGAAAAGCATTTGCTTTTTCTTTTGCTGCTTCTTTATCCTCGCCTTTTTCAAACGAAACCATTCTGTATAAAACTTTATCAAAAGTAGCAGGATATTCTGAATAGAGTGCCATA
>JAEEGL010992956.1_pt1 | contig 12212 bp, 9 predicted proteins | sample 9134231 | NCBI WGS metagenome assembly JAEEGL01 (sample SAMN16246548, study PRJNA631951) | gut metagenome | biome: gut microbiome; feature: rumen; material: fiber-attached | host: Bos | place: Iran: Karaj | collected 2018-10
CAGATATCCGCAAGACCTGTGACTGAACCGGAACAGAATGCGAACACAGCTGCGGCGGCCGCCGCGATCAGTGCAAAACACAATGCGACCATACTCTTCCTCTCTTTCCGAAGCGGATCCTATCCGCCTTCATCACGCCAGGCCGTCACTCAGGCAAGCAGAAACTCCTGCAATTCTCTCGGCGTACGGGCAAAAACCGTCGCTCCTGCATTGACAAGCACGTTTCTTTCCCTGAATCCCCACAGCACCGAAATGCAGTCGATCCCGGCATTTTTTGCAGTCGCGATGTCGACCTCGGAATCACCGACATAAATGCACTTTCCTGCAGGAATTCCGAGCCGTTCGATCGCTGCAAATACCATATCCGGCCACGGTTTCCTCCGCAATCCGTCCTTCTCTCCGATCGCAAATTCCGGCAGACCGGAAAAGAACCGGTCGGCGATCTCCCTTGTGGCCACATCCGGTTTGTTTGAGATGATCACCTGCCGCAACCCGGCTGCCTGCAGTCTTTTCATCAGTTCGGGAATGCCCGGATACGGACATGTCTTGATCAGGCAGTGATTCTGATAATAGTTTACATAATAATCCAAAACCATTTCGAAGCGGTTCGGATCCATCCCTGCCGGTACAGCCTGCTCCATCAGTCTCCGTGCTCCGTTTCCCACGAAGCGCATCGTATCTGTCAGGGTGATCTGCGGCAGTCCGAAGACCTGGAGCGATGCATTCACCGAATCGTTCAGATCTTCTATCGTATTCATTACAGTCCCGTCCATATCGAACAGGACAGCTTTATATCTCATTTTTCTTTCCGGGCCTCTCCGTTCGTATTCTGGAGCGTGTTTTTCTCCCAGATTGTCCACAGGCCTTTCAGCAGAAGATCTTCATCCAGTATGACCTCATGCCGGCAGTAAGGAACGATCCGGTGTGCGATCCCGCCTGTGGCGACGATGGTGCATTTCTCTCCAAGTTCCTCCTCCATACGGTCGATCATGCCATCGATCATGGAAGCTGTTCCGAAGACAGCCCCGGAGCGCATGCAGTCCACCGTGTTTGTGGCAACCGCTTTCGGAGGAGCCGTAATCGAGATTGCAGGAAGAAGACTCGTTCCGGACGAAAGAGCTCTGTAGGAAAGATTCACGCCCGGAAGGATCGCTCCGCCGAGGAAAGCTCGATTCCGGTCGATCGCGGTTATCGTGGTCGCGGTGCCAAGATCCAGGACAATGCATGGTGCTCCGTAATACGTGAGGGCGGCGACTCCGCCCACCACAAGGTCTGCGCCGAGCGTTGCCGGATCATCGATGCGCACGTTCAGACCGGTCCGGATACCTGGTCCGACAGCAAGGCATTCCACTCCGGATACTTTCCTCACCGCTTCGATGATGGCCGCCGTAGCCGGAGGCACGACCGATGAAACGATCGCTCCCTCCAGAGTATGCATATCAAAATCGAAGATTTCAAAGAGTTGCTTGATCTTGATGGCGTATTCCGCCCATGTATCCGAATGTCCGGTCTGGATACGCACCACGTTCCGGATCTCTCCGTTCTCGATACCGCCAAGAACGGTATGCGAATTTCCAACATCCACTGCAAGGATCATTCTGTATTCCTCCTGTCGCCGGTTTTGTTCTGCATTCTTCCTTATCGCATATCAGTTGTATACGGCATGGGGAGTGCGCGGAGCGGTCATGTCCAGCGGAGCAAACACATAGCCGTTGTTCAGTCCCCAGATGATGATCCGTTCCACTGCATCCACGCTGAATTCCTTGATATCATGCTGCAGCACCACAGCATAGCCGTAGTCCACCTGCTGGATCCGCTGGATCACATTCAGATAGACCTGGTCCGACTTTCTCGTCTCACCGGCATCACCGGACGGCACATTCCAGTCAAAGGCTTTGAACCCCATGTCCGGCATAGCCTGTGTAAGAACAGTCATGATGCCAGGTGTGATGCGGCTGATTGTGTTGGAACTTCCGCCCGGGAAGCGGAACAGATTCGTATACTCCCCCGTCTGTTCATGGATGACCTCACGCATGCGCATGAAATCCTCCACATATTCCTCCACACCGGAATAGATATAGTCATAGTCATGCGTATAGGTATGCACAGCTACCGTATGTCCTTCCGCATATTCCCGGGCGATCAGATCGGTGTACTCCGGAAACTGGTTTGTAACAAAAAACGTAGCCTTTACCCTGTACTTCTTCAGGATATCCAGAAGCTTTTCCGTATATGGCCCCGGACCGTCATCAAACGTAAGATAGATGGTTCTGCCTGCAGGAGCTATGGAGGCCGGGACTCCAACCGGATTCACGAAGACCTTCCGCGTTGCGGTGACCGGCTCACCGAAGCCTGTCTCCAGTGTATAAGTCAGTTCATATTCCCCGGCAAGATAGGGTGTCACCTCCCCTTCCACCGTGACAAATGCGCTCACATCCTCTGCCCGCTCGTTGTATGCCCGGAAACCCGGATCTTCAAACGTCATGCAGGCTTCCATGACAACATTGTCGTCTCCGAGAAGTATGATCACAGGTTCGGTCGGCGCGTAGACGACCGGCCGTTCCGCAAAGGCTTCGTTTCCCGATTCGTCGGATACCGAATAATATACTGTGTCACCACGGATCTCCGCGACCACCCGGGATGTGATATCCCCGTCGTGATTATCGGTGGCGCGATAGCCCGGCTCCTGAAAGCCAGTGTCCGCATAGGCATTGAAATCGCCGGAGGGAGTAAGCTCCAGTCTGGGATTTACACGGTCGACCACCCGCACCGTACGTGTCTGCTCGTAATCCTGATGCAGATACGTGCAGAAATAGCGTATCCGATGTTCTCCCAGTTCGGCAAGATCATGCGGGATATAGGCATAGACGTCGATGACCGTGTCGAGGTTTCCGAAAAGGCGCCCCACAGATGTCGCCGTTGCTCCCGCATCCGTATACTCCTGCCCGTATTCCAGAAGGACCTCTTCCGAGCCAAGCACTTTCAGTTCGGCATGCCGTCCGTCGTAGAACCAGGCGGCCGCAGCCAGCAGGATCAGAAAAAGGAGGAGGAAAACGGGTATGAGCCACCATCTTCTCTTTCTGTGCGGATTCGCCGAAGCCTTCTCCATGCGTGTATCACCTTCCGTTACTTGTTTGGGTCCTTTCTGTGGTTCACCACCAGCTGAGGTTATCCCGGAAATTCTCATAATCAAAAATCGCGTCGACCTGCGCGTAAATCTCGTTCTTGCTCCCGTCCGGATTCCAGCGCCAGTAATTTCCGGTTGACTCCACATAGGCGAAGCAGAATTCGCAATCCGGCAGGCGTTCCATAATCTCCTGCCGCTGGTAATACGGTACGCTGGTGCAGGTATTCCAAAGACGTTTGAGATTTTTGAGACCATACAGCGGTGTGATGTCCGTAAGGCCGAAAAGGCAGGAAAGATTCAGATGCTCGAGATTCGGGCAGCTCGCCAGCGGCGAAACATCATACACGTTGGAAACAAAGATCTCCAGATACCACAATTTCTCATGGTTGGCCAGAGGCGAAATATCCCATATCGATGTGGCGGCGAAGATGGCGATCTCCAGATCAGGCATGAAGGCCACGAAATCGATGGAATCCAGATTGTCGTTATGGCCCATGTCTATGTACTTGACCTTGTTGCAGTAGCGCAAGTTATAGCACATGTTTCCCGTCAGCGATCCGTTCGCGAAGATGCGCTCTGTGTCGGTGCGGCAGCTGTACGGACCGAAATCGACCCGCCAGGCTATGTTCACATCGGGATACTCCTCCCGGAACTCCGCCAGCACGTCATAGTCGATCTCGCAGTATTGGAAAAAGAGCGATTTCAACCTCGTCATGCAAGGCATCATTGCCCGGATCTGCTCCATGCCTTCATTATAAATACCGGCCCATAGGTATTCCAGATCCTCATCCTCCGTTGAAACGATCTGCCCGAAGGATTCGAATCGATAGTCAAACAGGGCCTCCGGCCGTGCACTCTGAAGCAGGCGCACTTCCCGGAAGGAGAGCTGGTTTTCACCGCTTTCCGGAGTAAGCAGCACTTCCTTCAATGATGCCATCTTCTCCAGGAAGCATGCTGCTCTCTCTGTGTCCTCCGCTTCCAGAGCTGTAAGATCCACCGTGACAATGTCCGGCTCGAACTCCGGAAGATAATCTGTGATCTTGAAGCGGATATCCGCTCCCGGAAAGCCTGTGCGCAGAGAGGAGAGTTCGTCCATTGAAAAATCCGGCGATGCGATCACGATCTCATTCAGAAGGTGGAAACAGCCTGCGTTCTGCGCAAGGATCCCCACGCTCTGTCCGTCTTCCAGGACAGCGCTTTTCGCCGTATTTTCCAGCTCGGAAAGAGGTTCGTCCGCTCCGAGCTTTACCGAATAGCGGACTTCCACCTCCGGATGCGCTGCAGCATAGCGTTCTATCTCCGCATAGCATCGGCTTCCATGAAGGTCGAGCGAGCGGAGCTGCGTATAGTTTTCCAGGACCGCCAGATCCGCCGGATCTGCCGCGGTCAGGAAGAGCTCTGTCCGGGCATACTCCTGCCGCAGGGCTTTCTCCGTCTCTCTGGCTTCCCGCGCCTCTGAGAGGGTCGGCATCGAGCAGGCGCAAAGGAAAAATGCAAGAAGGGCAGCACACACCACAAGAAGCCGTTTCCCGGTCCTGTGCTTCACTTCCCCGCGCCTCCTTTCCGGTAATCATACTCATGCTTATTACTAACCGAATTTATATAATAGCATTTTTCTCCCTGAAACGCAATCATGATGGAAAAAGCGGCGATTCTGCTCTGTGGAAAACAGTATTTTCTGTTGTTTTCTCTCTTTCCTTCTGTTATACTATATTTTTGTGATTAGTAAAAATCTCTGCGGCAGCCAGCCGTGGGACACCTTAGCCGTGTCCCGGTTCGTTATGCCGGGAAAGGAAAACAGAAAACAAGTATGAAGAACACCGAAAAAACCATGGACAAGATCGTTGCTCTGTGCAAGAACCGCGGTTTCATCTTTGCCGGAAGCGAGATCTACGGCGGTCTTGCCAACACCTGGGACTACGGTCCTCTCGGTGTGGAGCTGAAAAACAACGTAAAAAAAGCCTGGTGGAAGAAATTCGTACAGGAGAACCCCTACAACGTTGGTCTCGACGCCGCCATCCTGATGAATCCGCAGACCTGGGTCGCTTCCGGGCATCTGAGCAGCTTCTCCGATCCTCTGATGGACTGCCGCGAATGCCACGAGCGTTTCCGGGCAGACAAGCTCATCGAAGACTGGGCTAATGAGAACGGCTTTGAGCTCTCCAAGCCCATCGACGCTTTTTCCCAAGCAGAGATGAAGGCTTTCGTTGATGAGCACAACATTCCCTGTCCGTCCTGCGGCAAGCATAACTTCACGGATATCCGCCAGTTCAACCTGATGTTCAAGACCTTCCAGGGTGTGACCGAAGATGCAAAGAACACCGTCTATCTCCGTCCCGAGACAGCGCAGGGCATATTCACCAACTTCGTGAACGTGCAGCGTACCACACGCCGCAAGCTGCCTTTCGGCATTGCGCAGATCGGCAAGAGTTTCCGCAATGAGATCACTCCGGGAAACTTCATCTTCCGCGTACGCGAGTTTGAGCAGATGGAGCTGGAGTTTTTCTGCGAGCCGGACACCGACCTCGAATGGTTCGATTACTGGCGCAGCTTCTGCCACAACTTTCTCCTCTCCATCGGCCTGAAGGATGAAAACCTCCGCCTGCGCGACCACGATCCGGAAGAGCTCTCCTTCTACTCCAAGGCAACCACGGACTTTGAATTTCTCTTCCCATTCGGCTGGGGCGAACTCTGGGGCGTGGCCGACCGTACGAATTACGACCTCACCTGCCACCAGAATGTATCCGGTCAGGATCTGACTTACTATGATCAGGATAAAAACGAGCACTACATCCCCTACGTTGTGGAACCCTCCCTTGGTGTGGAACGTACAGTGCTCTCCGTTCTCTGCGATGCCTACGACGAAGAAGTCGTAGGTCAGGACAAGAAAGGCAATAACGATGTCCGCACCGTGATGCATCTGCATCCGGCGCTGGCCCCTTTCAAGTGCGCCATCCTGCCGCTGAGCAAGAAAGACGTCCTCACCGGTCCGGCACGCGACCTCTATGCCGACCTTTCGAAGGATTTCATGTGCGATTACGACGAGACCGGCTCCATTGGCAAGCGCTACCGCCGCGAAGACGAGATCGGAACTCCGTTCTGCGTCACCTTCGATTTCAACACGGTCGGTACGGAAACGGATCCCGCGGACGGCTGCGTGACCATCCGGGAGCGCGACAGCATGACCCAGGTGCGCATCCCCATCTCTGAAGTGAAAGCCTATATCGAAGAAAGGATCAGATTCTGATGAAAGACGGATTTGTAAAAGTTGCCGCTGCCTCTCCCGTGATCCGCGTTGCGGATGCGGAATATAATGCCGACCGCGTGATCGAGTGTATCCGTGAGGCGGACAAAAAGGGTGTGAAGGTCCTTGCCTTCTCCGAGCTTACCCTTACCGGCTGCACCTGCTTCGATCTTGTGACCCACAGGGTCCTGCTTGACGGCGCTGAAAAAGCCCTTGTCAAAGTCATCGAGGCCACCAAAGGCATCGATATGCTCGTGTTCGTCGGGCTGCCCTTCGCTGTCGGCAGCCGGATCTTCAGCTGCGCAGCCGTGATCTGCGGCGGTGATCTTATCGGACTCGTTCCGCGTGAGAATGTGTGCGGTACCCCCTTCTCCTCTCCAAACGGGGAAGAGTGCGAAGTGATTGTGGCGGGAGAATACTCCGCCTTCCTCTCGGCTGACGCCCTCTTTGAGAGCAATATAATGCAGAACCTCTCCGTGGCTGTGGAGCTTGGGGCTGACAGCTCTTCCCTGATCCCTCCCGCATACCGCCATGCAGAAGCCGGCGCCACAGTCCTCGTACGCATGGCCTCCTTTCCCGAGACTGTCACATCTACAAAGGATACAGAACTGGATGTGCGTCACACATCGTCCCATCTCTGCTGCGGCATAATCCTTGCCGCGCCGGGCAAAGGCGAATCCTCCACGGATAACGTCTATTCCGGCCTCTGTCTCGTTGCGGAAAACGGAAAAATCCTTGCTGAGGCCGAGGAAGAGAACGCTCTTGCTGTCAGCGAGATCGACGTGGAGTATCTCACGAACCTCCGCCGTGCAAGAGGCGGCTTCGACACCGCGGAATATCCCCACTGCATCTCTCCCTGGGGCTCCCAGCTTGCCGATACGGTCCTCACCCGCACCTATGTCCGCTCTCCGCATCTTCCGGAAAAGGCTGAGGATGTCCCTTCCTACTGCGAGCGTATGCTGGACATCCAGGTCTCCGGACTGATCAAGCGCATGAACTATGCTCATCTTGACCACTGTGTGGTGGGCATATCCGGTGGTGTGGACTCCACTCTGGCCGTAATGGTCTGCGCCAGGGCAGTGAAGAAGATGGGCCTGCCTTCCACCAACGTGGTGGCCTGCACCATGCCCTGCTTCGGTACCTCCTCCCGCACTAAGTCCAACGCCGTCATCGTGGCGGAGCAAATGGGCGCCGATGTCCGCGTGATCGATATCACTGACTCCGTCAACCAGCACTTCGACGATATCGGCCATGCCCGCGATGATTACAGCATCGCTTTTGAGAATGCCCAGGCCCGTATGCGCACAATGGTCCTTATGGACATCGCCAACAAGGTCAACGGTCTGGATGTGGGCACCGAAGATCTCAGTGAGTTCATTGACGGCTGGTGCACCTACAACGGAGATCATACCAGTATGTATGATGTGAACCTCGGCCTCACCAAGACACAGGTCCGCGCCAATGTTCGGTATATCGCTCAGACCACGGATGACAAGGTCCTGGCCGATGCCCTGTGGGATGTTCTGGACTGCCCTGTGACTCCGGAGCTTCTCCCGATTCATGACGATCAGATCGAACAGAAGAGCGAGGACGCCGTCGGCTCCTACAGTCTGCAAGACTTCTTTACCCACAAGATCCTTGTCTGTGGCTTCACGCCAGCCAAGACCATGCGTCTCGCAAAGATCGCCTATGAAGGCGAGTTCACTGATGAGGAGCTGGTCCGCTGGCTCACGAGTTACAGCAAGCGTCTTTTCAGCCAGCAGTTCAAGCGTTCCTGCCTGATGGACGGACCGGCGGTGGACTCTTTCACCGTCTCCCCGCGCACCGGTTTCCTGATGCCTTCCGATGGAGAGAGCGCTCTGTTCCTCAGGAATCTTGAAAATCTGTAAAAATATAAAAATCAGCCTGCTTCCTTTGGAGCAGGCTGATTTTTTTCCTGTCTTTTTTATTCAAAGCTGAATTCTGCATATTTCCGGAAGGTCTCTCCCGGGCGGAGGACCGGAGAAGGCCATTCCGGATGGTGCGGGCTGTCCGGAAAGAACTCCGGTTCTATGGCAAAGCCTCCGTTGGAGCCGAAAGGAGCTCCAAGATGCTTCCCGGTGTAGAGCTGGAGCCCCGGAAAATCCGTTTTCAGCCGGAGTGTTACGCCTCCGGCGCGGGCGGTGCATGCTTCTTCTCCATCCAGCACAAAACAGTGGTCATAGTCATGCCCGATCCTGCGCAGAACAGAAAAATCGAAAATGCCTTCACATGGCAGCAGTTTCCCGGTCGGGATCAGTTCACTGTCCACCTCCAGCCAGGATGAAGCTGCGATCTGCATCTCCGTATCCAGCACACTGTTTCCGTCCAGGCTGAAATACATATGCGTTGTCGGTGCAAAAACTGTAGTCCTGTCCGTTCTCCCTTCGAAATCCAGACGCAGCACAGAGCCGCGGACCGTATAGGTCACGGACGCCTGCATCTTGCCGGGGAAGCCGTTTTCCCCGTCCGGCGCCTCAATAGAGAAACGAACGGAATCCTCCGTCAGGATCTCAGCCATCCACGGCTTCCAGCTCCAGGTCCCCGGTCCTCCGTGAAGCTGGTTCTTCCCCTCGTTTGGTTCAAGCGGATAATCCACCCCGTCGATTGTGATCTCGGAACGGGCAATCCGGTTCGCATACCGCCCGACCGCGGCACCGAGGAAAGAAAGATTGTGTCCATAATCGGCAGAATCCTTATAAGCCAGTGCACATTTTCTTCCTTTGAATGTAATGTCCGTGACCGCTGCTCCGATACTGATGACCGAAACGCTGAGCTTTTTCGATGCAAGCGTAAAGCGCTGGAATTCCCCGAAAAGATCTTTTGTAACCATTCCTCTACCTCTTCCTTCCCTGTTTTTCTAAGCTTAAAGGATTTACCCAAAATAATCAGGAAATATCCTGAAATTTTTTGTCAACTTCTACAATATGTGCTATAATAATCTAAACGGATGTATTATTCCGTAAAACTGTAATCACCTATGAGAAATCATAATAACAATCAGGAGGATCCAGCATGACAAACGAGTATCTTTGCAGAGTCTATGCAGAAGTGGAAAAACGCGACGCACATGAACCCGAATTCCTGCAGGCGGTCCGCGAGGTCTTTGAATCGCTCGAACTGGTCATCGACAAACACCCGGAATGGGAAAAGGCCGGTCTGATCGAGCGTTTCGTAGAACCTGAGCGCGTGGTGGAATTCCGCGTTCCCTGGGTGGATGACAGCGGCAAGGTCCGCGTGAATCGCGGATACCGCGTTCAGTTCAACTCCGCCATCGGCCCCTACAAAGGCGGCCTTCGATTCCATCCTTCCGTCAATCTCTCAGTCATCAAATTCCTCGGATTTGAACAGATCCTCAAGAACTCTCTCACCACGCTCCCCATGGGCGGCGGCAAGGGCGGTTCCGACTTTGACCCGAAGGGTAAATCCGACGGGGAGGTCATGCGCTTCTGCCAGAGTTTCATGACCGAACTCTACCGCCATATCGGTCAGTTCACCGATACACCCGCCGGCGATATCGGCGTTGGTGCCCGAGAGGTCGGCTATATGTTCGGCCAGTACAAGCGGATCGTTGACCGCTTTGACGGCGGAGTGATCACCGGCAAGGGTCTCTCCTACGGCGGCTCTCTGGCCCGTACACAGGCAACCGGTTACGGCATCTGCTACTATTCCGCTGAAGCGCTCAAAAAGCTTGCCAATGACAGTTATGAAGGAAAAACCGTGGTCGTTTCCGGTTCCGGCAACGTGGCCCAGTACTGCGCAGAAAAAGTGACACAACTTGGCGGCAAGGTCGTCGCGATGAGCGACAGTGCAGGTTACGTTTATGATCCGAACGGAATCAATCTCAAAGTCCTTTTCGATATCAAGCAGAAACGCAGAGCCAGGATCTCGGTCTATGCCGAGGAAGTGCCCGGGTCCGAATATCATGAGGGCTGCAAAAACATCTGGAATGTCAAGTGCGACATTGCCCATCCCTGCGCATCCCAGAATGAGATGGACGCCGCCGGTGCCCAGGCGCTGGTCGACAACGGATGCATGGCAGTCTTTGAGGGAGCCAACATGCCGCTGACTCCGGAAGCCATCGAGATCGTGCAGAAAAACGGACTTCTCTACTCCCCGGGCAAAGCCAGCAACGCTGGCGGTGTCGCCACCTCAGGCCTGGAGATGAGCCAGAACTCCATCCGAATGTCCTGGAGTTTTGATGAAGTTGATGAGAAGCTCCACGGGATCATGGTGAACATCTTCAACGCGTGCTATGATGCCTCTGTCGAGTGCGGCAAACCCGGTGACCTGATGCTCGGTGCCAACGTGGCCGGATTTCTGAAGGTTGCGGACGCCATGATGGCCCAGGGCGTGGTGTGATCCTGCTCAGATAAAAACCGATAACTCTGTTCAGCCCCGGTATCCGCCAGGATACCGGGGCTGAACATTTCGTACAGACAAGGGTATCCTTTATTTCATATCGTCGCGGATGTGCCGGTGGAGTTCAAATTCCGGGTCATCCCCTGCTCCGACAACCTGCCTCATAATCAGGTCTGCATCTACCGCGCTCAGTGAGTTCAGATAATCCCGAGGACTCATTCCGGTCTTTTGTTTGAACTTCCGGGAAAAATAGTATGGGTCGGAAAAACCGGCCTTTTCAGCGATCTCACGGATCGATTCCGTTTTTCCGTACAGCCTGAGCCTGCGTTTTGCCTCTTCGATGCGCAGATTCGTAAAATACTCCAACGGGGAGCTGCCGGTAGATTCCCGGAAGAGTTTCCGGAAATAATTGGCGTTGTATCCGCTTGCGGCAACCGCCTCATCAAGCCTGAACTCCGTGCTTCCGATATTGTCGATCAGAAGATGGATGAAGCGGTCCACACTCTGATCATAGACTTCCTTCTGCGAACGGAATTCAAGGAGAAGCCCGTAAATCGCCTCTCCCACCGAATCGACCACTTTTTTGGCATAGATTCCCTTTCGCTCCTGCGCATAATAAGCGATACCGAAGAGTGTGAAGAGCGTTTTTTCATAGTTATCTTCTATGGTCCAGAAGTAGTTTTCGTCCATCTGCAGATCCAGTGCGAAAATACACCCGTCCATATATCCCTCAGAAGATCTCTTGCAGTGCGGATGGCCCGGCGGGATCACAAAAATGCTTCCTTCCCGGAACGGAAGAACCTCATCATCGATCCGGATGGTTCCTCTTCCGCGGAGGCTGAACAGAATCTCCCAGCAGGAATGCCGGTGCAGTGGATAATCCGTGTATTCTTTTGTGCTTTTTGAAACGGAAATGATGTTCATGCCTCTCCTCAGGATTCCGGAAGGGTCCGGTTGATTATGTGTGTTTTGTCCATCTTTTCACCGACGCTTTATTCATTGCAGATCCTGTGCGCTTTTATTATACTATAGTCAAATCCGGCATACAATCCATATCTGTTCAAAGGAGTGAAGCTTTCAATGTACGATAGTCATATCCTGACCGAGCACGACTGCCGCAGCATGTGGGAACACGGTAAAAAGTACGGCTACTGCGTAAATCTCACCATCAACTACTACCGCGGCCTTCCTCTCTGCTGTGTGGAAGAGATCGCACTTGAAGTGGATGGCGAAGCCATCAAGCCCGAAGACATGCTCCTTCGCACCCGCGGCAAGGAGTTCCCCTACACCGATATTCTCAAAGACGACTTTCCAACCGATTTCTACTGGATTTTCGGCGATTACCTGCGCGTCATCGTCCTGAAGAAGGGCGGTATTGAACAGGGACGCCACCACGTGAAACTCACGTTGAAGACCCGGCGCTCCTACACGCCCACCATGGTCGGTGTCTGTGAAAAAGAC
>JAEEGL011205430.1_pt1 | contig 12212 bp, 11 predicted proteins | sample 9134231 | NCBI WGS metagenome assembly JAEEGL01 (sample SAMN16246548, study PRJNA631951) | gut metagenome | biome: gut microbiome; feature: rumen; material: fiber-attached | host: Bos | place: Iran: Karaj | collected 2018-10
CATCCGCGGAGATTACAGTGAATACGACCGGGAAGCCAGTGTCCTGGCGGCGAGGTATCTGCTGGCGGCGCTCGGCAGGGAGGATACCGAGGAACAGCTTGACGCCTTGTGCGAAGAGGTATATGAGGCGGTGGAAGAGAGGCTGTACCGGAATTTGGTGCACATCCTGCTGCGCCAGAGGTTCCCGGACGTGTACGAGGGAACACTGGACCCGCAGCTGGAGCACCTGATCACCCAGACCTGGCGGGACAGACGCATGGTGAAGAGCCCGTATATACGTCAGCTGTTTGGCACGGGTATGGCTCTGGTCGGCATCGGTGCGCCAATCCACGTGTTTCTGCCTGAGGTGGCGAAAGCGCTGAGCGCGGAGTGTGTGCTTCCGCACGACCACGACGTGGCCAATGCGATCGGAGCCCTGCAGGCGAAGGTAAACGCCACGGTGCGGCTGGAGATCACGCAGATGCAGACCGGGGACGGAACGCTCTATTATGTTGCCCATCTTCCCAACGGCAGTCTGAAGACGGATACCATAGACCAGGCGATAGAAGCGGCCCGGACCGCCGCCGCGCGGAAAGCGGTGGAGGAGGCCAAACGGCGAGGCGCTACCGGAGATCTGACCCCGGTGATCCGGACGGGAAGCGCCGTCGTGAAGGACGAGCGCAGCGGAATGGATGTTACCATGGGTACGGTGGTCGAGGCCGAAGTGATTGCAGAATAGGAATAATTCGAACAAATAAAGCCGCCGTTCCCCGGTCCGGGGAACGGCGGCTTTGTATCGTGGGGGGAAAACGGTCATCCTCAGAAGAGGGAAGTGCCCGTCATCTGCTCCGGCTGGGGCAGGTTCAGGAGTTTCAGAATGGTGGGAGCGATATCGCAGAGACGTCCGTCCCGCAGCCGGGCAGCCCGCCCGATCATGAACAGGGGAACCAGATTGGTGCTGTGGGCGGTGTGGGGAGTCACGCCGTCCTCCTCGAGCATCTCCTCGGCATTACCGTGGTCGGCGGTCACGATGGAGACGCCGCCGGCGGCAGCCACCGCCCGCACGACTTTCTCCAGACAGCGGTCCACCGTCTCCACAGCCTTCACTACAGCGTCGAAGACGCCGGTGTGACCGACCATGTCGCAGTTGGCAAAGTTCAGGACTATCAGGTCATACTTGTTCGAGATGGCAGCGTCCGCCGCCTTCTCCGCGAGTTCGACGGCGCTCATCTCCGGAATGAGGTCGTAGGTGGGGAACTGTTTCGGGGAAGGCACCAGAATCCTGTCTTCGCCGGAGAACTGCTCCTCCCGCCCTCCGTTGAAGAAGAAGGTGACGTGGGCATATTTCTCCGTCTCCGCGATGCGAAGCTGGGTCATGCCGTTTTCACTGACGATCTGTCCGAGCGTATGGTCCGGCTCTTCGGCAGGCCAGGCGACCTCCACGTTTGGAATGGTTTCATCATAGCAGGTAGCGCATACGAAACGCACGGGGAAGTGTCCGCCGCGGCGCTCAAAACCGTCGAACTCCGGATCGGCGAAGGCGCGGGTGATCTGGCGCGCCCGGTCCGGGCGGAAGTTGATAAAGATGATGCCGTCGCCGGGACGAACGAGACCGTCTTCATTGCAGACCACAGGTTCCACAAACTCGTCTGTGATGCCTCGCTGATAGGATTCGAGAACCGCACGCACAGGATCCGGTTCATGCAGACCATCGCCGCAGACCATCGCGTGGTAGGCGCGGGACGTGCGGTCCCAGCGCTTGTCTCTGTCCATCGCATAGAAGCGGCCCATGACAGTGGCTATCTTACCGACGCCGATTTCTGAACATGAATCTTCCAGCGCCCGCAGGTATTCTGCAGCGGAGGAGGGGGGAACATCGCGTCCGTCGAGGAAACAGTGTATATACACCTTATTCAGCCTCCGGGCAGAGGCCATGCGCAAAAAGGCCAGCAAATGATCGGAATGGCTGTGTACCCCGCCGGGAGAGACCAGACCGAAAAGATGGAGCGCCGAAGATCCGTCACGGCAGCCGTCCATGGCTCGGCAGAGGACTTCATTGGAAAAGAAGGCGCCGCTGCGGATGTCACGTGTGATCCGGGTCAGATCCTGATAAACGATGCGCCCGGCACCGAGATTGGTATGTCCGACCTCGCTGTTGCCCATCTGTCCGGCAGGCAGGCCGACGTCTTCGCCGGAAGCGCTGACCGTGCAGTGCGGGAAGTCAGAAGCAAGACGGTTCAGGAACGGCGTATTCGCCCGGGCAACAGCGTTGCCGGGACCGTCGGGAGCCAGGCCGAGACCGTCGAGGATAATGAGTGCTACAGGGTGTTTCATAAGTACCTCCAGGGTATATAGTGGAAAAGCCAAAAGCCGGCAAAACGCCGGCTTTTCTGTAGATTACGGTGCGACCTCCGCTGCGGCAAGGATCGAAGCAAAGGAGGCAGCTTTCAGGGATGCGCCACCCACAAGGGCGCCGTCCACATCCGGACAGGCAAGCAGGGAGCCCGCATTTTCCGGAGTGACGGACCCGCCGTACAGCACAGGAACGGCTGCCCCGCTTCCGCCGAGAAGCTGGGCCAGGCAACCGCGGATATGTGCGGCCATGGCCTGAGCGTCCGCAGGAGTAGCGGTGTGACCGGTCCCGATAGCCCAGATCGGTTCATAGGCAACAGCTAGACGTCCGGCATTCGCAGAATCGAAGTCTGCCAGAGCAGACGTCAGCTGGTTTGTGACCCAGGCCTCCTGGCAGCCTTCGGCGCGGACAGCTTCCGGTTCGCCCACGCACAGCATTACCCGCAGCCCGGCCGCAAGAGCTTTCTTTATCCGTTCCGCAACGTCCGCGTCCGTGTCACCGAAAAGCTGCCGCCGCTCACTGTGGCCGGCCAGAGTCCACTCTGCTCCGGCAGCCTTCGCCTGCTGGGCACTGATCTCGCCGGTAAAGGCGCCGGATTCGTAGACGCTGACATTCTGCACTGCGACGCGCACGGGAAGGCTGCGGAATGCCTCAACGGCCTCCGCAACGAGCAGATAGGGGACGGCCAGCACGATTTCCGGAAAGGGTCCCTCCGGAAGTTTTTTTGCCAGTTCTGCGGCAAAGGCACGGCAGTCGCCGGGCATGCCGTTGAGTTTCCAGTTTCCGCCGATCAGGGCGGGACGCAGGTCGGTGTTCATGTTCCCTCCGGGCGTTCAGTCTTTGTCGTTCAGGCAGGCGATGCCGGGAAGGTCCTTGCCCTCGAGAAATTCCAGAGAGGCACCGCCGCCGGTGGAGATGTGCGTGAAACGGGACTCCAGACCGAATTCCCGCACGGCGGAGGCAGAGTCACCGCCGCCGACGATGGAGACACAGTCTGTGTCTGCGATTGCTTTTGCAACGGCCAGAGTACCTTTCGCGAAAGCGGGGTACTCAAACACGCCCATGGGGCCGTTCCATACCACGGTTTTTGAAGAGGCGATCACGTCGCAGAAGACTTTCGAGGTCTCCGGCCCGATATCCAGGCCCATCAAATCTTCATAAATGTCATTGCTCGGCATGATAGAGACATCAACATTGGGTGCCAGCTCCGTGGCGGCTACGGTATCCGTCGGGAGGTAGATCTTCACGCCGAGGCGATCAGCTTTGGCCAGCATTTCGCGGGCATAGTCCATCTGATCGCTCTCGCAGATGCTGCGTCCGATCTGCCCGCCCATGGCCTTGATGAAGGTAAAGGCCATACCACCGCCGATGAGCAGCGCATCCGCCTTCTCCAGCAGATTCGAAATCACGCCCAGTTTATCAGAGACCTTGGAACCTCCCAGAATAGCCGTCAGAGGTTTCTGGGGCTGGTCCAGGATCTCGCCCAGATACTTGATCTCTGTATTGAGCAGCATGCCCGAGACGGCGGGAAGGTACTCCGCCACCCCGGCGGTGGAGGCGTGGGCGCGGTGTACGCAGCCGAAAGCGTCAGTCACGAAGATATCAGCCATGGAGGCGAGTTCACGTGCGAACAGGGGGTCATTGGCCTCCTCTTCCGGATGAAAGCGGAGGTTTTCCAGCAGCATGATCTCCCCAGGAATCAGGGTTTCCGCCAGCTTCTTTGCGCTGGGGCCGACCACATCGCGTGCGATCTTCACGGGAATGCCCAGTTCCCTGGCCAGCAGTTCGCCCACCGGCGCCATGGAGAGTTCTGGTTTCCATACACCCTTTGGCCGCCCCAGATGGGAGCAGGCAATCACGGCGGCCCCGTGATCCAGCAGGTAGCGGATAGTAGGCAGCGCGGCAATCACGCGGCCAGGGTCGGTGATGCGGCCGGTATACTTGTCGCGCGGTACGTTGAAATCGCACCGGAGCAGGACTTTCTTGCCGGAAACATCGATATCTTCCACAGTTTTTTTATTGTAATGCATGGTTGTGACCTCCCGTCTTGATCCAGTGGACAAAGGGTTATCTACTGCCTCCATCATAATAGGAAAGGGGGGGGATTTCAAGCCAAAAACAAAAAATCAGCTACGGTGCTTTTCATTCCAGGTACCTTCGTTTATACTGGCGGTAAGCCCGCACGGCGGGCGGAAGGAGGAGACGGCTATGGACCTGTGCGACCCCCGGGCTATCCGGGCGCTTCTGGAGGAGAACGGCTTCCGCTTCTCCCGTGCCATGGGGCAGAATTTTCTCATAGATCCGTCCGTGCCGGAACGTATAGCTGAGGCGGCGGACCCCGGACCAGACGACGGTGTGCTGGAGATCGGACCCGGCATCGGGACCCTGACTGTGCGCCTGGCGGAGCGGGCCGGACGCGTATGCTGCGTGGAACTGGACAAAACGCTGCTGCCTGTTCTGGACAGGACACTGGCGGGCTTCGGCAACGTGACCGTTGTCGGAGGAGATATCCTGAAGACGGACCTGCCGGAACTGACCGGACGGGAACTGGCGGGACTGCGGCTGTCAGTGTGTGCCAACCTGCCGTACAACATCACGACCCCGGTGCTCACGCTTTTGCTGGAGTCGGGGCTGTTTTCCCGTCTGACTGTGATGATCCAGAGAGAGGTCGCAGCAAGGATCTGTGCACGGCCGGGCACGCCTGACTATGGGGCATTCACCGTCTTCTGCGGATATCACGCGAGGGCAGAGCGGCTGTTTGACGTGCTGCCGGGCTGCTTCATGCCGGCCCCGAAGGTCACCAGCACGGTGATCCGGCTCATTCCCCGGACGCCTCCGCCGGAGGTGGAGAACAGGGAGTTGTTCTTCCGTACGGTACGGGCCTCGTTTGCTCAGCGGAGAAAGACCCTGGTCAACGGCCTGGCTGCCGCGTTCCCCTTGCCGAAGGGAGAACTGGCAGAGGCTTTAGCCGCCTGCGGCCTGGATGAAAAGACCAGGGGCGAAACGCTCTCCCTGGCACAGTTCGCTGCCGTTGCCCGGGAACTGGGGGAGAGAACGGGCAAAAAACCTTGACGAAAGACGGAAATGACGGTATAATCCCATATTATGTTAAGCGGATTACACGGATGGCGGACGCTGTCCGGCGGATAGACGGAACGGAGGCACGGAAATGGCATTTGTTTCAGACGTAAAATGCGGTAAATGTGACAGACGGTATTCCGGGCTGCGCGGCCGGTGTCCCTACTGCGGCACCCGCAGGGGGAAGACCGGCAAGCACGCCAATCAGGGCGGGAACACTACCGGCAAACTGATCGTCGGCCTGATCCTGATCCTGCTCCTGATCGCTGCGGTGGTCTTCCTGATCATCACCGGCGGCGACACCTTCGGAAAGAAGAACAAGGACAAGCCGGCAGAGGACAAGACCGGAGAGAAGACGGAGCAGAACGGCGGCAGCATCATGGGCAACGACGAGGATGTGACCACCGTGGATGGCAGCGAGTATGTGCCTGCAGAGCAGCCGGAGGAGACCGGCGATGATACGGAGACACCTGCGGGTGACGGAGAGGACGGCGAGATGACAGCTCCCGAGGAGATGACCTTCCCGTGGAAGGGAAAGGTGACCAACGTATCCTCCTCTGTCAATGTCCGGAAAGGCGCAGGAAAGACGTATGAGCCGGTTGGTTTCCTGAATGTCGGACAGGAGTTCGACGTCGTTGACCAGCTCAAAGGCGAGTCCATCACCGACGGAGGGACGTCGGACATCTGGTACAAGATCGAGTTTGCGGCCGGCGGAGCCACTGTGACGGGTTATCTGAACAGCCTGTATGTGGCGCCGAAGGCGGAATAGAAAACAGCCGCGCGGGCGGGAAGCAGACAGCTTCCCGCCCGCTTTTCATATAGGAAGGAAAAAAGTATATCTTTCATTAAAAAAACACAGAAATCTACTGGAAAACAGGAAAGCCATCGGCTATAATAATCAAATGAGTACAACTATCCTTACGGACAATCGGTAGAATGGTTCCGTACGGCAATATGTACCAGGAAGGGCGGCGAGAAGATGTCTTTAGACACTATCAGGATCATCACCGAGGCAGAACAGGCGGCGCAGAAGTCACGTGACGAGGCGGCGGCCCAGTGTGCATCGGCGCTGAAGGAAGCGCGGCAGGCCGGCGCTGACCTGATCGAGGAAGCCAGAAAGCGGGCCGGTGAGGAAGCCGACAAGCTGAAGGCGAAGGCCGAAGAGGAAGGAAAAGCCGCGGCCATGGAGCTGGCGGAAAAGACGAAGAATCAGAAAGCGGTCATCCTGGCATCTGCCGAGGCCAAGATGCAGGAGGCGGTCTCCTACATCCTCGGCCGGATCACGGAAACGTAAGGAGACGCGCATGACGAGAATGATTCCAGAGGAGAGGGGGCGATCGATTGGCCATTGTCAGAATGAGCCGGCTGAAGCTGGCCGGGCTGCGTTCCGAACGGGAACGGCTGCTGCGCGAACTTCAGAAGCTCGGCTGTGTGGAGCTTGAAAGCCCGGCCACGCCGGAGGAGGCTCAGGAATGGCTGACGATGACGGCCAGGGATGAAGCCGACGACAGCAGGCTGCGGGCGGCAAAGACGAAGCTCACCGCTGCGCTGGCCACGCTGGACAGATATGCGCCAGCCAAAGGGGGGCTGTTCTCCCGAAGGCCGGAGATCAGCGTGGACGAGTTCTTCTCCGTAGAGGATGTGAGCTCGGAACTGATGGATGCGGATGCCATACTGGAGGCGGAAGCTTCCGTGAAAAAGGCGATCGACCGTCACAGCCGCCTGATCAACCGGATCCGGGCGCTGGAGCCGTGGACCATGCTGGATGTCCCGCTCAACCGCAGGAAGACCGCCTGTACCAGGGTGATCCTGGGAACGTTGCCGGCAGGGCATTCCGACGAGCGGATCAAGACCAGGCTGGACGAGGCGGGCGTGGACTACAGCTACACCGAGATCGCATCGGAAGAGGACACGTCCTATCTGCGGATCCTGGTCTACAAGGACGATTATGAGGAGGCCTGGCGCGTACTGCGGCAGGAGGGACTGGCCGAGGTGGATCTGCCCGCGTTCGAGGGTACGGTCCCGGAAGCACTGGCAGAACTCAGGGAGAGCGCGGAGAAAGCCGAAGCCGCTGTTCGCCAGGCGGAGACGGACGTGGCGGAACTGGCGCCCGCAAGGGAGAAACTCCGGCTTGCCGTTGACAGAGTCACACGGCAGACCGACGCACAGGAAGCCCGGACGGCCCTGATGGTCACGGAGAGCGCGTTCTATACCGAGGGCTGGGTCCCGACGGAGTCTGTTCCCCGGCTGAAGAAACTGCTTGACGGTTACAATGTCAGCTGGGAAGTCGAGGAAGTTCCCTTCGAAGAGAGTACCGAGGTACCGACCAAGCTGAAGAACAACGTGCTGACGCGTCCTTTGAATATGGTCACGGACATGTACAGCCTTCCTGCCTACGGAACCATTGATCCGAACCCGCTGATGGCCCCGTTCTTCGTGGTCTTCTACGGGCTGATGATGGCGGACATGGCCTATGGCATACTGATGATCCTTGCCGGGATCATCATCCTGAAGGCGATGCATCCCCGTCAGGGCATGAAGAATCTGGCCGGAATCGCGATCCTGTGCGGCATCACGACATTCATCTTCGGTGCCATGACCGGCGGCTTCTTCGGGGACTTCATCCCACAGCTGGCAAAACTGATCAATCCGAATACGACGTTGAAGGCACTGCCCAGTCTGTTCACGCCGCTGAACGATACGCTGATGATCCTGGTGGGGTCTCTCGCACTGGGCGTCGTACAGATCATCGTGGGAATGATCGTGAGCATCGTATACAAGGCAAAGCACGGCGACTTTGTCGATGCGCTGTTTGATGAGATCACATGGTTCGTGATCCTGGCCGGTATCGCGCTGGCTGTGCTGGGCGTAGGAAATGTCAGAGGCATTCCTGTGTGCCTGATCATAGGCTGCCTGATGCTGGTATTCGGAGGGACAAGGAAGGCAAAGGGATTTGGAAAGCTGACAAGCCTGGTCGGACTGATCTACAACGGTGTGACGGGTTATTTCAGCGATATCCTGTCCTATGCCAGGATCATGGCCCTGATGTTGGCCGGCAGCGTTATCGCGATGGTCTTCAACACCCTGGGTTCCGTCAGTGGCAATGTGGTGGTGTTCGTCATCATCTCCCTGATCGGAAACCTGCTGAACCTGGTCCTGAACCTGCTGGGGTGCTATGTGCACGACCTGAGGCTCCAGTGCCTGGAATTCTTCAACCGCTTCTATCATGAAGGCGGACGGGTCTTCAGACCCCTGAAAGCGGATACACAATATGTGGATATCATAGACAACAAGGATATTTAAGGAGGAGTATTGATCATGAGTTTCGGTATTTTCATTGCATTTCTGGGTGCGGCGCTGGCCGTCGGTCTGAGCTGCGTCGGTTCCGCCAAGGGCACCGGCATGGTGGGTGAAGCTGCTTCCGGGCTTCTCTGCGAATACCCTGAGCATTTTTCCAAGTGCCTGATTCTGCAGGTGCTTCCCGGTACCCAGGGCCTGTACGGCCTGGTCGTCTGGTTCTTCGCATTGTTCCAGATGGGAGCCTTCTCCGGTGGCATCGGCGATCTGACGGTCTATGAGGGCGCCCGCATTTTCGCGGCCTGCCTGCCCATGGCCATGGGCGGCCTGCTGTCCGCTATCGCTCAGGCACGTGTAGCTGTTTCCGCCATCAACATCATCGGCAAGAAGCCCAATGACTGGTCCAAGGGCATCATCATGTGCGGTATCGTTGAGTTCTACGCCATTCTGTCTCTGCTGGCTTCCATTCTGCTGATTATGAACGCCCTGTAAGCAGGAGGAATCTCTTGTATGAACGGGATTGACAAAGTTACGGCCCGTATTCAGGCTGAGGCTGATGCGGCCAACGCCGCCGCACTAAATAATGCGCAGCAGCAGGCCGAGGAGATCCTCGATGAATACAGACAGGCCGCGGGAGAGGAGTTCGCCCGTCTGATGGAGGAAGCCGAGAAAGCGGCTTCCAGTCAGAAGGAGCAGCTGATCTCCGCTGCACGGCTGGAGGCCGGCAAACAGGTGCTGATTACGAAACAGCAGCAGCTGCAGCTGGCGTTCCAGAAGGCCGCGGAGGCGCTGAAAGCCCTGCCCGGAGACACGTACGCGGAACTGCTGACGAAGCTCATCGTTTCCGCCAGCCGCACCGGGAAGGAGAGCATCCTCCTGAACGCTGCGGACCGTGATGCCTACGGGAAGCAGGTTACGGATTCCGCCAACCGTGCGCTGAAAGCCCAGGGACGCCCCGCGGGGCTGACCCTGGCCGACGCTGTACGCGACATTGACGGCGGCGCCGTTCTGAAAGAAGGGAACATCGAAGTGAACTGTTCCCTGGCGTCTCTGATCGAGACGAAAAGGGAAGAGCTGTCCGTAGAAACCGCACGGATCCTCTTCCAGTAAGACCGGAAGGGAGGGACCCTTTTGGCACAGAAAAAAGTGAAGGACCGGGACTATCTGTTCCTGTCCTCCTATATCCATGCCAGGGAAAACCGACTGCTTTCCTCGGCGGATCTGGAGCGAATGGTCTCGGCTTCATCGAAGATCGAGGTCGGCCGCGTCCTGGAGGAGGCGGGCTACGAAGGAATCGTGGGAGTGAGCATCCCCGCCCTTGAAAGGAAACTGACGGAACAGCGTCTGGCTTTCTATAAAGAGCTGGAGAATATGGCTCCCGACCCAACGGTGCTGGAGATGTTCCGTGCAAAGTACGATTACCATAATGCTAAGGCTGTGGTAAAGGGTGTCGCACAGGAAAAAGCCGGTACAGGCAGCCTGTCTGAGCTGGGGCGTATTCCGTCAAAGACTCTGATGGAGGCCATTGTCCGTCATGAGACAGACGACCTGCCGGAGATCCTCGCACAGAGCGTCGAGGCGGCGGAAGAGAAACTGGCCCGGACGGGCAGCGCACAGGCGGCTGATCAGATCCTGGACAATGCGTATTTCCATGAGTTGACACAGCTGGCAGAGAGCACCGGCAGCGAAGGTGCCAAAGGCTATGTGAAGCTTCTTGCAGACATGACGAATATGCGCACAGTGGTGCGTATCCAGAGACAGAAGCAGCCCGCGCATCTTCTAAGTATCTCGCTGGTTGAAGGAGGCACTGTACCGCCGCGGACGGTGATCGACGCGGTTACTGCCGGTCAGACAGTGGAGGATATTTTCTCGAGCCGCGAACTGCGGCTTGCTGCTTCCGCGGGAGCGCAGGCTGTCAGCGGAGGAACGCTGACGGAGTTCGAGCGCCTGTGTGACAGCGCAATGAATGCCTACTGTGCGGAAATCCGCAAGGAAAGCTTCGGCCCTGCCGCGCTGATTGCCTATCTGCATTACCTGGAGAATCAGGATCAGGCAGTGCGTATCATCGTGATCAGCAGAGCCGCGGGGCTGAGGGGCGACAGCGTGAGAGAAAGGCTGCGTGACATGTAATGGCACAGTCATTCAAAATTGGCGTGATCGGTGATATGCTGACCGTGAACGGTTTCAAGGCCCTTGGCCTGGATACTTATGCCTGTCCGAGCGTGGACAACGCCCGGCGGGCGCTGAAGACCATGGCCCAGGAGAATTATGCCATCGTTTATATCACCGAGCAGCTGGCAGCTGAAATGCCCAACGATATCGCGAAATACAAGGACAGTGTCACACCGGCTGTCATTCTGATCCCCGGGAGTGCCGGCAGCCTCGGCATCGGCCAGAACTCTCTGCGGGAGGCCGTAGAACGGGCTGTTGGCGGCGCGGACATCGTATAACTGGAATTCGGTACGCCGGCCGGCGCCGGCGATGAAGATCCTACAGAAAGGACTGATACTCAGCAAATGAGCGGAAGAGTTGTTAAGGTCTCCGGACCTCTGGTGGTGGCCGACGGACTGGCTGATGCCAATATGGCGGACGTGGTCCGTATCGGCGAGCAGCGGCTCATCGGCGAGATCCTGAACATGAACGGCGACAGTGCCTCCATCCAGGTCTATGAAGAGACATCCGGCCTTGGACCCGGGGCGGTGGTGGAGACTACAGGCGCCCCCCTCTCGGTGGAACTGGGACCCGGCCTGATCGAGAGTATTTATGATGGAATCCAGCGCCCGCTGGATAAGATTATGGCCATTGCAGGCAATACCATTACCCGAGGCATCGAAATCCCCGGCCTTGACCGGGAGAAACAGTGGGATTTCGTCCCTGTTGCCCAGGTGGGAGACAAGGTGGCCGGCGGCGATGTGATCGGTACCGTACAGGAGACGGCCGTGGTGCTGCACCGTATCATGGTGCCTCCCGGGATCACCGGAACTGTAAAGGAGATCCGGCGCGGACTGTTCACCGTTACAGAAACTGTCTGTATCCTGGTAAAGGAGGACGGATCCGAGATCGAACTGAGCATGATGCAGAAGTGGCCGGTTCGTATCAACAGGCCATATGTGCAGAAATACAATCCCGTCAAGCCATTATCCAGCGGACAGCGGATTATTGATACCATGTTCCCCCTGGCCAAGGGAGGAACGGCAGCGGTGCCCGGCCCCTTCGGCAGCGGCAAGACTGTCATCCAGCATCAGCTGGCCAAGTGGAGCGACGTGGACATTGTTGTCTACATCGGATGCGGCGAGCGCGGCAACGAGATGACGGACGTTCTGATGGAGTTCCCGGAACTGATCGATCCTCACACCGGGGAACCCCTGATGAAGCGCACCGTGCTGATTGCCAACACCTCGGACATGCCTGTGGCGGCCCGTGAGGCCTCCATCTACACAGGTATCACCATCGCGGAGTACTTCCGCGACATGGGATACGATGTGGCGGTCATCGCTGACTCCAC
>JAEEGL011279169.1_pt1 | contig 12212 bp, 8 predicted proteins | sample 9134231 | NCBI WGS metagenome assembly JAEEGL01 (sample SAMN16246548, study PRJNA631951) | gut metagenome | biome: gut microbiome; feature: rumen; material: fiber-attached | host: Bos | place: Iran: Karaj | collected 2018-10
CATCAACAATTGCTCTTCCTGTGGTTCCTACGGACTGATAGCCCACGAATAAAATGGTGCTTTCCTCTCTCCAAAGATTGTGCTTAAGGTGATGTCTGATTCTTCCCGCCTCGCACATGCCTGACGCCGAGATAATTACCTTTGGCTCAGGATCTTCATTGATAGCCCTTGACTCCTCAGTCGTGATTGACAGATTAAGTCCGGGAAAGGTTATAGGATTTATCCTCTTTCTTATCAGCTCCAGCGCCTCTTCATCATAGCAGTCATACTGGTTGTGCTGAAAGATCTCCGTCGCCTCCACCGCCAGCGGACTGTCCACAAACACAGGGAAATTGGGTAAGGAAGTCACAAGTCCTTCCTTTTTGATCTTTCTGATAAAGTACAGCATCTCCTGGGTTCTTCCAACAGCAAAAGAGGGAATTACCACATTTCCGCCTCTGGCAAAGGTCCTGTTGAGTATATCTGCCAGATCCTTTATGTAGTCAGGCTTTTCCGTAGCATGCAGTCTGTCGCCATAGGTGGATTCCATTATCACATAATCCGCCTCTGAAGTTTTCTGCGGATCTCTAATGAGAGGCTGATCCTTGTTTCCAATATCTCCGGAAAAGACAAGTTTTTTTGTAACATTCTTCTCAGTAAGCCAAACCTCGATGCTGGCGGATCCGAGAAGATGACCTATATCGGTAAATCTGATGCGAACTCCCTCGCATACCTGAATTTCCTCACCATAGGGGCAGGACACAAAATTTCTGATGGTCTTTTCTGCATCCTCCATGGTATATGAAGGTTCCATATTGCTTATGTCTTTGCTTCTCTTGGCCTTTCTGTTTCTCCACTCTGCCTCCTGAAGCTGAATGTGCGCACAGTCTCTGAGCATAATACTGCAGAGCTCCGTCGTTGCATCCGTGGCAAATATCTTTCCTCTGAAGCCCTTGGCATACAAAAGAGGAAGATTTCCCGAATGGTCCACATGCGCATGGGTAAGAAACACATAATCAATTTCCGGCGCCGAAACCGGCAGCGGAACATTCTCAAAATAGTCCCTACCCTGTTCCATTCCGTAATCAACAATAATATTTTTGCCTGCACACTCAATAAAGTGGCAGCTTCCGGTAACCTCGTGGTCTGCTCCAATAAACGTAAGTTTCATATCGTCGCCCTCACCTTACATAGTTATCCATAATAATAGTATACCATGAATTCCGAGGTCCTTACCAAGGCAGTTTAATCATTATTTTATGGAAAAGTGGGTTTATTTCTGATAGAATAGTAATAATGGATTAGTTTAGAAGGAGATTATGAAAATGTTTATTAAGAAATTTGGTAGGAAGACCTTAGCGTCTATTATGTGCGCTGTTATGGCCATTTCTGTAGCTGCCTGCGGTTCTTCAGACGGGGAAGCACAGGAAGACACTTCAACAGCAGCTGTATCTTTCGAGCAGATTACACCCGAGGAAGTTGTTACTGAAACAGAGCCTGAAGCAGAAGCTCCTGTAGAAGAGGTAGCTGAGGCTGAGGCCTATGTACTTCCTGAGGGAATGTATTTTTCAGAACTTACCGGTGAACCCATCAGCGAGGAGATCAAGAATCAGCGTCCTATCGCTGCAATGGTCGACAACGAGATCACCGCTCTTCCCCACTACGGAACTGCACAGGCCGATGTTGTTTATGAGCTTATGAACAGCACCAAGAACGACCGCATCACAAGACTTATGTGCGTTGTAAAGGATTGGGGCAGCATTGAGCAGCTCGGTAGTATCAGATCCACACGTCCAACCAACATCATGCTTGCAGCTGAGTGGAACGCAGTTCTTTGCCACGATGGCGGTCCTTACTATAACGATCAGTACTTCAATCAGGAATGGTCAGCACACTTCTCGGGAACCTTCTCCAGAATCAACAATGGTAAGGCAAGAGAGTTCACTGAGTACATCGTAAGCGGAGACCTTGACAGCAACTTCAGCAACTACTCAAATAAGTCCGGTTACGAGACAACCTATAACCAGTACGCCAACGAGGGTGATCACTTCAATTTCGTTCCTTACGGTACAGAGATAAATCTCGACGAGAAGTATTCAAGATTCTATTCAGCAAACAAGGCAGTACTTCCTTTCTCTCACAACTCATCTCAGCTTGTATACAACAGCGAGACCAATGAGTATGAGTACTACGAGTACGGCGACAGACATGAGGATGCAGACAGTGGTGCTCCTCTTAGCTTTAAGAATGTAATTCTCCAGAAATGCTCCTTTACTCAGCTTGATGAGAACGGATACCTTATCTACAACTGCATCGACTCAGGAAAGAATGCATGGTATCTGACCAACGGCGTTGCAAAGGATGTCACCTGGGTTAAGACCAGTGAGACTGCCGTTACCAAGTATTATGATGAAAATGGCGAGGAGCTTGCCATCAACACCGGTAAGACTTATATCGCACTTATTCCAGAGGACACCTGGGAAAAAATTATTTTTGAGTAAAAGGTATTTATTTCATGTCTATCGATCGCTTCAAGAAAATAAACGGAAACGCACTTAAGATTTTTGCCAGCATAACAATGTTCATCGACCACTTCGCATCAGGTTATATTTACCCGATGGTAAGAGATGGCTTTTATACAGGCTCAATGTCAGCACAGGAAATAACCGTTTTTTACAGAGTTCTCAGAAACATCGGTAGAAATGCTTTTCCGATATTCTGTTTCCTTTTGGTAGAAGGATTCACACATACAAAAAGCAGGCTAAGATACGCTCTTAGTCTGCTTCTTTTTGGAATAATATCAGAGCCCTTCTTTGACATCACACTGTTTGCCACAAAGGAAAAATATAACCTTAATATCTTCAATGTTCTTTCCGCCAACGAGGCTATCTTAAACGACCACTGCAACGTCTATTTCACGCTGTTCTTAGGTCTTATGGTCATATGGATCATAGAAACCATTCAGAACAATTTTGGCAGGATTCTTCCAATATCCTCACCTTATGACCCTGAAAATGCTTTCGTCACAGACCAGCCCGGTTTCATAAGCCTTTTGGCCTCTTTAGCAGTCACAGTCTGTGCCTGCCTGTTCGCACAGTTCATTCACTGCGACTATCGCTGGTACGGTATCATGCTCATAGTGATCTTTTACATGCTCAAGGATTTTGACTTCCTTGCTCTTCTTGCAGGTTATCTCTTTATAATAAACTTAAGCACTGAGCAATGGGCCTTCCCTGCTTTTTTCCTCCTTGTTCTTTATAGCAAAAAAAGAGGTAGAAAGCTCGGTAAGTTAAAATACCTGTTCTATGCCTTCTACCCACTTCATTTATTCGCAATCTATTTCCTGCGTTGTATCATGTACGGTTAAGTACCATATTCTTAATTTACTCTTGCCTTAACACTCAGCAGTGCTTCCTGTGCCCCAATAATATCAGTTTCTGATATTGTGAAGTTCACAAGCTCTGATGTCTCAAAGCTCACACGCTTGCCCTCATCTGCCACTGCCTGCGCAACCTCTGTATAGCCGTCCTGCTTATTACCGGTAAGTATATAAACCGTCTTTCCTGCAGGTACGTCAATCTTAACAGTAACTGTCGCAGTTTTTTTCAGTGTAGCATTCTTGCTGAATCTTACTTCGTATGTTCCCGGATAAAAAGCATCCTGAATCTTAGTGACTGTTCCCGTTATAGGAAGTGTTCCTTCCTCATCATAAATAGTAACTCTCTGTGTGAGCCTGCCTCGCTCATTGAGGCGTCCCTCCTGTGAAAGAACTGCCTCCTCCTCGCTGTAGCCATTTCTATCTTCATAAGCAGCAAGATATCCGATACTCTCTTCGTGAAATCCCTTACTGCTCTCTCCGGCATATGAGCACGCTATAACCATGTCACTTATTCTGATGACGAAAGCAAAGGCACCGGTACAAATAATGGTAGCAATCACCAGGATTAAAATGTTAATTCGTTTAGTCCTAGTCATAATAAAAAACCCACCTAACAATGTGTCTAAATACTTTCTTTTCTAAACCAACCTAAGTTTATCACAATTTAGACACATTTTACAATGGGTTTTAATGAAAAAGTTTATAAAATTTTTATACTTTTATAATATTTTCTTAATTTTATTTTTTCCAGGTTTTCGGCTTGATTACTATGAAAATAGGAAGTAACTCAAGTCTTCCGGCCAGCATATCAAACATAAGAACCAGTTTTGAAAGTACGGAAAACTGTGAATAATTCCCCATGGGGCCTACCATTCCAAGACCGGGTCCGATGTTGTTTAAGGTTGCTGCAACAGAAGTTACCGTAGTCTGGAAATCAAAGTTATCAAGTGCCACAATTATCGTTGATACAATAAAGGTGATAACATATATCCCCAGGTATGCAGACACGGATTTTACCGTTGTCCCCTGCACTGTATGGCCGTCCATATACACCCTCTTTATAGCCTTGGGATGAACCAGGAAGTTAAGCTCATTTCTGGCATTTCTGATGATGATCAGCGCACGTGAGAACTTAAATCCACCACCTGTTGATCCTGCGCAGGCTCCCACAAGAGAAAGAATACAAAGTATCATCTTTGAAAAAGTGGGCCACTTATCAAAATCAAGAGTTCCAAAGCCTGTTGTGGTCATAACAGAAGTAACAGCAAACAATGCGTGATGGAAGGAAAGAAATCCATCCTCAAGTATTCCTGATCTGAAAATATTGATTCCTATAAGAGAAGCAGCTATGAACATGGTTCCAAAGTAGTATTTTACTTCGTCAATAGCAAAGGCTTCCTTGGGCTTCCTGTTTAAAAGGAAATAATATACAGTGAAGTTTACTCCGCAAAGCGCCATAAAGATTATGATAATAATCTGGCTGGCTATCGAATATCCGCCAACGCCTGCATCATTTACAGCAAAGCCTCCGGTACCTACCGTTGAAAAGGATATTGTAATGGCGTCATACAACGGAAGTCCGGAAATAAAAAGACAAATAATTTCGAGCACTGTTATTCCAACATAAATGAGATACAGGATCTTAGCTGTGTCTTTTACCTTCGGAACAATCTTACCCACAACAGGTCCAGGGCTCTCTGCCCTCATAAGGTGCATGCTGTAGCCATCTGCCATGGGAACAACCGCAAGAAGGAATACAAGAACTCCCATACCACCAATCCAGTGTGTAAAAGTTCTCCAGAACTGAACGCTCTTTTCTATTCCGTCAACAGAAGTAAGTATACTGCCTCCTGTTGTGGTAAAACCTGAAACAGTCTCAAAGAGTGCATCAATAAAGTTGGGAATAGTCCCTGTTATCACAAAAGGAATGGCTCCGAGTATACTTATGCCAATCCAGGCAACAGCTGTTATTGCGAATCCCTCTTTTGCATATATAACTTTGTTTTCAGGGCTTTTTCTTGAGCCGGCATATCCAACTATAAGACTTATAGCTATAAGCGCTATAAACGCCTTTGCACTGTCATATTCACCGTAGATCAAAGCTACAACAAATGGCAGCGCCAAAAGGAATCCAAGTGTCCTCAAAAGCCTGAAAAGAATGTATCTGATCATTGAGTAATTCATTTATCGGTTCTCCAATATATCATTTATATCCTTTAGACCTGTGAGAGTGGTAACTACGATTACCGAATCTCCGGTTCTGATCACGCTGTCACCGGTAGGTGATATGATCTCGCCATAGTGGCTGATGCAGCCGATCAGAATGCCTTTCTTAAGGCTGAGCTTAGAAAGAGGAACTCCGATGACCGGGCTTCCGTTTCTTACAATAAACTCAAGAGTCTCTACTCTTCCATCGTTAAGCTTGTACAGAGCCTCAATATTACTGTCCTCTGATGCAGACATACCTCTTACAAACTGTACGATACGATCTGCTGTAATATTCTTAGGGTAGATAATGCTTCCGATGTTAAGTGAGCCGATGATATCGCCGTAATTTACTCTGTGGACCTTAGTAATGAGCTTAGCCTTGGGATTTATGCTTCTGACGTACATAGAAAGCATGATATTTTCTTCGTCAAGGTTAGTAAGTGCAACAAAGGATTCAGCACTTTTAACGCCTTCCTCGAGAAGCATATCCTTGTCTGTTCCGTCTCCGTTTATAAGAAGCACCTGAGGAAGAAGCTCAGAGAGTTCCTTACATCTTACAGGGTCCCTTTCAAAAATGGTGACTTTAATGCCAAAGGTTACCAGCTGCTTTGCAAGATAAAAAGCTGTTTCACCGCCTCCGATGATGATGGTAGAATGAACCTTCGCTGTCGGAAGTCCAAGCTTTTTAAAGTAGCTGAGTGTGTTTTTACTGGATCCTAAAATGGTGATCTCATCACCTTCTCTTAAAATAAAATTACCATCGGGAATATATACTTCACTGCCTCGTGAAACAACAGCGATAATTACCTGCTTTTTAAGATCTGCAGGAATGTCCTTGAGCGCGTGGTCACACAGTCTTGATTTCTCGTCAATAACGAGCTTTACGAGCTCCGCCTTTCCTCTGGCGAAGGTCTCAACCTTAGTGGCAGATGGGAATTTCAAAAGTCTCTCAGCTTCTCCCGCTGCTGCTTCTTCAGGATTGATTACCATGGAAAGTCCAAGTTCTTCCTTGATGAAGTTGATCTCCTTTTTATAAACAGGATTGCGGACACGAGCTATAGTATGACAGTTACCTGCTTTCTTAGCTATAAGACAGCAGAGAAGATTCAGCTCATCTGAATCGGTAACAGCTATCATCAGATCCGCCTTCTCAATTCCGGCATCTTTCATTATTGAATAGCTGGCTCCGTTACCAACAATGCCCATTACGTCATAGCTGTTTACAACGTTCTGAACTACACTGCTCTTTTCCTCTATTATGGTAATATTATGGCCTTCCTTGCTAAGCTGCTGGGTAAGAGTCTGCCCAACATTGCCGCAGCCCACAATAATAATGTGCATATAAATCCTCCTTTAAAACCAAATTACATTATATGTTTTTAGAAATTTTAATTCAACCATAACGCCAAAAAAGTGTCTATAAAACGCAATTTTATCATATTAATTGTTTTTTTATGATAATTTATTACCAATTCATTGCAATATAGCGCCATGAAACCTACAATTACCATGTCGATAGATTGCGATAATTACTGAAGGAGATTACCATGCGGAGTTTTTTTCGCCGCTTGTTTCGGGGGCGCTACGGCTCCTACGGCACAGATAAACTGACACGATTTTTACTGGTTCTTGCGGTAATATGCCTGCTCACTTCAATACTGATAATATCTTTGGGCTTCATGTATTATGTAGCTTTTATTTTACTCATCTACTGTTACTACAGGCTTTTATCAAAGAACATAACCAAACGATATAAAGAAAACGAGGTCTATACCAAAGTTGAACATAAGATACGTTCTTTATTCAAATTTGGTAAGAAATAATTTCTAAGAGGAAATTTATGCTGAAATACCTTGTTGTATATGCCAGCGAGACAGGTAACACTAAAATGCTGGCAGAAGAAATCCATAATTCCCTAAAAGCTCCCGCTTCACAGAAAAAGCTTGTTGACGTGCGTTCCTGGAACGGCACTCTTGATGCGGAGAATTATATTGTGGGTTTTTGGTCCAACAGAGGCTCCTGCACCCTGGAAATTATCGATCTTATTTCTTCACTCCATGAAAAAAATGTTGCCTTCTTTGGCACATGTGGCATGGGAAGCAGCAAGGACTATTATGACAGTCTGGAGCAGAACGCCAGAGTATGGCTTTCAGATGATAATAACTTTTTAGGTTCATTCTTCTGTCAGGGAAGAATGCCTATTGAAATTCGGGAAAAATATGAGTCCTACCGCGGGCGATGCGACGATGCCAAAATAGATCTGATGCTCAGTTATTTTGACTCCGCCGCAGCTCACCCAAATCGGCAGGACCTTTTAATGGCTCATCTTTTCACAGAAAGAATCGTTTCTCTTATTCCAAAAAAAGACGAGATGTTTGTTTAATTTTAATTACTGTAATACACCGTTCTCATCGAAGGTATATTTTCTTCCCCAGATGCTGATGGTGCCTGTTGCCATGGTTCCATCTCCTGTGAAGTAATACTTATCTTCTCCGATTGTGATCCATGAAGATTTCTTCATTGCTCCGTTTTCAGCGAAGTAATATGTCTTGTCACCAACCTTCACTTTTCCAAGCTGCATAAAGCCATTTTCATCGAAGTAGTAGGTTGAGAACCACTTTGTCATAAAGCCGGTAATCATTGCTCCGTCTGAGCCAAAGTATCTTGTGCCTTCTTCAAAATCTACCATAGTTGAAGTAACAAGCTTTCCATTGTCCTTAAAGAAATACTTATTTTCTTCGATTGTAACAAAACCGGTTGCATTTGTTCCGTCTGAGTACTCATAGTACTTTGAACCCCACTTGGTCTTCCAAACACCCTCTTTTACTACAGGTGTTGGCTCAGGAGCAACTTCTTCGGAAGATGCTTCACTTGAGCTCTCTCCGGCGCCTTCCTCTGAGGATGCTTCACTAGAGCTCTCTCCGGAACCTTCCTCTGAAGATGCCTCACTTGAGCTTTCTCCGGAGCCTTCCTCTGAAGATGCTTCGCTTGAGCTTTCACCGGGTGTCTCTTCACCGGGTGTATCCTCTCCGGGATCTGTGCCTTCATCCTTCTTCTCAACCTCAAGTACCATGTAGAAGAGGTTTTCAACATACTTCTTTGTAAGAGTGTGACCTCCTGCTGTGATATCAAGCACCATTACATTTGTTGCTTCCTTAACAGCTGTTCCGTCAAGCTTGATAGAAGAATCATCTGCGCCAAATACAAGTGTAAGCTTGCCATCTGCAGGTGCTGTAAAGGAAATTACTGTTGAAGATTCAATCTTAAGGCACTGAGTAAGAAGCATTCCATCATAGTTTACGCTTCCCTTTGAAGTAGAAAGATTACCTGTGATATCAAAGAACTCACTTACCTTCCCTGAAGCAGTAAAGTTGTGAACATACTTAGTCTCAGTAGTTCCGGGATTTTCGGGTTCTTCAGGCTCTACAGGTGTTTCAGGCTCTTCCGGTGTCTCGGGCTCAACCGGTGTCTCAGGCTCTTCGCTGCTTGAAGCCTCACTTGAGCTTTCTGATGATTCCTCAGATGATTCTTCTGAAGACTCCTCTGATGAACCCTGTCCCTGTGTTCCGTTACCGCCTACTGCAATAAGCTTTGTTGTGTAAGAGTTAAGAGCTGCCTTAAGCTCCTTGTTTACACCTGAATCAGTGTCATCAACCTCATCGTTGAATTCCCAGTTAAAGTCGCCGCCGTTTTCTCTTCCTGCATAAGTTTCAACCTTAACCTTTGCTTCCTCAGCAGAATCAGCAACATAAGAATACATGATTGATGAAGTATCAAAATTGTTGTAGCTTGAACCGCCCTTGTATGCAGTAACCTCAGCTGGTACCTGCTCATCAGCAGCTGATGCCTCATAAGCATCAAACTCAACACTGTTTTCCTGATATGTAACATAGGTCTTGGCATCAAGAATAACGTTGCCATAAGACTTTATAATACCGCCGTTCTCACTTGAGAAGGTTCCATAATCCTCATCTCTTGTAAGAGTCTCCCAGTCAGAAATAACATCTGAACCCTGCTCAGAGATAAGCATAGGGAATTTGCAATGTCTGAAATAGTTATTCTCTACAAAAGCAGAAGCTCCCATAGTAACACCAACACCATACTTTGAGTTACCATCATAGTAGTTATTGTAGATGTGAACTGAGCAGGTTCTGATACGAGGATGTCTGGAATCTGAGTGATCGTACCAGTTGTGGTGATATGTGATATAGTTCTCTGTTGACTCAGACTTCATTCCCTGAAGATTGCTCTTACCTGTGTCATAGAAGTGATTGTAGGAATGAGTAACAAAGGTTGACTTCTTTGTATCAAGAGCGCCGTCGCCCTTAGCCTGGTCGGAATCTCCGCCTGCATGTCCATAGAAAAGATCGCAGTTGTGAACCCAGATGTGATCATCGCTCTGCTGAAGACCAATGTCATCTCCCTCGCTACTGTCACAGTTCATAAAGCCGATATTTCTTACCTCAACATTGGATGCGTTCTTGATTCTAAGTCCCCATCCGTCTGCTGTAGCATCTTCGCCTACACCTTCAAGTGTAATACCGCAGGAAAGTCTCTTGGAATCTCCGCTTCCGCTGATCACGATGTCTCCGCCTTCCATTGTGGCAAAGTCTGTGATCTGACCAACAAGTCTGATGTCAAGAGGACGCATGTCATAGCCCTTTTTGTAAAGATTGATGATATTCTGAAGACCTGTTGCATTTGTGGTAGCACCCTTGGCATTTGTAACAACGTCCATTGATACGCTGTCCTTGGTCTCATTGGTGATATAAAGAACCACTGCATCAGCTCTTAAAGTACCATCCTCGTTGTAAGCACCGCTGCTGGTTCCATCCACAAAAGCAAAGCCGGAACGGTCGTGCTTCATGGCATATACAGAATCAGAATAAGCAGCCTCGCCTGACTGCTCCTTGCCATTTTCTACAGGCACAACCTTGAATGAATAATTACCTTCTGTAAGTCCGAGGGCGTCTGCTCGGTAATAAACACCGCCCTGTCCGTCTGAATAGAGGCGAATAAGTTCATCATCAAGACGAACATCATTAACATATACGTTGTACGCATCTGCATCTCCTGCTGCCCACTCAACATATGCTGACTCAAACCAGCCACCACACTCTGTAAGTACAGGAGTTGAAACTGCTGCTCTTACCTCCAATTTAGGAGCAGCTACAAGTGATGTAGCAGCAAAAACGCCTGCCATCACAAGCCCTAGTTTTGTGTTAAATTTCTTCCCCAACTTTTTTCTCCTTCCATAATCATAGATTGATTAATTGCACCGTTTAGCAAAATCTGATGCAACCCCAACTACAATTCTAAGATTCTGTATAACCTCAGTCAACGTTTTTATGGAAGCGGTTACATAGAAAAAACTTCGCACATTTTGTTTATTATTAACAAAGTTCGCTTGGAAGCTATTACACGCGCGTATTCTCCTAAGCGGAGGCTTTTTCATGTAATAGGATAAAGCGTCCTATTACATGAAAAAGCCACAATTCACGAAACGTGAATTGTGGCTGCACTTTCATCAAAAAGGTCCTGACACTCGTCATCCTCGGCTCTCTGATACGTGATCGTAAAAAGCCTGTATTTGGAGATGAGCATATAGACTGTCTGATGTATTTTTTCTTCGTCGGAAACCTTATAGCTTGATGTGATCTTAAAGCCCGGGTATCCGTCAATTTTAATTTTTTCGAAAGAGCTTACTTTGAAGTCTACCTTTTGCTGGTACTCGTTGTCATATGCGGCAGACATCGTTTCCTGGTAGATCTCTTTGGTAAGGTTCAGGGATTCATCAATGATCTTGGTTTCTCCTGAAGCAAGTACTCTGGCTTTCTCCCTGTTGGTAAGTATCCTGTCCTTTTCATTATCATAGTAACTGTACTTTATTGATGAAGATTCCATGGGGTAATTCCTATTGATAAAAACCCCTTTTTCAGTCCCGGGTACAAACTCATTTGTAACAACAAAGCTACATGAGGTTGCGGGCTTAAGATCATCTTCAGCAAGAGAAGCTATGACATCTGAAAGGCATATTGCAGACAATGCTGCAAGCAGGCCTGCCAGTAGAAATCCTACCGGATATTTAATTAGTGAAAGCCTTTTTGAACGCTCCATCTGCTCCTTATGCCTCGTAGCTGTCGATAAGCTCCAGGCAATGCTCCTCGTTCATCTTCTTGCACATTGCAACAAGAGCATCAAGAGGAACATTCTGAATCTGCTTGTTAGAACCGCGGACATTGATAGAAACAGTTCCCTCAGCAGCTTCCTTATCGCCGATTACAAGAATGTATGGATCCTTATAATTCTTGAATTTCTTGATCTTCTCCTTCATGTTGTTGTCAGAATAATCTGCTTCAACACGAACGCCTGCTGCCATAAGAGCATCTTCAACCTTCTTAGCATATTCGTTGTGCTCAACTCTGATAGGAACAATACCTACCTGATATGGGCTGAGCCAGAATGGGAATACTCCCTTAAAGTTCTCAATAATGATTCCGATAAATCTCTCAAGTGAACCGTAGATAGCTCTGTGAATAACTACAGGCATCTGCATTGATCCGTCCTGAGCCTGGTATGTAAGCCCAAAGTTGTGTGGAAGCTGGAAGTCAAGCTGTACTGTTCCGCACTGCCACTCTCTTCCAAG
>JAEEGL011634058.1_pt1 | contig 12212 bp, 10 predicted proteins | sample 9134231 | NCBI WGS metagenome assembly JAEEGL01 (sample SAMN16246548, study PRJNA631951) | gut metagenome | biome: gut microbiome; feature: rumen; material: fiber-attached | host: Bos | place: Iran: Karaj | collected 2018-10
ACCTCGGCCGCGTCGCCGAGGCCTGCGACAACTGGGGCATGCCGCTCATCGCCATGGTCTACGGCCGCGGTCCCAAGATCGCCAACTCCTATGCGCCCGAAGTCGTGGCCCACTGCGCCCGCGTCGGCAACGAGCTCGGCGCCGACATCGTCAAGGTGTCCTACACGGGCGATCCGGCCTCTTTCGCCGACGTCGTGGCCGGCTGCTGCGTGCCCGTCGTCATCGCCGGCGGTCCCGTCATGGACTCCACCCGCGAGCTGCTCACCATGATCCACGATTCCCTCAAGGCTGGCGGCGCCGGCTGCTCCATCGGCCGCAACGTCTTCGAGCATCCCCGCCGCACCCAGCTCGTGCGCGCCATGCGCGCCCTGGTCCACGAAGATGCCGACATCGAAACGGCCATGAAGATCGTGGGCGACGACTAGCCTGAAGCCGGCAAACGCTCTTGGCGGCGCAAGGGGCGGAGGAAGCGGCGGCTTCTCCCGCCCCTTTGCCGTTTCCTGCCGGCAGGTTCGCGTTCTTCCTGCGTCTTTTCTGGCATTTCCAAGGGCAGGCAATCCATGGTAGGGAACGCCCAGAAGAAGCCGCAGCACGGCCAGCAGCCCCCAAGAGCCCCATCCAGAGCCGGCACCGGCCCCGGAAACGGAGGACGTCATGCCACGTACGATTGCGACAGGCGAACAGAGCTTTTCCTTTCTTCGGGAAAACAATCTCTTCTATATTGATAAAACGCATTTCATCAAAGAATGGTGGGAAAGCTACGATCGCTTCACCTTGATCACCCGCCCACGAAGATTTGGAAAAACACTGACACTGGATACTGTCAGAACATTCTTTTCTCCAGAATTCGCCGATCGCGGAGATTTGTTTGAAGGTCTCTCCATATGGAAATATGAAAAATTTCGTCATCTTCAAGGAAAACAACCAGTCATATTTCTTTCTTTTTCAGGAATAAAATGCGACACAATCGAAGAAACAAAATATCTAATAAAATATGCAATTGAAAATCTATACGGACAATATAAATTTTTATTGGATTGCGATGACTTTTTTTCGCATAATGAACGTGACATATTCTTATCGACAAATAGAAATATGTCTGATATGATGATGCAAATCGCTGTCAAAGATCTTTCAAAATATATTAAAAATTATTACGGAGTTAAACCGCTTATTCTGCTTGATGAATATGACACGCCTATGCAGGAGGCTTGGTCTCAAAATTACTGGGAAGAATTAACTTCTTTTATGCAAATCTTTTTTAATTTAACTTTCAAAACAAATGAATTTATTGATCGTGTATTGATAACAGGTATTACAAGAATAAGTAATGAATCTCTTTTTTCTGATCTTAACAACGTAGAAGTAGTTACCTCCACTTCTAAACAGTATGCCGACTGTTTTGGCTTCACAGAGAAAGAAGTATTTACTGCTATGGATGAATTTAACCTTCATGAAAAACAGAAGGTTAAAAGTTGGTATGATGGGTTCATCTTTGGTAATATCCATGACATATATAATCCATGGTCAATACTTCAATATCTTAAGCATGAACGATTCAGGCCATATTGGGCTAATACGAGTTCAAACGCTATGGCTACAAATCTTATTGGTCAAGGAGATATTGAAATCAAGCAACTTACAGAAACACTTCTAATTGGAAAATCTATTACTATTCACATCAATGAAGAAGTTATATTTTCTCAGCTACGTGAAAATTCTGAAGCAGTATGGGGACTGCTTCTTGCAGCTGGTTATGTTAAAGTTTTGTCATATAAAGATGAAATAAATGAATATGAAATCACGCTTACAAACCATGAAGTAATGTTGATTTTTGAAAACAATATTAAGACATGGTTTAACAACCCCAAGCTTGCCAGCATAACGAGAGACTTCTATCACGCGCTCATGCACGCCGACCTCCCTCAAATCAATTCCACAATGCAACGCATCTCATTAGAGTCATTCAGCTGGTTCGACACGAGCGGAAAGGAACCTGAGCGCTTCTACCATGCTTTTGTCCTTGGCATGCTCGTGGATTTGAAAGCCAGCTACGCGCTGGAATCCAATCGAGAGAGCGGCAAGGGACGCTACGACATCATGCTGACTCCCAAGGATCCCGCTCTGCATCCCGGCATCGTCATCGAATTCAAGTCCATGGATCCTCTTGGCGAAAAGGATCTTGCCGGCAGTGCCAGGGCTGCCCTCGACCAGATACGCAGCTTGTCGTATGCCGCGTCGCTGACGGCGCGAGGCGTGCCGACAGACCAAATCCTTGCCTACGGCTTTGCCTTCAAAGGCAAGGAGGTGCTTGTCGAAGGCGGCAAGGCCTGCTGACAACGCTCCCGCCCAAGCGCACAGGCAGCATGATTTTTCTGCGCCTCCCCCGGCACATCTCCCCAGCTTCCTGCCAGGCAGGTCTCTTGACTGCACGGCAAGCGCACGGCGCCAGCATCGCCGGACTGAGTCCAAGCCAGCACGGCGACAAGGCCTGTTCGGCACGGCAAGAGTCTGTTTCGTCTACAGTCCTGAGCTTGATGCCCGATCGGTCCTCAAAAAGACTGGACAATTTTTCTAGAGTTTGTTTTGATCTTGTCTCATGATTCAAACTACTATAGTAAGAAATTGTCAATTAAGGTGAAAACCTGTCAACGCCAGGAGGGGGTGATGTTTGTCAGCACGGTGGGTAAAGGTAAGTTGGCGAGAGTATACGTGTTCGAAGCTTACCGGGAAGACGGCAAAACCAAAAAGAGGATTGTTGAACGGCTAGGGTATCTCAGCGATCTCACGAACACAGTCAAACGCATAGGCCCCTGCTGACAACATTTTCTTGAATTGAAGAAAATTCTGATAATAGCTCTACACTTGGAACTATGAGCTTTTGTTAACAAAATCGTTTTTAAACTCAAGTCAGTTCAAAGCGATGATAATATGTGAAATAGAATTTTTTAAAGAAAACAAAGAACCACAGAAGTCAGATAGCCACAGCCAAAGCCAGCAATTGGCTTAGAGACGGAGGACGTCATGGCACGCAAAATTGCGACAGGCGCACAAAGCTTTTCCTTTCTTCTGGAAAACAATGCCTTCTACATCGATAAAACGCATTTTATCAAAGAATGGTGGGAAAGCCTTGCGAGCATAACATTGATCACCCGTCCACGCAGATTTGGAAAAACACTAACGCTGGATACTGTCCGTACATTTTTTTCCCCAGAATTTGCTACTCGCAAAGAGCTTTTCGAAAATCTTTCTATATGGAAATATGAAAAATTTCGCAGATTACAAGGAAAGATACCTGTAATATACATTTCATTTTCTGATATAAAATGTAATAATATTGAAAGAACAAAATATTTTATAAAATATTCTATCGAAAACGTTTACGAAGCATATAGATTTTTACTCGATGATCATAATTTTTTTTCGCAGTTTGAAAGAGAAAGATTTCTAGCTGTTAATAGTTCTATGTCTGATGATCTGACACAGATTGCTCTCAAAGAACTTTCTAAATATCTAAAACGTTTTTATGGTGTTAATCCACTCATTCTTATCGATGAATATGACACACCGATGCAGGAGGCTTGGTCTCAGCATTATTGGGAAGAGCTTTCTAATTTTATGCGTGGTTTTTTTAATTCAACTTTCAAGACAAACCCCTATATTGAGCGTGGTTTGATAACTGGAATTACTAGGATTAGCCATGAATCTCTATTCTCAGATCTCAATAATTTAGAAATCATTTCTTCTACATCTCGACAGTATGCAGACTGCTTCGGCTTTACAGAAGAAGAAGTTTTCTCTGCTATGGATGAATTTTGTCTTCCTGAAAAACAAAAAGTTAAAAAGTGGTACGATGGTTTTATTTTTGGTGATATCCATGATATATATAATCCATGGTCGATAACTCAATATCTTGACAAAAAGCGATTTAGACCTTATTGGGCAAATACAAGTTCAAATACAATGGTAACAGATATTATTGGTCAGAGCAATACTGAAGTCAAACGACTAACTGAATTTCTTCTAAATGGAAACTCTATAACTGTTGTTTTTAATGAAGAAATTATATTCTCTCAATTGCGTAGTAATACAGGCTCAATATGGGCGTTGCTTCTTGCAGCAGGATATGTCAAGGTTTTGTCTTATAAAGATGAAATAAGCGAATATGAAATCACATTAACAAATCATGAAGTTTCATTGATTTTTGAAAATAACATTAAAGAATGGTTTAATAAACCTGCGCTTTCCAGCCTAACAAGCGACTTTTATCAAGCACTTTTACAAGCCGATCTCCCGCAAATCAATTCTACAATACAGCGCATCTCATTAGAGTCGTTCAGCTGGTTCGACACGAGCGGAAAGGAGCCGGAGCGCTTCTACCATGCCTTTGTTCTTGGCATGCTCGTGGATTTGAAAGCCAGCTACGCGCTGGAGTCCAATCGAGAGAGCGGCAAGGGACGCTACGACATCATGCTGACTCCCAAGGATCCCGCTCAGCATCCCGGCATCGTCATCGAATTCAAGTCCATGGATCCTCTTGGCGAAAAGGATCTTGCCGGCAGTGCCAAGGCTGCCCTCGACCAGATACGCAGCTTGTCGTATGTCGCGTCGCTGACGGCGCGAGGCGTGCCGGCAGACCAAATCCTTGCCTACGGCTTTGCCTTCAAGGGCAAGGAGGTGCTTGTCGAAGGCGGCAAGGCCTGCTGACGGCGCCAAGGCGCACCGGGACGCCTGTCCGAGCGACGCGGACAGCCGGCTCAGAGAAAGCGCCTGACTATCTCGCCCACGCTTGAGGCAACGCCCCGGCCCGCCTCCAGAACGGCATTGGCAGAGCCCGCCATGGCGAAGCCGCCGAAGTCCCGCAGCATGTCGATGTCGTTGCCGTCGTCGCCCATGGCGACTACCGACGCGGGCTGCATGTTCCAGAGCCGGAGAAGGCTTCTCAAGCCGGCCGACTTGCCGGCGCCGGCGCCGACGATGTCCACGAGGGAAAGGCTGCACAGCACCAGCGCTTCGCCGCCCGCCTCCGTGCGCAGACGTTCGGCCTCGGCCTCCGCTTCGTCCCGCGTCGGGAAGGCCAGGCTTATCTGCTGGAGCCTGTCTTCCAGCGCTTCGCCGAGAGAGGCTGCCGGCATGGGGTAGCGCGGATTGACCCAGTAGCCGTGCTTTCCTTCGAGCACGCGCATGCGCTTGCCGTCGAACAGGGCGCAGTGGCTGGCCCTGGCCACGGCAGGATGGCGGAGCAGCATCCTGCGCAGGGAGGAGGCAAGCTCAGTGCGCTCCAGTTCCCGGCCCGCTCCGTCGAGTACAAGGGCGCCGTTGTTGCAGATGATGAAGTCGCAGGCAAGGCCGAAACGGTCGAGTTCGCGCTGAAGCGTTTTCGCGCCCCTGCCGGTCACGATGCCGAAGCGGTGTCCCCGTTCCCTCGCAAGAGCGCAGGCCTTGCGGTCGTCCTCGGCAACGGCGCCATTCCTGTAGAGCGTGCCGTCGAAGTCGCAGGCAAAGAGCTTCATGCAGGACTCCCCTACTGCCCCGCAGCGCGAACGCTGCCGGAACTGGCTGGAACCGGCTCCCAGAGCTGACTGTCTGAAAGCTCGCGGGGCAGGCTGGCATCGGGCAGTTCACCCAGCCTGGATCCTTCGGGAGGCGTGGCTGCACCAGGCTGAGAACTGTCAGGCTGGCTGGCGCAGGGGTGCCCTTCACTGGCCGCCCCTGCCCCCGCTTCCGGTGCTGCAGGCGCTTGCGGGGAAGCTTCGGCAGAGCTTTCGGCAGGCGACACGGCCGGCTTTGCTCCCGCGCCTTTTCCGTCGTCCCTCCCCTCGGCAGTGCCAGCGCCGGCGGACTTGCTCTCCGCTCCTGAAGGCGCGTCAGCCTGACCCTGGCGCTGCTGTTCCTGCTCGGGATCCGGCGACGGCGCTGGCTGGTCCTGATCGGTCTTCGGCGACGGCGACAGCTGGTCCTGACTCGGCTGGCCCTGATCAGGATTTGGCGACGGCGCTGGCTGGTCCTGATCGGTCTTCGGCGACGGTGCAGGCTGGTCCTGACTCGGCTGGCCCTGATCAGGATTCGGCGACGGCGCTGGCTGCGCAGAAGACGGACTTGGCTGCTCCGCCGGCGCATCCGGCTTGGCAGACGATCCGCCAGCCTGCTGGGCAAGGGCCCGCTCCCCCGCAGAGCGCGCTCCGGCATCTTCCGCCGTGCGGAGCGGGGGCAGACCCGTAAGGGGATAGCTTGCTTCAAAAGGTTCCAGACAGGACAGCAGCTCCTCTGCCTTTGCCCTGTCGCCGGCAAGGACAAGCTTTTTCTGCGCCTCGGCCTCGTCGAGCTCCAGCGCCCCCTCCGCCACGGCGCAGAGCACGGTCTGCGTGCCAGCAAGAGAGGCATCGATCCCCGCCTTGGCGCCGGGGTCGGGATCATAGTGCAGGACGCCATGCTCCAGCGTGAGCAGCAGAGGGCGCTCCCAGCCAGGAGCCTTGAGACTGACGGCAAGGCGCCGGCCCTTGGCCTTCTCGCCGTTGACCAGAAGGGCAAGGTAGGCGCCCATGTCCTCTGGTCCCATGCGGGAGGCCATGGCAAGGAAGCCCCGGCCCGTCGCAAGCACGCCGCCCCTGAGTTCGCGGGCAGCCCCAAGGTAAAGGTTGCGGCGCCTGGCGCCTTCCTCCTGGTAGGCCAGCTGCTCCAGAGCTTCGGCGCAGAGCAGCCTTGCCGGCACGATGCCGGGATAGGCCGCGACCACGTGTCCCAGCACCTGCACGGCCCAGCGGTACTCGCCGGCGTCCATGCAGGCCCTGGCCTTGGCAACCACTTCGCCGGGACCGCCCATGAAGGCGACGTAGCGGGCGCCTTCCTCGCTGGGGCCAAAGAAGCGCATGCGCAGGGGATTGGCTTCGAGCGCGCCGAACTGCCTGCGCCAGAAGGCCTCGACGATGTCGGCGAGCGGCGATCCGGCAAGGCGCAGGCTGGGGGCAAGATCCTCGGGCAGGCGCAGCTGCTGGGCTATGGCTTCGGGCCCCAGGCCCTGCCCTGCGAGATGCAGGGTCTGGTCGTGGACGTAGCGCCAGGCGTCGCGGGCCTGCATGAGCCTTTGCCTGACGGCCTCCCTGCCGAAGACGGGCCAGCACCGCGCGCCGAACATGACCTCGGCGTCCGCGGCATGGCGAAGGGCGTCTTCCAGGCTCCGCGACCAGCCGAGGAGGTCGGGTTCGCCAAAGGCGCCGGCCTGGCCGTCAAGGCCGGAAGCCTCGTCGCCCGCCATGCCGGGCATGGCTGCCTGGGGCGCCACAAGCGCCTTGAGTTCGGGAATATAGCAGTGCATGCTGCCTGGCAGCGCGCTCTCGCCATCGGCATGGCAGTCCAGGGTCAGCCCATCGACGGCAAGACGCGTCCGCCCGGGACCGACGAACTCCGTTGGCGGGAGCAGAGCTGAAAGCCCTTCGGCAGAGCGCATGCCGGCATCGGCGCCCACCTGTCCACGGGGGCCCGGGGGCAGAAAGTCGCCCCGCGCGAAGCCGAGCCTGCGGGATCGGGCAAACCCCTCCAGCGGAGCCTCGGCAAGCACGCGGCGCATGAAGCCGGCAGGGGCGATGACGCGCACCCGGCCAGCCTTGACGTCTTCGGGCAGGCAGACGCCCTGGGCCCCGCCGTAGCGGTCAGGGCTGGCGCCGGTGTAGACGACGGCGACGACAGGGAGGCCTGGCCGGCAGGCGTAGTAGAGGCCGAGGGCAAGCTGGGCCGTCTCCACCGAGGAGAGCGGATCCACGACAATGAGGCCTGTTCTGCCCTCGATGAGGGTCATGTTGGCAAAGTCCGCGCCGCGCACCTGGTAGATGCGCTCGGCCACCTTGAAAAGCCCTCCCTCCATGAGCAGCCTTGCCTGCAGCCAGAGCCTCGGATGAACGCTGGCCGGCGCCTCGGCCGACTTGAGGAAGTCGTAGGGCGAAGGGTCCTGCACTGTCTGGCCCGTCTTGTCCTTGATCACGCCGAAGAAGGGAAGCTGGAGCATGAATCCCCGGCCAGCCTCGCGCATCAGGGCCTGGGCTTCTCCCGGAGGAATAGCCTTCCGCGCCTGGCGGTGCAGGGCACGCGTGGCGGCCGACGGCTGCGAGGGTTCAAGCAGGGCCGCCGGATCTGCGGCAGGGCTGGCAAGGGCCGGCGGCAAGGGCGCAGCAAGGCCTGCCAGCAGCAGAAGGAGGGCGCTCGGGAAAAATCGGTACATGGGCGGCTGCAATCCGGGGGCAAGGGGGAATGTGTCAACGGGAACAGGCGGAGCGCTGATCGCCCGCCTCTCCTTTTCTATAGCCAAAGACTGCGGAAAGCTCCACCAGCTGCGCGCCGCCGGCGTCCCGCTGCGTGCAATTCTTCCGAGCCCTTCTTGACAGCGGGCAGGGGCTTCCCGCAATCTGCCGCGACGGCGCCTGACCCGCCGAAGCGGGCTTTTCCCCCAGCGCCCAGCCCCGGCACAGCGCAGGCCGCTCTGGCCCCGCAGCCGGCAGGAGGCAACCGCATGCTCCTCGTCTTCTTCTGCGCCATCCTTGCCACGGCGGTCTATCTCTGCGTCCATGTCCTCGGCGCACGCTGGCTTCCCTGGCCGGCGAGAGCAGCCCTCTGCGTCCTCATACTTGCGGCCTCGCAGATGCACGCCATCCAGCGCTGGCTTTTCGGCAGCCTTTCCGGCCCCGACATGCCGGCCTGGCTGCTCAAGACCCAGGCAGCCCTCTTCTGCGCCCTCATCCTGCTTGGCCTCCTGGCGCTCTGCCGGGATGCCGGACGCCTCCTTTGCTGGCTGGCACGGCGCAGCCGGCCCCGTTCCCGGGCACCCTCCCGCCAGGCAGCCGGACCAGCCAGCCCCGGACGCAGGCGCTTTCTGCAGGAAGGCATGGCATCGGCGGCCTTCTGGACCGGCGCACCGGCGGCAAGCCTTGCCCTTGGCGCCTGTGGAACGGCCTGCGGCACGGCCCAGCCCTCGGTGCGCGAGACGGTCCTTGCCGTTCCGGGACTCGATCCGGCGCTGGAGGGCCTGTGCATCGTCCATCTCGCTGATCTGCACATCGGCCCGCTGACCAGCAGGGACTGGGTGCGCCAGCTCTGCCGGGACGCCAACGCCTGCAGGCCCGACCTTGTCTGCCTCACGGGCGACCTTGCCGACGGCGCCTGCGGCTATCGGGCTGCCGGCGGAGGCTCGCGCCGGGATGCCGCCCTGGAGCTGTCGGCGCTGCAGGCAAGGCTCGGCGTTTTTGCCTGCACGGGCAACCACGAGTACTACAGCGGCTACGCCGACTGGATGGCCGTCTACCGCGAGGCCGGCATACGCCTGCTTCACGGCGAGGCCATGGCGCTTGATGCAGGCCGCGCGCCCCTGGTTCTCGCCGGGCTCGACGACCCCGCGGCTGCACGGATCCTGGCGATCCCGCCAAAGCCGCTGGCGGAGGTGCTTGCAAAGACACCGGATCTGCCGAAGCAGGCCTTTGCCGTCGTCATGGACCACCGCCCAGGCCGGGCCTTCGACAACGCCATGGCAGGCGCCAGCCTTCAGCTGTCGGGCCACACCCACGGCGGCCAGTGCCTCGGCATGGCCCGCATCGTGGCCAAGGCCAACAGGGGCCTTGTCGCCGGCTGGTACCGGACGGCGGGCATGCCGCTCTACGTCACGGCAGGCGCAGGGCTGTGGCCAGGCTTTCCCATCCGGCTCGGCGTTCCTGCCGAAATCGCGGCCGTCCGTCTGACGCGGGCGGCAGGCAATTGCCTCCAAGCGGACGGCAAGGCCCTGTAAAGCAGGCAGGGCGCCCCGCCGGCAGGGCACCGGGCCCAGACGCCCGGGAACGGCCGGCAGAACGCCGCTCCCGGACGGACCTTGCAGGCCTAGCGCTTGGAGTATTCGGCCATCTTCTCGGCGTAGATCGTCCGGACAGCCTTCTTGAAGTCCTCGAGCTCGAAGTCGCCCCCGCTCTCGAGTATGGTCTTGGCGACCTGGCCCACGGCCCATGTGCAGCCCGCGGCCACGGCGCCGCCGATGACCGAGCCGAGGCCCGGCACGAGCTTGCTCAAGGTGCTGAAGAGCATGGGACCGGCCACGGCGGAGAGGGCTGCCAGCGCCAGCGAACGGGCGGCAGCCCTGTCGATGGGCCTGCCGTAGAGCCGGCAGAGGCCGAGCAAGAGGGAAACCTGGGTGGTGACGATGAAGGGCATGTCCGCCACGGGAATGGGGGCGACGCCTATGCCGCCGGCCACGGCAGCCGCTGCCAGAATGATTTTTTCGGCAAGCTCGGCGCGGCTCTGGGCCACCAGGGAGCAGCACTGCCACTCGAGGCGGGCGGCCGGCGGAAGCGCGTTGGCAAGGGTGTCGGAAAGGGCCTGGAGGTTGCAGCTTCTGGCAGGATCCTCGCTGGCCGCGCAGGCGAGCACGGCCTGGGGCTGGAAGGGCGCGGTGCACTCGGCAAGATCCGCAAGCCAGGCCTGCACGGCGCGCTCCGCTTCGGAAGAGCCGGCATCAGGCTTGAAGCTGGCGCCCTTGAAGTCCATGCCCGCGGCGCGGTCCACGCAGGAGCCGGCAACGACCAGGGGAACGCCCGGACACAGGGCTCGGAAGCCCTTGAGGCAGAGGGCGGAATCGTCGCCAAAGGCACCGGGATAGGGCTCGACCCAGACCAGCACGTGGACGGAGCGCAGGAGCCTGGCGAGCTTCCTGTCGTCAGCGCCGCCGGCAAAGGCCTTGAGGCGCCCGCCCTGCGGGGCATCGACCACGAGGATGCGGGGCAGGGGCTCTTCCGGCGATGCCTCGGTGCCGGACTCGAACTGGGGCGCTTCGCTGTCGAGATCAAGATGGTAGATCTTGCCTTTGGTGATGGCGCTGGCCAGCGCCCGGCGTCCGGAACCGGGAACGCCGACGAAAGCTATGGTGGGGGTGATGGTGGAATCGACGGTTTCAGCCATGGCTCGACCTCCGCAAGGGCTTTGGCGTCCCGGACCGGCAGGGATTTGCCGGCAGGGGCGGATCGTCCAAGAGATAGGCTTTTCCCGCCGTTTGTAAAGCAGGAAGCGGCACGTTCCTTTCTGCGCCGAAGCTCCTCCTTCCCGCCTCGCGCGACAGGCATCGGCAAGGCGGGCCGACGATCCCTCGGCAAACCTGAACGTCAGGTGTCAGGCCGTCAGGTTCGCGCCACGTCAGCGCCCTCGCCGTCGCTCCGCCTGGCGGCTCTGGCCAGTCAGCGGACGGCAGGGGCAAGGCATTCCTGCGCAGAGCGGCCCAAGCCCTCCTCTCCCGTGCGCGCAAGGCGCAGAAATCGCATGCCCTATCGTGCTTGGCCTTGCCGCAGCCCTGTCTTGCCGAGAGCTGCAGGACTGCTTCAGGGTGTGCCCCAGTTCCGCCAAGGGTGCCGAGATATCCAGGGCTGCCGGGGTCGCCAGGGAAGCTTCCTTTTCCAGAAGCTTCCTTGGCGTTGAGGACCGGCCCCGCCCCATCTGTCCTCGGCGAGGGCCAGGCCGCTCCACGAGCGCTCTGGGGCAGCCGGCGTCGGCCGCGCCCTCCAGGCCTCCATGGCTCTGGCTTCGTCTCTGGCAGCGCCTGCCCAGTGCCGGAAGAGACGGCTGGCAGAGACGGCTGGCGTAGAAAAGCGCAAAACCGCCCCTGCCCTGGCACCCTTCAGCGACACGGGCACGCCTTCCTCGAAGCGTCTCTGAAGGAAGGCCTTCCAGGAGCGGAGCGCGCTTCGCTCGAGCTTGTCGCCGAGCGACGACTCAAGAGAGATGAACTCCTTGCGGTCACGTTCCTTCAGCGCCTGCGCGCAGGTTGTCTTCTGGGGCTTGCCGTGGTCTGCGCAACAGTCGAAGAGGCCACAGACAGCCTCGGCAAACCGGCCGAGCTTCTGGCCGGCCATTTCGGCCAGACCTTGCCGAAGCAAGTCCAGGGAATCAGACTGGGACAGGGGCTTTTTCACGAGGCTGCGCTTGATGGTGATCATGCCCGAAGGCTGCCCCCCGGCCCTGACGTTCAGCCAGAATTGTCAGAGGGCGAGGAAACGCCGTTCAGCGGCTATCTCGAAGTGACGTTTCAGGAAACTGGAACTCCGGGGAACAGCCTGGCAGCCCCGAAGCGCCAGCAGAAGATCGCCTTCGTGGAAGGGCAGGCCAAAATCGACCTGGTGGCGTCTCCGGCGCTTGACGGCGCGAAGTAGCGCATCACGGTGATGAGCACCAGCAGCGAGGGCAACGACAAG
>JAEEGL013489150.1_pt1 | contig 12212 bp, 10 predicted proteins | sample 9134231 | NCBI WGS metagenome assembly JAEEGL01 (sample SAMN16246548, study PRJNA631951) | gut metagenome | biome: gut microbiome; feature: rumen; material: fiber-attached | host: Bos | place: Iran: Karaj | collected 2018-10
AGCATTATCCAATATGTTCTTTCTTTAGTTTTTATGTTAAGAATTAAATATAACGGAATAAACACAATTGAACTCCAATGTAGAGATAATCCTATTAGATTAAGAATCAGGTACTTGAGCGGCTGCTTGCTCTCAATGTATTTTATTGAAAGGCAAAACAGAAGTATGCTTTTAACGTTCCTCAAAAGATTTAACTCCAAGATAAGCCCTCCGTAATAGAAGAAAACTATTAGAAATAAGGCGTAGATGGGCTCTTTAAGATATCTTTTGAAAAATATGGTTAAAAGCACAAAATCTATTAGCGTACTTACGAATATAAAAAAGAAGTATGAGTCACAGATGCTTTTAAGCAGGTATGTATATATTAAAAAACCTATATCGGTAGAGCACTCTTTCAGGTACTCTATCAGGTCTGGACCCATGTCTGGAATTACTTGAAATATTGTGTAGTAGTTATAATAATCAGTTTGAACATAGCCTCTGGTACCAATGAAAACAAGTGATATGAGAAATGACAACGCCATAAATATCTTTTGTGACACAGAAGTCCATTTGGCAGAGATCTGTATCACTCCGATAATTGCAAGTGCTGTAAGAAATATTGTGTATGGAGTACTGTATTCCATTACTTGTTATCAATTATGCGTTGGTAGAGTTCTTTATATTTCAGAGCTATATTGTCCCATGTGTATTGCTTCATTAAATCTTTTGTTTGAACATTAGTCCTGTTCCAAGATTGGTTTATCCCATTTATTATACTTTGGGTAGAACGCCAGTCAACATAATCAACTGTATCATTAAAATAATACTTAGTGCCTCCAAATTGTGTGATTGCCACTGGTATGTTGAAGTATGCCGCCTCCATGGCGGCAATGCCTGGTGTCTCCATTGTTGAAGGTAATGCAAATGTTCTGGCCGCCTGAAACGCTCCGTATAGTATTTCCGGCTCATAAATTGCACCCAGACAATAGAGCTTGTCATATTTCAGTTCTTGAATCTGCCTATAGTAGTCACTGTCTCCTATACGTCCTATTATTACAACTGGCAGATCCAATTTCATACAAGCCTCCACTAACTTTTTTTGGTTTTTGCGAGGTTCTATCCTTGCCACGTTAAGAACAAAGCTTTTATCTTGTAGAAACTGGAATTTTGAAAGGAAGGCCTGCTTGTCGGCTACTGAGAGTCTTTCAATATCCAGCCCGTTAGGAATTATGACAGAAGGTGCTGTAACTCCTATCCTTTTCAGATACAGCTCTTCTTCGTCTGTGTTTGGACATATACATGATGAATTGTTCCACAGATCATAAATAAATCTCATATAGCTTAGCTTTGACAGGACTGGCGTATAGTGCATAATACGAGCCTTCCACATATCTCTGTGATAGTGTGTAGGAAAATAAACAGTAGATACTACGTAGGGAATGCCCTTGTCCTTGAGGTCTCTTGACAGGAACTCGTAATCACTCATTGACTTGAAAAAATGTATCAGATCAAATTTCTTCAGGTCTGTTGTGTTGTATGTAATGAGTTCAGTGCTAACGCCGTCAAGTTTGTTGAGCGCAGCTACTGTGTTATCCGTCTGAACCTCCGCTCCGCCTCTGTTCAGATTTCCAAACTGATAGCAAACAATTCCTATATGCATATTTTTGATGATAAAAAGTCAACAATTCTTTGTGCGGCATGGCCGTCGCCGTATGGGTTTATGGCTTCGCTCATTTTTGTATAAAGAGCCTGATCAGTTAATAGCCGTGATACCCCATCCTCAATATTGTTTTGATCTGTGCCAACAAGAAGAACTGTTCCGGCTTCTACGGCTTCAGGTCTTTCTGTTGTGTTCCTCATAACCAAAACAGGTTTGCCTAATCCTGGAGCCTCTTCTTGTACGCCGCCACTGTCTGTAAGTATCAGATATGATTTCTCCATCAAATATACAAAAGGCAAGTAGTCAAGCGGCTCTATAAGGAACACGTTCTCCATCCCGTTAAGTATATCAAACACTGGTTTGCGAACATTGGGGTTAAGGTGTACCGGATATACAAAATCTACGTCACTATTTCTGCTGGCAAGGTTCTTGATAGCGTTGCAAATGTGAAGGAATCCATCCCCAAAGTTTTCACGCCTGTGACCTGTGATAAGAATCAGTCGCCTGGTTGGAGCATTGTCTTTTAACGGGCTCAGACGCTTAAGGTCATATCCAAGTGAGAGTAGCAAATCCTCTATTTCTGCGGAAAGTTTCTTATCGGCGTTTAGTTTGTAAATAACGTCGTGTAGTGCGTCAATAACGGTGTTGCCTGTAACAGAAATGCTCTCTTCTGATACATTTTCTTTTAGTAGATTTTGTTTTGAAAGTGGAGTTGGCGCAAAATTATAGCGTGCAATCCTACCAGTTATAAGTCTGTTCATCTCTTCCGGCCAAGGGCTGTAGATGTTTCCTGTCCTAAGCCCTGCTTCAACATGTGCCACTGGAATTTGTTTGTAGAAGGCTGCAAGTGCTGCCATTGACGATGTGGTGGTGTCACCATGGACAAATACTACATCAGGCTTAACATTGTCAAGTATGTCTCTCATGCCAAGCAGTATCCTACTGCTTACGTCATAGAGGTCCTGATTAGGTTGCATAATATTCAGATCATAATCAGGTACAATCTGAAATAGGTTCAGTACTTGGTCTAACATTTGTCTGTGCTGGGCAGTAACACAAACAACTGTTTCAAACAAGTCATCTCTTTGCTTGAAACGGTGCACAACCGGTGCCATTTTAATGGCCTCGGGACGTGTGCCGAAAACAATTAACAGTTTTTTTCTATTCATGTTGACTTCTTCTGGATAACAAGATCATTAAAAGCATAATTAGTGTTAGAGACACTTCTCCGCAGAGAATTGCAATTGACGCACCTGCAGCTGAAAACTCTTTTATTAATATTGGGAAAAGTATGATTGTTCCCACACCAGCTATAAGAAATGCTGTGGCGTATTGTGATTTGCGGTTGCTGGCGGTCATATACTGTACTCCAATGAAGTTGTTTAGAACGCTAAAGAACATCCAGATAAGCAACCAGTTAAATATTGGAGTGTACTGAATAAACTCTGATGTAAAGAGCAGGGTCACAATATAGTCTTCTGTAAAATAGAAGAATGCCATAAGCAGCAAGGTAAGTAAAAGTACGGGTATGGATAGTTTTACTATCAGATTAATCCCATCTTTTTCATTCTCTGACAGTGCTTTGCTTACTTTGGGGTAAATTGCAGTTGTAATTGGGTAAAAAACCAGGATTATAGCTTTGATCAACTTATCCATTGCGGCATAGCCGCCTGTAATGGCGTCAGTGGTAATAAAGCCCACAAATACAATGGCACTTGAGTACAAGACTGACGACATTGCCGATGACAGGAATACTGGGAATCCGTCCTTTAGCATAAATAGTATTCCAGGCATGCTGAATGTGTGATGGCCTCCTACCATGTTTCTGGCAATGATAAATGACACTATTCCTGGAATAAGGAATGAAACTCCCATTAGCCCCGCTGCAAGGGTGTAGTCATCTGGCGTTTTTATAAGGCATAATGTAAGTATCAGATAAATTGTTTTGATGGCGATATTTATAATGGTTATATATCCCATCTTTTCTATGCCTTGAAAAAACCATTGTGGATAAAGAGTGTATCCTACTATCATCATTGTCATAAGGAGATACATTCTCCACTCTTGCGCAAATTTAGGTACCGTAAAGGTAATTAGTGTAAGAGTAAGCAATGATATGACAGTTAGCAGTATTTTTGCGTTAATTACATTGTAGAAAACGTTGCGCAATGATGGTGTGTCTTTTGCTGATACAGCCACCCGTTGTGTGGCGGATATGTTGAACCCATAATCTACAATAAGTACAAAATATGCTATAATAGCTTGTACAAAAGAAAATTTTCCCCAGCTTTCTGAGCCTAAGACTCTCACCAGGTAAGGAACCAGAATTAATGGGAATAGTACATTGACAATCTGCGTCAATGCAAGAAACACTATATTAGAGGCAAGCTTTTTCTGCTTGTACTCAGTTAATATTTCTTTAATTATTCCCATTTCATTTCTTTAGTACGCTCTTGCAAACACTACTCTCTGTTTTGAAGGCTTGCCGGTAACCATGCACTTGCCCGGGGTCTTGTCACCCTCAAGAGGGATGCAGCGTATGGTGGCCTTGGTCTCCTCTTTTATTTTCTCCTCAGTTTCTGGTGTGCCGTCCCAGTGGCAGAGCAGCAGTCCGCCCTTCTCAATCTCCACCTTGAACTCATCGTAGGTGTCAACATTGCGGGTCACGGACTTGCGGTAGTCAAGTGCCTTTTTAAAGATGTTCTTCTGGATATCGGCGAGAAGTTCTTTTACATGGTTCTCTATGCCGTTGATAGATACTGTCTCTTTCTCTTTGGTGTCACGGCGGAACACCTCAATGGTGCCGTTCTCAATATCGCGGGCGCCTATGGCAAGACGTACAGGAACTCCCTTAAGCTCATAGTCAGCAAACTTAAAGCCTGGGCGCTTGTTGTCAGCATTGTCATATTTGAATGATATTCCCTGTGCCTTTAACGCCTGGGTTATCTCAGCCACCTTGGCATCAATGGTGGCAAGCTGCTCCTCATTCTTGTAGATAGGAACTATAACCACCTGATAAGGAGCAAGGTTTGGTGGCAGAATGAGGCCGTCATCATCTGAGTGGCTCATTATGAGTGCACCCATAAGGCGGGTTGACACTCCCCACGATGTAGCCCATACAAGTTCCTGCTTGTTCTCCTTGTTAAGGAATGTTACGTCAAACGCTTTGGCAAAGTTCTGACCAAGGAAGTGTGAAGTGCCTGCCTGCAGGGCTTTGCCGTCCTGCATGAGAGCCTCTATGCAGTAGGTTTCAAGTGCGCCTGCAAAACGCTCGTTTGCTGACTTAACGCCCTTAATAACTGGAATTGCCATAAAGTTCTCAGCAAAGTCAGCATATACGTTGAGCATCTTCTTTGCCTCTTCCTCCGCCTCCTCACGTGTGGCGTGGGCTGTGTGCCCCTCCTGCCATAGGAACTCGGCTGTTCGCAGGAACAGACGGGTGCACATCTCCCAGCGTACCACGTTGGCCCACTGGTTGCAGAGTATAGGCAGGTCACGGTATGAGTGAATCCAATTTTTGTATGTGCTCCAGATAATGGTCTCAGAGGTAGGACGTACTATCAGCTCCTCCTCAAGCTTGGCATCGGGGTCAACAACCACACCGCTGCCGTCTGGGTTGGTTTTCAGACGGTAATGAGTAACCACTGCACACTCCTTGGCAAAACCCTCCACGTGGTCAGCCTCCTTGCTAAGGAATGATTTAGGGATAAATAGCGGGAAGTAGGCGTTTACGTGGCCTGTCTCCTTGAACATGTGGTCCAGTTCATGCTGAATCTTCTCCCATATTGCGTAACCGTACGGTTTTATTACCATACAACCTCTCACTGCAGAGCCTTCTGCAAGGTCTGCCTTCACAACCAAATCATTGTACCACTGTGAGTAGTTCTCACTGCGTGGTGTAAGTTCTTTTGCCATAATGCTATTGATGTATATTTATCAAATTGCAAAGGTAAGAAATTTTGGCCAATACAAAACCATTATTCCTTAAAAGTATTGTTTCCCCTGCCCTGCATGGTTACTTGACACGCGGTGAAGATAAGCCTTAGCAAACTTGCAGCCGCCACTGCCATCACCACAAATGTGTAAGGCATTTGGCTTGCCACGGGTATGCAGAGCGCAAATAGTGCTAATGATGCATACCTTCCGTATGGTATCTCTTTAAATCTTTGTGCAGGTACAAGTATGAGACTGATTATTCCATCGCTCAGAAAATCAGCTGTTAATGCCAAGGTTAGTATTATTGTGAGCAGGTATGCCGGCTCCACGCCTGAGCCTCCAAGCAGTTCCACTACGGGGCGGCCAAGCAAAACTGTTGCAAATAGTATGATTAAACAAAGCATACCTTCATGCCTTAAAATTTTTTTGGCAGACGCACCTGTGCGTATTACGTGTGGCATCAGCGCAGTGTTAACTCCTGCTGTTCCGTAGCCTATGATTTGAGTTATTTTACTTGCAAGGTCATAGAATGTCATCTCTGCCATGCCAAAGATAGACCCTGTGAGAATACCTGCAAGCTGTTTTGTGAGTGATTCAGACACGCAGTCCATAAATGTGGGCAGGCATCTTTTAATGGCTGTTACTGATTTTGATACAGATACAATCCTTATTTTTAACCGCTCGCCAGCCTTTAGGTATATGAAGGAGATAAGAGCGCATAACAGGGTGCATGAGGTGTATATAATAGCATATCTTGTAAGGTGCTGAGGCTCTGTTACAAGCAGAATTATGAATGGTATGGATACAAGACGCACTGATATTTGGATATATGCTATTATCTTGGTCTTTTGAATGGCCTGATAGTACCAGTTTGGCATAAATGGATTCCCAAGTATAGATGCGTAAATGATAAACAGAGGCACTCTGTACGGCTCGGTATTTGGCAGCAGCATTATAGGGGGGACAAATATAAGCGTGGATGCCATTATAAGCAGGAGTTTGGCGGTCATAACACTTGAAAAGACCTCTGACCTTTCCTCCACGCTCTTGGCGGCTGCTGCGTCTCTGCTGAAAGGCAGATTGAATGGCACGCTCTCAATTTGTATTATTGTGTTTGCTATAATAAGCGCAAAGGCATACACTCCATACTGCTCAATACCTAACATTCTTATCACGTAAGGGTATATGAGCAGGCTGATAATAGCGTTTGCCGCTGTGGCTGACGTGCCGAAAATATAGTTGGAGAGGGTCAGCTTGTATCTTTCAAACAGAGCCGCCATATACTCCCTGCGTTTTTTACGCAGGCACTTTTTTGCCTCAGGTGCGGGCAACTTCTCAATGCTTATTCCAAAAAGTGCGTTGGCGTCAGCCTTGAATTGAGAGTACTTGTATCTTGGGGTGTATCCGTTTATCAGATTGTTCCCATGGACCACCTCAAGCCACATGGGCTCGGTAGTCTTTATGTAATTGACTCTATGGTGCTTGCTAAGCTCTGTGTGGTTGTATCTGAGCACGGAGTAGAACTCTTCAGAGCCACTTCCGCCCAGCGGCTCAATAAGTGTTACAAAGTGGTTCAGCTTATGACGTACGCTATATGTGACCCCCTCCTGCTCAAAGTGCTGAGCCCCGTTTGTAAATGAGAAAAACTCTGGCTTTTCAACTGGTTTGAGCTGCTTTTTGACATCGCTGATATAGTTGCAGGCTAAGGCGTCATCACTGTCAATGCGTGATGTCACCAAAAAATCACTGCCTGCATCAATGTACTTTGAGAGTACTGGCGCATGGTTTATACAGTCATACCACGATGCTAAGTATTCAAAATGCAGTTCACATCCAACCTCTTGTGCGTACCTGCTCTCCAGAGCCTTGAACCTCTCAGGCGTGCCTCCGTCAAGCAGTAGCACCCACTTGAAATTCTTGTCAGTCTGCCCCTTGATGCTTGGCAGACAGTACTTTTCAAAAAGCCTGATTCTCTGTTCCAACCAATCTTCATTAAGGGCGAGTCTGTCCTCCTCTGATTCACGAACATTAAATCTTGTTAGTAGAAGGTGCGTGTAGTTCATCTTGGCTGGAAGTGTATTAAAGTACAAAAATAATCATTTTTTGCATAAAATGCCGTGGTTTAGTACATTTTAATTAATTTTGCCATAGAATTAAGATTTGTAAGGGATTTGACTGATAACAAAAAAACATACAGAGAACTTTGTGAGAGTCGCAGTGACATTCCGCTACTCCTCCAGCACTGGTGGATGCAGGCGTCGTGCGGCGATGCGTGGGATGTGCTTCTATCATACGGCAGTGACGGAGAGGTGAGGGGCTTTCTCTGCTATCAAATGTGCCGCAAGTTTGGCTTCCGCGCAATACTTCCCCAGCTTATAACTCTCTATCAGGGAGTCTGGGTCATCTACCCCGATGATATATCCAACGCACACCGTGATGTGGTGCAGCGTGAGGTGTATGAAGACCTTGCCTCTCAGCTTGACTCTCTTGGCGTGGGGCTCTATGAGCAGTCATTCCATTACTCACAGTTTGACGTGGAGGCGTTCATAAATCACGGTTACCGCCACAGTGAGCGATATACTTACATATTAGATAATATCACCGATATTCAGCCTGTTATAGATAATCTGCCAATTAAAAAACGCAGCCGTCTGCGCTCTGCGCGCTATCGTGCGCTCACTCTATGCACTGATATGCCGTCTGTGGAGTTTTACAGATCTTTCAGGGAGGAGTTACACATGAGAGGGGAGAAGATAATGTATTCTGAGGAGTATTTCCTTTCTCTCTACAATGCCGCCAAGGAGCATGGAGGCTGTCAGATTCTCTCCCTTAAAGATAGTGAGGGTAATGTTCACTCCGCACTCTGGGTGGTGTGGGATGCCATGTCATCATACGCATTGGTGCTGTATATAAATCCAAAGTTCAAGAGTGACGGCTCGTCATACGGAATATATATAGAGGCTATGAAGTACCTCAGTGACAAGACCCAGGTTTTTGACTTTAACGGCAGTATGATTCCTCCGGTAGCGCAGCGTAATGAGATGCTAAGCGGCAGAAAGGTGCCGTACATGACACTGCAGAAGATAAATAATCCAATTTTGAAGATTTGGAGAAGGTTTAAGAGTTGAAAGTTGAGAGTTAAGAGTTGAAAGTTGAGAGTTGAGAGTTGAGAGTTAAGAGTTTTAGAAGTTTTTCTGCTACTGCTCCCTTTATTACTGCTTCCCACGCTTCATTGTAGGAGCTGAACCAGCGTGCCTCATCCACCTCTTTTTCATTCATACCGCTTAAATCCTCACTGTCAACAGTGCTCTCAAAAGCAATCAGGAGTGTGTTTGATTTGGCAAAATAGTAGGTAAAGAGCATCTTATGAGAAACAAGCGTCATGCCCATCTCCTCCATCATTTCACGCCTGAGAGCCTCTTCCGCACTCTCACCCTTGTTCACGTAACCTGCTAAAAAGTTGTATTTCTCCCTGCCGTATTGGCGCATCATGAAGATTTTGGTGCGGTCTTGGTTGAATATTGCTGTAATTATGGCCACGTTGAACTGCTCAAACCTGTACTCCCCACATGAAGGGCAGAAAGGTATGAGACTAGGCTCGCCCTCACAAGGGCGCATCTCAAGTTCCGTTCCACAAATCTTACAATACATACTGCATTCATTTCTAGATCCTTCGTTTCGTTACACTCCACTCAGGATGACGTGTTTTAATTTTCAATTTTCAACTTTTAATTTTCAACTTTAATCACATACACATCCTCATCCGGTGCCTTCATAAGGTACTCCTCACGTGCAAACTTCTCAAGGTCTTTCCTGTCAGAACGCAGCTGGTCAAGTTTCTCCTTGTTGCGGGCAATCTCCTCCTTGTAGTACTCAATCTCACGCTCCAGTTCCTTAATCTTTTGCTTGTATTGAATGCGCTGCACCGCATTGTGCTTCTCCCCTAAAAACAGGAAGAGCAGAAACGCTATTATAACAATAGTGTATTTGTTTATTATCTTGCTGAATATGTCTTTTGCCTTTCCCATTTGCAAGCTTCTTTAATTATGCAAAACCAAGATTTAGCCGGCGGCACAAGTCTCTAAGTTTCTCATTCTTTTTAGCCATGGCCTGCGCCTTGCCTTTAGGTGTAAGATCACGGCTGCTTAAGTGGCTCTCTGCAATTTTGGTTTCAATGCTCACGGAATCATTCTGGAGCCCGTCTCTCATATATTTTGTGAGCCTTGGCAGTATGGAGTTAAGCTGCTCCGCCATAACCCTGCTGTCAACTTCCACAGAAATTATTTTGTTTTCAGCATCCCATGCAGGCTGTTTTGCAAATACAAAGTGCAGGCTCTGCATCTCTCTTATCTGTGAGGGGAAGCTGTTCCAGAGTTTTCTGATGCTATCTTCTGTCACCTCCGATGTACGCTTGCGCACCGTTTCCTGAACCTGTTGCACGCCTTGTGCGCCTTTCTTTGATAGTGCCGCACCAAGTGAGAGATCCACTCTTCCGCGTTTTACGGCTGGCTCAAGCGGTTTTTCCACCGGCTGTTGCTGTACTTCCACTGGTTTCTGTGTGACTCCCGCCGGCTGGGTGCTTGACGGTGTGACAGCCCCGGCTGTGAAGAAGGGTAGTAGCGGGCGGCGTTTCCTTAGCCTAATTTTTTTTTTGCTCCAGAAGTTGGCACAACCGGATTAACATCAATTCTACTGTCAGGCGCTTGTTTTTACTCTGCCGGTAGCTCACATCGCAGTCATTAACCGTTTCCAGAGCCTCATAGAGGAACTCCTGTGTGCATTTCCCAGCCTGCTCTGTGTAGAGCTTCTTTATATTGCTGCTGGCGTCAAGAAGCTGTGCGGTTACAGCGTCTTTGCATACCAAGATGTTCCTGAGATGCTCCATAAGCCCCATAACGTAGTTATGAGCATCAAACCCTTTGGAGAGTATCTCATCAAGCAGCAGGAGCGCCTTGTTCACGTCCTTGGTAAGGAACATCTCCACACTCTTGAAGTAGTAGTCATAGTCAAGTATGTTCAGGTCTTCAATAACCTGTTTGTACGTTATCTTGTTCCCGCAGAAACTAACCGCACGGTCAAATATTGAGAGTGCGTCACGCATACCACCGTCCGCCTTTTGCGCAATAACGTCAAGAGCGTCATCTTCAGCCTCTATCCCCTCCTTCTCAGCAATGCTTTTCAGATGCATCACTGTGTCATGAACACTCATGCGGCTGAAATCATAAACTTGGCAGCGTGATATGATGGTAGGTAAAATCTTGTTCTTCTCTGTGGTGGCAAGTATGAATATGGCGTATGATGGCGGCTCCTCCAGTGTCTTAAGAAATGCGTTGAACGCACTTTGACTGAGCATGTGAACCTCATCTATGATATAGATGCTGTACTTGCCTATCTGGGGAGGTATGCGCACCTGCTCTATAAGCTGGCGTATATCCTCCACACTGTTGTTTGAGGCGGCGTCAAGCTCGTGAATGTTCAGAGAACGTTTCTCCTGAAAAGCCTTGCAAGACTCGCACTCGCCGCACGCATCGCCGCTGGCGGTAGGGTGGAGGCAGTTTATGTTCTTGGCAAAAATACGTGCTGTGGTGGTCTTGCCCACACCCCTTGGTCCGCAGAAAAGATAGGCGTGCGATATCTGCCCTGTCTTTATTGCGTTACGCAGGGTGGTGGCCAGCGCCTTCTGACCCACTACGGTGTCAAAAGTGGCTGGGCGGTATTTTAATGCTGAAACTATAAACTTGTCTTCCATAGGAGTGGACGCAAAGTTACAAATAAGTTTTGTTTAAGGCAATACGCTTGTTAGTTTTTTTACAAACTTCCAGCACTTTTCCACAGTGCTGATGTGCATGGTTTCAGCAGGGGAGTGAATGTCTGTGATTTTAGGTCCTATGGAAATCATGTCCATATTTGGATACGGCTGTAGAAAGAGGCCACACTCCAGTCCTGCGTGAATAGCTTTTATTTTAGGCTCCATACCAAACATCTCCTTATAGGTTGCGGCTGCCGTTCTTTGAAGTGCGGAATCTTGCTTTGGCTCCCAGCCTGGGTAGCTGTCTTCATGAACGGTGGCGGCACCATACTGTTTGCCAATCTCTGCAACCTTATTTGCTATAGCTGTGCATTTCTCTTGGCATGGGCTGCGCTGGCTTGTGCCAATAACTAATTTGCCATCCGCCTCACGTATGTAGGCAAGGTTTGTTGAAACCTCCACCATGTCAGGTATGCTTGCAGACCACTCAATAACACCGTGAGGGGCGGTGCAGAGAATGCTTGCAATCTTTTCTGTAAGCGTGCGTGTGTAGGCATCGCCGTCTGTGGCGGTTGACTCCATAGTGAGGCACATCTGAGGCTCGTACTCCTTTAGTTTCTCCTCAACCTGGCTCTCATAAATGTTCCAAGCTATGCGTATGTTCTCCTTATCAACCCAAGGCACTACAATTATAGCCTCCGCCTCACGTGGTATGGCGTTGCGTTTGTCCCCTCCGTGGATGCCGGCTATGCGCATGTCAATTTTCCCCTCTGCTATAACATCTTTCAAAAAACCTCCTATCAGCTTGTTGGCATTGGCTCTTGGCTTGTGAATATCCTCTCCGCTGTGTCCTCCTTTAAGTCCAGAAACCTTTATTTTTACAGC
>JAEEGL013775197.1_pt1 | contig 12212 bp, 13 predicted proteins | sample 9134231 | NCBI WGS metagenome assembly JAEEGL01 (sample SAMN16246548, study PRJNA631951) | gut metagenome | biome: gut microbiome; feature: rumen; material: fiber-attached | host: Bos | place: Iran: Karaj | collected 2018-10
AGGGGAGCATCGTCATCGCGATGATGCCGAAGCCAAACCCCGTGACCCGTTGGGTGAAACTCGCGGCTGTCACAAAAAGGAAAAGGAGAAACAGCGTCCACGTCAGCATTGCGACTGCAAAATTAAGGAATCTTTCACATTGTCATTTAGATTAACCGGATACTTAAATGACAACGATTCTCTTATCTTTATGATTCGCTCGAGGGCGTGATCGCCGATGAGATAGATGAAACTTGCTCGCAAGGTCACCTGAATAACAAACGGGGAAAAGAGGAATTAGGTCTCCGTTCGCAATATGTTTCCGGATCAAGACCGTTGCGGAATCCGGATGCGGAGAGAGCAGGGATGATACGATGACATTCGTATCAATGACGGCGTAATACTTCATTTCCCTTCCCGAGCAAGCCTGATTTCCTCGTTGATTTCCTCTAGTGACTTACTGGGGATTGTCCCATTCTCGACAAGTCTGCGGATTTCGTCAAAGGCAGCCATACCCTTGTTGACAACTTCTTCCTTGGCAGGAGCTTCAATGGTAAAGGGTATCTGGCGCTTACGGACAACCGTACGTGCGAAGATATTGAACGCCGTGTTGGTGCTCATGCCGAATTCGTCGCAAAGCGCGTCAAACTGCACTTTGAGGTCGGAATCCATCCGGATAGTTAATGCTGTTTGTGACATGATGGTCAAATCTTTTGCACAAAGATAGCAAGATTACTTCATTTTGCGACCAAATCAATATCAAATCTACGTAAGGACAAGGATTCTCCCTTTACGGGGAAGATTCCTGTCTTTTTCTTATTTTTGCAAAACAAGAGCGCTCATTATGAAAGTTGTCAAAATAACCGTGCTGGACACATCTTTGCGGGAGGATCTCGTCAAGGAGTTCGGCAATCCCGGCCTGAAGCCCTGCGGCGTGCTGAAGAAGGGTGATGTTTTCTATGCCACAAATACTTGCCCGAAAGGGATGTGCGACTGCGCCTGGCGGACGATGAACCAATATGTGTTTGCGTTGTCTTCCGGCGTCAAGCGGTTCTACGGCGACGAATGGACCAACCGGGACGGCATTGCAGTCGTGACATGCAACGACGGCTTCCGGCCGGTGACTTTCTTGCTGGAGGCAACCGAAGAAGAGGCTGGGCCGTTTTATCAAAAATAATGGCCCGGGTCAACCGTGCTATTCTGCATCACCGCATACCGCTCCACCACCTTCCCGTCGCGGTAGATAGCCCATCCTTTTTTCCCGCTACGCAAGGTTATGCCACCGTACCAGCAGCCAGGTTTCTTTCCTGCTGCCTTTGCCTTCTTGAGGGCTTCTTCGGGATCCTTGAAATAGTAGGTCGTCATGGCGGCAAGGTACAAATACGTCTTGCCAACCTTTGTCAAATACACCGAAATATGTAAACGAGTACAAAAACGAACCCGAAAATAATGTTTCAAGTACATTTTTGATGGTGAAAACAGTGTTGCGAGGTGAATTATTAAGGTCGTTCGGTGTGTTTGGGGGTAAAAAAGTGATACACCGTCATCCGATGTATCACCTTAAGAGTTTATGTTAATGTGAATTCTATAAATCCGCAGTTAACTCTCGTATGCCTTTTTCTGAGTTTTTCGCATCAACATACCTAACTATAACCGTGAGTTTGGAATAATTCTGTTCTCGGATATATAACGAGATGGTTCCAAGTGACGTCCGGTAATCAGCATACCATTTTGCTTTTCCGTTTGAAAAAGCAAGGTATTCATGGCCATCCCCGTCTTTAAAATAATCGTTAATCTCTTCCACGCATTCTCTCGGTTCTCCATATTTGGTTGTTAAACCTTTTTTTAGCAGCGAATAGTCAGCTTTCAATGTCGCCCAATCAGATTGTTCTTTAAGCACAACATAAGCGGTATGAACAGTATTTGTAACAGGCGTTGATTCAATAAAAACAGTACACTCTTTGCCAGTAAAAGTTCCAGAGAAAACTTCGTCTCCATCCACTTTCCCTTCATGCTTAAAACCACTCTTTGTTAGTTTTTGAACATATGTTGCCGTAGTTCCATCAAGAGGAATTCCTTTGAACTCTAAATGCTCCTGAGCCAATGCAAGCATTGTGAACAAGGCGAGGGTTAACGTGGTAATTACTTTTTTCATCACAGTTCTTTTTTCTTCAAAGGTACGTTATTTTTATAAGATTCAATCATGCGCAGTTTGCTTACGATTGCGCCAACTCGCTTTAAGTTTCCTACTACGCAGTTCATGGGTGTCCTCGAACCAATCATATAAATCAAGCCATCCATTTGCTAGAGCGGTTTTATATGCGGCACTTGCATTCATTTTGAACTCTGTTCTTGAACTATACTTTTTTGCTTCATCAAACACGTTATCATATTCCCATTTCTTGTTGTGTGCCACGCGTTTCTTGTTAAGCCAGACATAGTCTTTAATCCAACCATTCCTTTTCGCAATCACGTAGGCACGATTGTACTTATGGAAGAATTCTGTTTTATTCTTACATTTCAATGCTGCGTTATAACAATTATCGTAGTTATCCCAATATCCGTTTGGTTTTTGTTTTTCTTCAAACCATTTATAGGAATCAAGCCAACCATTGAGTCTTGCCGCTTCATATGCACTAGGGCTTTTTTTTGCAAACTCGCCTCTTGTTCTATATTTCTTGGCTTCCTCTTGGCAAGTTCTTTTTGACCACTTGTTCTTGAATAACAATCCTACACTACCAGTTTTTGTGCGATTTAATATATTCCAGCCACTATTGCGGTAATAGACCAAATAATGCCCCTCCTTTTCCGTCCCTTCCTTAAGGGTGAGGTTGGTTTCAAGTATTTTCATCGGTGGTATTGGTATATCATATTCTTTGGCAAACAAAACCACCGCATCAGAATCCGTAAACATATGTTCATAGTCGCGTTCTTGGATTCTTCGCATTAATGTCCGACCCACGTATACAGAATTATATTCTTTGAATTCGTATGCGTACACACAGTCAATTTTGTCGTTTGAAAAATCTATCCTATCATCTTTAAGCCAAGTGAGCTCTTCAAGCCATCCATTAATTCTTGCCTTTCCATAAGCAGTACCGCAACAATCATGGAATTCACCACGTGTCTTGTACTTCTTCGATTCTTCTATGACTCGTTTTTTTGTCCAATAGTTGTTAGGCCTTTGTTGCAGAACAAACCAGGTATAGTCATCAAGCCAACCATGATTCAAGGCCGCCTGATAAGCACCTACATTTCCTCTTGCAAACCTTGATCTTGTTTTATATTTCTTTGCAATCTCGAAGCATTCTTCATATGTATAAGGCGAACGATGCTTGATGGTAAACCAATAATAGTCTTTAATCCAACCTTTTTGTCTTGCTTTACCATATGCGCTTCCATCTCCATTCTGGAAATCAACAGAACAAGTATAGTTCTTTGCTATCTCATACACTTCATCGTATGTATATGGGGTATGTTGTTTCCTAACAAACCATGTGTAATCCTTTATCCAATTGTATCTTCTGGCGACATTATAAGCACTTCCGTTCAACTTCTGCATTTCAGATGAACATGAACATTGCTTCGCTAACTCATAGCATTTGTCGTAGTCGTAAATCTTCCTTGACATACGATTCAGATATTAATACTTGCCTTTTGGGGTGCGTTCAGAGGTGACAATTATGCCACGTCTGATAATACTCCGCCTCGCTGAAAAGGCTTTTCATCCCAAAATAACTCTCGCCAGGATTCCCAGTATTTAGACCCCCTCCCTATGCTTCAATGGGGAAACATTTTTCCGGAGCACTTTTCTCCAGTAAATTTGGAAAAGAATCCTTTTCTATTCTTCCATGCGATTCAAGAAATCGGTAACAGTAAGTATCTCGATGTCACCATAATTCCTGACGGAGAGTAAATCACTGTCTCCACTCACGATATAAAAGCATTTCCCGTCAACGGCGCAGGATATGAATTTGTCGTCATCGGGATCACGGCTGACATGTATATCGGAACTTACCCGGATGATGTCAAATCTGGCAAGAAGTTCCTGAAATGGAATCCGTGTGTTAATTGCCGGGTACTTCTTCTGCAGGCGAAGAATAATCTCTTCATATTCATCGACAATCTCTTTGCTCGCAACAGCATCCACACGCTCCTCCATGATGTAACGAAGGAGTTGGTATGGTTTTCCGCCGAAGAAAACAGCGGATGCGATGACATTCGTATCGACGACGATTCTCATCTGCGTTTCTCCGCTCTCAATGCCTTGATTTCAGCATTAATTTCATCCTCAGTGAGTCCCAGTTTCTCTGCGGTTTTCTGAGCCTGCTCAATCAGCGAGTAGAACTCGTCAAGAGAAGGCTCCTTGACAGGCTTAAGAAGGATATTCTCGTTGTCTGTTACGACCAGGAATTGCGAGCCTTCCCCAAGATTGAGTTTCCTGCGGATGGAGATTGGAAGGACGATCTGTCCTCTCGACGACATTGCTGCAATTGTTGCCATGATTTCTGAAAAATAAGAATTACTTACTTTTTGCAAAGATAAGACAAAAACCGAAAACACAAAACAAATTAAGACAAAACAACCCTTTAAACAACCTTCTATGCAAGAGAATACTGTTTTCCCGGTGCTCAATGCGCTCAACTGCAACGAACACCTTGAGAAGGGCTACCTGTCCCACAACGGATCCGGCATATACTTACGGCGGATTTTTTATTATTGCTTCGGTGCTGGTTTTTTTGTAACTTGCACGCCGTTAGAGTGTAATGTATTATGATGGAAGGAAAGGCCATTATCCTGCTGCATTGTCCTGACCGGCAGGGAATCATCACGGATGTGACGGGATTCATCACCCGCAATCACGGCAATATCGTCTATATCGACCAGTACGTGGACAACATCGAAGGACGCCTGTTCATGCGTATCGAGTGGGAGCTCAAAGGTTTTTTCATTCCCCGTGAGCACATCAAGGAAGTCGTGGACGAACTGTTCGCGGAGCGTTACGAGATGACTTCCAGCATCTTCTTCAGTGACGAGCGCCCCCGGATGGCCATCTTCGTGAGCAAGATGAGCCACTGCCTCTATGACCTGATGGCCCGCTACAGGGCGGGCGAATGGGATGTGGACATCCCCTGCATCATCTCCAACCACGAGGATCTGCGCTATGTCGCCGACCAGTTCGGCATTCCGTTCTACGTATGGAGCATCGCGCCGGACAAGTCCAACCGCGCGCAGGTGGAGCAGGAGGAGATGGAGCTGCTGCGCCGTGAGCGCATCAGTTTCATCGTGCTGGCGCGCTACATGCAGGTCATCGGCGACGATATCATCGCGGAATATCCGCACCATATCATCAACATCCACCACTCTTTCCTGCCGGCGTTCGTGGGGGCAAAACCCTACCACCAGGCCTATGAGCGCGGCGTGAAAATCATCGGTGCTACGAGCCACTACGTCACCCGGGAGCTGGACGCCGGCCCCATCATCGAACAGGACGTGGTGCGCATCACGCACAAGGATACGCCCGACAGCCTGGTGCTGAAAGGACGCGATCTGGAGAAAATCGTCCTCAGCCGGGCCGTCACCAAGCACATCGAACGGAAGATCCTGACCTACAAGAACCGCACGATTGTCTTCGGCTAAGTTTTTTTCATTGCCGTTTTTTCATTATATTAGCGCTATAATCAAACGGAGCCATGTCAAAATACAGCCTGCCGCACATCTTTGTGCTTATTGTTATTCTCTTTTGTTCAGCTAGTTGTGCCATGTGTAAGAATCCTGTCCTGAAGGGCACCAAATGGATTGCCGTAGAAAAAACCTTCGTGGCCGACGCCGGCACGATGACCATTACGCACACCTTGGAATTCACCACGGCCAAGGACGTGGTGGTCCGGGAGCGGTCTTATCTCCCGGAACACCCGGCCATGTATATGAACGCCGACGGGACGGTGACCCGGATCCCGGCGAGCGAATCCGAAAGCGAATTTGCCGGCACGTATAAATACCGTCGCGGGAACCTGACCGTCACGGATGAGGAAGGTTCCGAAGCGTTGTATTTCTACAAAAACGACGGCACCTTTGTCCGGCTGGGCCACTTCGAGGAGCTGGTATTCTCCCGCGTGGAGGAGTAATGGGCCAAACGGCCCGGTCTTTGCAGATTACCCCGTCAGGCAACGGTTTTCCTGCTTATTTTAGTTACATTTGTCAAAAGATCAGACACCATGAAAACGAAAAACGTATTTCTTATCCTGCTGGTCGCATGCCTGTCGCTGGCGGGCTGCACCGAGAAGGTTTTCGTGCCGGGTACTGAAGTGACCACCTTGGACTATGACGTGTATTCCAGCCAGTGGCAACTGTGGGGCGACTCCTTCCGGGCCATCCTGGACGCCCGGGATATCACGCGCTATGTGGTGACCCACGGCAATGTCCAGGTCTCCCGCTGCTATCCCGGCGAGAACAATGGGGTGGACGTCTGGACCCCGCTGCCCTGCATCCGTACCGAAGTGACGACCGGAACGGACGGGAATGACTACTTCTACACCACATTCGTGGATTACGAATGGAGCGAAGGAACGGTCTGGATTTACGTTACGGCATCCGACCTGTACACGGGCGACCGTCCGGGCGACATGTCCTTCCGGGTATTCATCTCTCAATAACGGCCGATGAGGAAAAGATTGCTTCCGCTGCTGGCACTGCTGTGCCTGGCGGTCTCCGGCTTTGCCCAGCAGATCCGGGATATCGATGAGACGGTGGTGGTGCATGCCGACGGCAGCGCCACCATCACGCAGGTATGGGATGTCAACGTCGTCTCGGGGACGGAGTTCTACCTTCCCTTCGACAACCTGCGCCCGATGGAGATCACCGACTTGACTGTCAGCGAAAACGGGGAGCCCTTCTTTGCGGAAGGTGACGGCTGGGATACCGACCGAACCCGTGAGCAGAAAGCGGGCCGTTGCGGCATCGTGCGCAAGCACAACGGCGTGGAGCTCTGCTGGGGGCAGGGGGACTACGGCGACCATGTGTGGACGGTCTCCTACAAGGTCTCGGGCCTGGTGATGAAGATGGGGGACTGGAACGGCCTGTATTTCACTTTCGTCAACCCGGGCCTCTCCGCTCCGCCGAAGCATGTGAAGGTCATGATCCTCAACGAGACCGGCGGACCGGAATGGACCCAGGACAACGTCAAGGTGTGGGGTTACCGTTCCAACAGTGAGATTTTCGTGGAGGGCGGGGCAATCCGCGCGGAATCCACGGCTCCTTTCGGTACGAACAGCGCCATGACGGTGCTGGTCCGCTTCGATCCGGACCTGCTCACGCCCGCGGTCAGCTACAAGGACTTCGAGTCCGTGCAGGCGCAGGCCATGGACGGCAGCGACTATACCCCGAAAAAGACCTTCTGGGATGTTGTCGAGGAGATATTGACCGTCTTCGGATTCCTGATCGTCTTCTTCCTGTCACCGACCGGGGTGTTCATCCTGGCCATCCTCTACTTCCTGTACCTGTTCATCACCTACCATGTGTTCGGCCTGAAGTACAAGAAGAGTTTTTACGGCAAGCACAAGATCAACGGCTGGTACCGGGACGTGCCGCTGGGAGGCAATCTGTCCGCGGCCTACTACGCCCTCGTCAAGGGTGACCGGATGGAGAGCAACGACTTCTCGAACAACCTGATCGGCGCATACTTCCTCCGCTGGGTGCTGGACGGTGTCGTGACCGTGCTGCCCGATCCCAAGAAGAGCAACCACGTGAACCTCTCGTTCGAGAAGGAAAAGACTTTCCCGGAGGCTGTGGAAAACGATCTGTATAAGATGGTCCGGGAAGCCAGCGGCGACAATCTCATCCTGGAGGAAGGCGAGTTCGAGAAATGGTCCAAGAAGTCCTTCAAGCGGGTCTCCAATATTCCCGAACGGGAGAAGACCCGGGGACGCAAATGGTTCCAGGACCATCATCTGCTGGTCAAGGGTGACACCTGCTCGCCCGAAGGCCAGGTGGAAGCATGCCATCTGATCGAATTCGAGAATTACCTGAAGGATTTCACGCTCAGCAAGGAGCGTGGTGCCATCGAGGTCGGCGTGTGGCGGGATTTCCTGGTTTTTGCCGCCCTGTTCGGGATTGCCGACAAGGTCGCCCAGCAGTTCAAGGCGTTGTATCCCGGCCAGTTCGAGCAATTTGCGAATGCTGCCAACCTCAATACCTCCACGCTGTTTGACCTGATGCGCGTGTCCAACAACATTTCCGCTTCCGCGATGCGCAATGCTGCCCGCGAAAAAGCTGCCCATTCACCTCGTGGCGGAGGCTGGAGTGGTGGCGGTGGCGGCGGGTTCTCGTCGGGCGGCGGCGGTGGATCCTTCGGTGGTTCCTTCGGCGGCGGAAGCCGGTAGAGCCCCAATAGATTCTTCACTTCGTTCAGAATGACAGTTTCGTGTCATTCCGGGGCAAGCCAAAGGAGCACGATTGCTATTGCGGTATGGATAGTTCGGTGCGGATGAGCTGGAGCAGCTCGTCCGCATCGTCCGTTTCCGGGACCAGCCAGCGCTGCCCGAGGATCAGGCGGGGCACGCCGCCCGAGCCGGCGGACGAGGTCCTGCCGAACAATTCTTCGACTTTTCGCAAATAAGCATCGATACGCGGGTCAGCGAGCGCGGCCTCCAGACCGTCTCCCAGCAGCCCCTGTGCGCGTTTCAGCGCATCGTCGGGAGAGATGGCCGCCCGCTCGTCCCCGCTCCCCAGCAGATCGTCCCAGTAGTCGGCGTATGCCTCCGGACGGGCGTACCAGACGGCGAGCGCACAGCGCGTGAGCTGGCAGGAGCCGGCAAAACGGTCGGTCCCGCCGGCGGGAATGTACGGGTTGCAGGCACTGCTGAGCGGCACGGGACAGAGGAAGATCCGGAACTGCCCCCCGGAGCGCTCCAGCAGTTCCGGCAGGATGCGGTGCAGCCGGCGGCAGTGGCTGCACTGGAAGTCGAACAGCAGCGTAAGCGATTCGCCGGCCGGCGAATCTCCCGCCAGCACAGGCACTTCCCCTTCTTCGAAGGCCGGGAGCAGCGCCTCCGTGAGCCCGCTGTCATAGACGGCGTCGGGTCGCGTGTGCGCCTGCACCAGGGCGAAAACCGCTGCCGCTGCCACGCCTGCGGCAAACCCTATGAAGGGCCGGCCGTTCGCTTTCGGGGCGGAGCGATGCGCGGCGATCAGGATGATCACGGCTGCAGCGCAGCCCAGGCCATGCAGCAGCGTGCAATACTTGCAGAAGGCATGCAGGACGAATAGCTGCAAGCCGCAGAACCAGAGTGCCGCTCCGGCCAGGCATCCGCCCAGCAGGGGCAGCAGGATCCACAGCAGGCGGTCCAGGGAGCGGTCGCTCCCTAAAAACAGTACACAGATAATCAGCAGCAGGTAGGCCACGGCCGCCGGGAGGCTGACCGGAATCCCACCGAAAATGTAGCCCCAGGGACCGCCGGTGACGCTGTCGCAGGCGCTGCCCATGCCGCAGCCTGCCAGCCGCACGCCGGTCAGTGAATGGAAGATCATCCACAAGGCGAGCAGCAGGCAGGCTGTGCACAGCGGCAGGAGGATGGCCTTGAACCGGCGCAGTTCCATCTGCAGGCTAGAAACTGTTGGCAGCGCCCGGGGTCGGCTGTCCGGTCGCGACAGGAGCGCCGGCGACAAAGGCGGCCGAGACCGGTGCCGAGAGGGTCACGCCCGTGCCGGTCACGGCATCACCGGCGCGGTGGGATTTGCGCAGCGGGGCAGCGAGGACGAGTTTGTTGTCCTGCGGCCCGGCAGGCGTCCACCAGCGGCGGGGCGTGATGACTTCGGCTACGGTACCCTTTTCGTCACCGACCAGAACCTCCTGGCCGACGGAGAAGCCCTGGGCACTGTCCACGACCAGGGTTTTGCCGGAGGCGCTCTTGAGTGTAGTCGCCCCGGCGGAGCCGAGTTGCTTCACGTTCAGCACCTGGGCGTCCGGACCGCGTCCGATGACGATCGGCGCGTTCTCGCGAAGCCCCTGCACGGAGGAGACCTTGATATTGGTGTCTCCGGGCTTGGCGTCAGCTGCCAGGTTGAGGGCCTGCTGGATGCTGAAGTCGTTTTTGTTGTCATCCTTGTCAGCACCGTCCGGGAAGCGTCCGGCACTCAGGGCAGCCACCGCGGGTGCCCCGGCGGCGCCGAAGCGGCGTCCGGGATAGGGCGTGGGAGCGAAGTTGCCGGGTTCGTGTGCGCCTGAGTCGGCCTGATAGCCTTCACCGAGCCAGGGATCGACCACGAGGCCGAAGTTGAGGGCGTCGGCGACATTGCCTTTGGCGTCACGCAGGGTGATATTGCCACCGGCCTCGGAGAGGGCGGGGCCGCCGAAGGTCAGGTCAGCCGGGACGGTGCCCCGGTAGCCACCAGTGCCGGCGATGACCGCCTCGTTGATCGGATGGGCCGCTGCAAGCGGGCTGTCCAGCTCGAGGGAGAAGCAGAGCGCGAGGACGGGTTCGTTGCTGTAGTGGGCGACTTTCGTCGCGGGCTTGAAGCTGATGCCCGTGCCGTTGACGCTGTACGGCATGTTGGAGGCGTGGGCGAATTTCAGCGGCTCGGCGATGTCCAGGCCGGTGTCCGGGTCTTCATCGGGCCGCAGCGGACCGCCGAGGGTGTTGCGTGCGGAGGCTGTGCCGACTTTCGTGACGGTCACGGTCTCGATGCCGTGGCCTTCGCTGGCGATATCCAGGCGGATCTTGTCCCCCACGGAGATGTTGTCCACCGAGGAGACCTTGATGTTGGTGTCGCCGGGTTTGGCGTCCATCGACAGATAACCCTGCGTGCCCGCCTTGCCGACGGCCGTGACGGTCACGACTTCGTATTTCTCCAGCGAGTTGGACACGGCGGGACGGTCGGTGCCGTAGCCGATGGCCATCTTCTGTCCGACCTGGAAGTGGGCGGCGGAAGTGACGGGGATGTTGGTCGAGCCGACCGGGATCTCGATGCCGTGGCCGCCCGGGAGGGGCTGCCAGACCGTGGTCGGGGAGCCTGCCGGCTGCATGCCGCGCCCGAACGGGGGAAGCGTCGCGCCGGCAGCCTGCGGCTGCGGGGCATTCACGGCTTTGACCGTGCGCTTCTCCGTGCCGACCAGGATCTCGTCGCCGGGCCGGATGCCCTCGACGCTGCGGACATAGATGGTGGCATCGCCCTTGGCGGCATCCACGGCCAGCCCGGAGCCGGCCATGCCGAGCAGGTACCAGGCCTTCGGGGCGAGCGAAGTGCCGGACGGGATGCGGATGTCGGAGAAATAGGGGATGTTGGCCGCATGGTGGCGGACGGTCCAGCCGGACAGGTCGACGGGCTTGTCGGAAGCGTTGTAGAGCTCGATGAAGCCGTCGGTGATGCTGAACTCATTGATCTTGACCGCTTCGGTGCTGTGGACCTTGAGCCGTCCGCTTTCGCGGTGGGAGCCGGCAGGACTCTTCCAGGAGGCGATGCCCACCAGGTCGCCGCTGCCGGCGGCCGGACCGGCGGTCACGTCAAATTCGGCGACGACCGTCTGGCCGGGAGCGACGGCGTAGGGGACGCGCATCTGTTTGCTGCCTTCCGCGCTGGCCTTCCAGCCTTTCGGCGTGTCGAGGGCGAGGGTGAGGCCCTCGATGGGTGCGTCGGTCGTGTTGACGAAGCGCACCACGGTCCTGGCGGTGCTGCCCGGGGAGAAGGTCTGGACGTTGGAGGGACGGTTGTCCTGCAGGGACGGGAAGACTTCGAGCGTTGCCACGCGGTAGCGGGCGGCCACCACGTTGGCCTGGATCTCCTGGTTGACGGCTTCGGTCGGGAAAGTCCCGGCGGCGGTCATCGCCGCTTCGTAGAAGGTGCCGGCGGAGCCGTTGGAATTGTCACCGCCGTTGCCCAGCAGGATGGCGCCCTGCTTGCGCATCGGGTCGTAGCTGCTGCGCGGGTTCTGGATGCGTCCGCCGTCATAATATACTTTCAGTGCGCCTTCCTGGGCGTTGCCGCCCATGGAGCGCCAGTGGTGCGGCTCGCCGTCGGCCATGGCCGTGACGAAGCGCCAGGAGACGGACTCCAGTCCGCGGCAGTATTTGTCGTTGGGGTCCGGGTTGACGCAGCCCACGAGGTTGTGCTCCTGGTCGGTCATGATCCAGGGGCCGGCTCCCTCGCCGTAGTACCAGCCGCTGGAGTTGCCGAAATAGGTGGTTTCCATCGTGCCGTCGCCGTCGTCGCGGCTGTCGGTCTCGGCGTTGCCGTAG
>JAEEGL014163027.1_pt1 | contig 12212 bp, 7 predicted proteins | sample 9134231 | NCBI WGS metagenome assembly JAEEGL01 (sample SAMN16246548, study PRJNA631951) | gut metagenome | biome: gut microbiome; feature: rumen; material: fiber-attached | host: Bos | place: Iran: Karaj | collected 2018-10
AAAAAACAAAAAAAAATGAAAACAAAGAAATTAAGAAAAAAGAAAAAAAAGTAGAAAATAATAATTCAAATAGTACAACATTTAATTCAAATAATGTTTCAAAATTAAATAAAAAAGAAATTAAAAATAATATAAATAATTTAAATTTAAAATATATTTCAGATATTTTTTCTCCAAAAAATAAAATAAAAGAATGTTCAAATAATAATAATAACAATATTAATAATAATATAAATAATATAATATTAGAAAAATTAAAAGAATCTCTTCATTTTAAAACAAAAAAAAATATATCACCAAATAAATTAATATTAAATGGTTTTAATGATTTTATTCCTCCATTTAATAATATTCATAATATAAAAGAATCACATTTAAAATATTCATATAGTACAAAAAATTTAAATAGTATGAATTCAACACATAAACAATTTTCAAAATTAACAATATCAACAAATTTTAATCCTGTATTTCAACATTTATTAAAAAGACCAAGAAGAGGAGTAATTTTCAAGCATAATAATAATCATCAATCAATTAATACATCTTCTTTATTTTTAAAATCACCAATGCATATTTATTCAACTCAATCAAGAACAATAAGATCAAATAGTAATATTATAAAAAGAAAAAATAATTCTTTAGGAAATAGTAAAAATGGAAGTCAATTTTTATCGACTAAACAAATTTTAAATAAACATTTAGAAGAAGATACTATTTATAATAAAAAAAAAAGTTTTAATATAAGTAAAAAAAGTAATGATGAAAGTTTAAAATATGGTAATAGTAGAAATAATATTCATAAAAAAATTCCTGTTATTAATTTAAATAAAATTCAAAGTTCTTTAGATTTTATCAAAATGAATAGAAATAAATTGAAAACTATAAGCAAAAGAAAATTTGGGAATAAATAATAGATTTTTAAATTATTAATATTTTATTAATAGTGTATTTTTTTGTGTTTTATTTTTATGAATTTTTTAAATTAAAAATATATTATTTAATAGTATTAATACTTAATTATTCAATAAAATTATAATATTATATAAAAAAAAAATTTAAAAATCAATTTTTGTAAAATTTACTAAATTATTTTTTATTTTAATGAAAAAAACTCTAATTCTATAATATCAAAATTTTTTAATCCTCCATTTAAGTCAAAAATAGTATCTTTAATTTCATCTCCATAATTTTTAGGAAAATTACAAAAATTATTTTTTCCTATTTTCCATTTAGAATTTATAATTAAATCTTCACCAAATTTAATATTATTATCTTCATTTAAATAATTTAAATTATTTTCTTTTATAACATCATATCTTTTTTTTTTATTTAAAGAAAAAAGAAAAGAATAATTATCTTTTGTTTTATTTAAATTATTATTAAAATAACCTCCAAATCTTTTTCCATTTTCTAATTCAATTAAAATTAATATTTGATTAGAATTATTTAAACATTTTTTTAAAATATTTTTTGTAAAATCTCCTTCAAAAGTTCCTTTAAAACAAATTTCAATTTTTAAATTGTTTATCCAATTAATTATCATTAAATATTCTTCTTTATTTGCAATTATATCTGTATTTTTTTTATTTTGTAAATTTACCATATATAAATTTATTTTATTTGAAAGATATTTTATTTCATTTTCATATTTATTTATTTCTTTTGATATTTGATTTTTTTGTAATATAATTTTCTCTTTTTGTTTTTTTAATGATAAGTAAAAAAAAAATATAATAAATTCAAATATTATTAAAATTATTAATATATATTGATATATATTTTTCATTTTTGCTTTTTCATTTTCTGAAAAAATTTTGAGTATTTCATTATCAATTATTAATTTTTTTCCTTTCATTAAATATACATTTTCATAAAAAAAAATGTTTAAAAAAACAAAAAAAAATATAAAATGATAAGTAAATTATTTAAATATGTATTTTAAAAATATTTTAAAATAATATAATAAGATTATGTTATAAAAAATAATTGACAAAAACATTTAAATATGGAAGAAGAAAATATTTATTCTCAAATAAAAAATATGGAAATTAAAGCAGATAGTTTAATTTCATCTCGTTATTTAAATGTATTAAGAAAACAAAAAAATTTAAATATTAAATGTAAAAATTCAAATATCTCAATTAATTATTCTTCAATATTTAAAATTTTTGAATTAAATGAAGAAAGTTTTTTAGAAAATATTTTATTTATTTTTGAAACAAATAATTCAGATGTATTAAATAATATAAATAAACAAAAATCATTATTATTATCTCCATTAGATTTATCAGTAAAGAATATTTTATTAAATAAAAAAAAAGAATATTTAATTCCATATATTTTTTTAATATTAGGAACTATTATTTTTATTCATTTATTAACATTTATTTTTAGTCAATATTTTATTGTTAATATCTATTTAATAAGTTGTGTTGCAATTTCAGAAATGTTTTTCACTTTAGGTTATTTTTATTATGAAAAATTAAATGAATCTGAATGTTTTAATTTTCATTATCAATATGTTAAACCTTTACATATTTATAGTATTTGTTTAATTTTAATTAATTTAATTATTATTTTTTCCCCTTTTTTCTCTGGAACAAATTTAAATAATTTTATACATAATCATAGAATTAATTTTATTATTACATATATTTTAATTTGTATTCCTTGTTTAATTGCAACTTATTATGAATTATATTCTTTAAAAAATGGTGAACATACTCAATTTAGAGAAATAACTGAATTAGGAACTATAGGAATTTAAATATTGATATAGTTATATTTAAATATTCATATAGTAATATTGAAATAAATTTGAAAGAATAATTTTAATTTATTTTTTAATTATTTTTAATTTAAATTAAAAAATGTTAAATTCAAATTTTGAAAATAAAAAATATTACATTGATAATAATAAAGAATTATCAAATATTATTGAAAAAATTATAAATGATGATGAATTAATGTTTATTCCTTTTTTAACTGAAATAAATAATGTTACTTTTGACTTTTATTTTTTCTTTATTACAAATAAAAACAAATTTTCAAATCAAATTTATTTTTTAAAAATTTTTTCATCATTTTTATACGAAAACAACGTAAAAATTATAAAACTAATCTTTCAAAACTCATTAAATTTCATTATAACAAGAATAATTCTTCATCAAAAAAATCAAAATCAAATTTTATTTTTGAATGAAAGTAAAAATATAATTGGAATAATATCAAATATTTCAGATTTATTAAATGAAAATATAAATATTATATCAATTCCAACTATTAATTTTAAAAATGAAAAAATTAAAAATTTAAAATTTTCTTTTTTTGATAATTATTTTGGTGTATTATTAGAAAATAATAATTTTTTATTTTATAATGTAGAGAGTCAAATATGTGTTTTTAAATATAATTATTTCAAAAATAATAATATTGTAGACTTTAATTTCTTTTCACATTCATTAAAATATCCTTCTTTAGAATATTTTGCTGTTATTTTTATGAATGAAAAAGGACAATTTGAAATTTTATCTCCTTTAATTCCTCCTTTTTTTAATATTGAAGAAACAAAATTTAAAGAATTGCAAAAATTAAAAAAAGGAAATGATAATATTATTTCAAATATAATTTTAGAACTTGAAAAATCAATAAATATTAATAATAATAATCAAAAATTAAATCAAATTAGATGTGAAGATTTGTTTAATAGTATAATAATAAATTTATCAACTCAACAATTAAAAATTTTAAATTTAATTTCAAATTATAAATCTGATAATTTAATTTATGATGGAATGTATATTTTAAATAATACTTATCCATATATTATAATAAGGAGTTCAGGAAATATTTTTGATATAATAATTTTAAGTTCAGAAATTAATTTAACTTTAAAAAATAATATTGATAACTTAAAAAGAGTAAAAAATGATTTATTTGTTTTAGAAAGTTTTAAAATTGATTATAATAATAAAGGTATAATTAAATTCAGAGAATTTGAAAATTGTTTATTTGTTAATTTAAATAATAATATTTGTATTTTGAATATAAATTACATAAATGAATTATATAAAATAATTCATAATCAGGGTTTATTTATTGATGAATTGTTTACTTATAAATTTCATTCTAATTATTTTCAAATTACTAAAAGTGATAATAAAAATAATTTTATTATACCAACTCCTTTTATGAATAATTTCATTTTAATTTCTTCAAAAGAAAATTTTAAAATTTATACTTTAAAATTTAATATTGATAATTTATATAATGAGAAGTTCAATGTAAATAAAGAAAATGAAATTCAAAATCTTTTATTAGAAAAAGATAATTTAAAAAATGAATTGTCACTATTAAAAAATGATTTTATTTCCATATCAAAAAATATCAAATCTAATAAAAATATAGATATAAATTTAGGAGAAATTCAAATAGAAGAAAATGAATCTGAAAATAATATTTTAAATAAAATAAAACTATCTTATCTAAAAGTAGAAAATGAAATAAATCAAATCTCTTCTTTTTATAAATTAAAAATAGATTTACTTCTCAATTTGTTGAAAAATATAAACTCAATTTTAGTAAATTTAAATAATAAAAAAGAAAATATTTCAGAACAAATTGACTCAATTGAGAAAAAAAAAAAAGAAATCAAAAATAAATTTAAACTAATTTTTGAAAAATATGAAACTATTTATAATAAAATTGATAATATTATACAAAATAAAATTAATAAACCTATTTTAAATGAAAATATTAAAAGTATTCTTTTAACAAAATTAAATGAATTAAAAGTCAAAAATCAAGAATTAAATAATAATTTATCTATAATACAAAATTATAATTTAAATATCGAAAATATAATTGATTTTAAGGGATTAGAATTAAATCAAAATCATATTTCTAAAGATTTATATGATAAATTAGATTTATTTAAAAGACAAATTTCTCAATTATTTTCAAAAATCAAAGACGAATATAATGAAATTGAAAATTTAAATAATAATATTTAAAAAAAGATTTGTTTTGTAATTTAATATAAAACTAAATTTAAAAATAAAAAATATTATTTAAAGTATTCCTCTATATTATAAATAGTTTAATTATTATAAATTTCATTTATTTAAATTTTAATTAATAGAAACTTGCAAATAATTATTTATTTATATAATTAATGAAGAATAATTTAAGTATAAAAGGAGATATTAAATTAACAAAATCAGAAATAATAGAAAGAATAAATAAAATATTTTTAAATAATTCTTCTTTTTCAAAAGTAGAAAATGATTATTTGATAACTCAACAAAAAATAATTGACATATTAAAAAAAAGTAAAATAATAGAAAAAAAATTAATAAAAATAAACGAAGTTGATATAATGTTAACTCAAATAAATCAAAAAAAAAAATACAATTTAAAAGACTTTATTAATTTTATAACAAAATTATGTGAAAAAATATATAAAAAAGATTTTCAAAAAGATAAAAAAGGAATAATGAATTATTTTTTAAATTGTTTTTTTAATAATTATGAAGAATATTTAGATGAAAATTCATCAAAAAATTTTATAGAAACAATAAATAATAATTCAACAACAATAAAATCAATTGAAACAATAATTACAACAAAAATTGATATTCATGTTGCAGAATTATTATGTAAAATATATCATTCGTTAAAAAAAATATATGAATTTTACTTTAATGAAGAATTAAAAAATAAAATTGATGATGAAAAATTAAAACAAATATCTTTAAATAATTTAATTATTTTTTCAAAAGATTTTGAAATTATACCTTATTTAATATCTGAAAGTAAAATTGTTACTTATTATAATTTTGTTTTAAAATATAATTTGGAAAATCCTGAAATTCAAGACGAAATTTTATTAAATTTCTGTAATAATGAAAATAATGAAAATGATGATTTAAGTTTAAGTGAAATAAGAAACAAAAATCCTTTAAAAGATTTTGGTAAATGTTATAAATTTACTATGTTTATGTATTTTATATATCATTTTTCACTTGTTACTTATTATAAACAAATTCAATTAAATTTTACTAGAAAAAATAATAAAATAAATGAAATAGATATTTTAATTTATTATTTACAAAGATTAGAAAATTCAAACGGATTCAATATTTATATTAAAAAAAAAGGTTCTACTATTAATAGTAAAAAATTAACTTTTTTACCTCCTAAAAATTATATTGAAGAAATAAGAAAAAAAATTGAAGTAGAAAATAAAAAATTAGAAGAAATAGAAAATCAAAATTTAAAAATTTCTTTAAATAATAACACAATAAATAATTTATCAAATACTCAAATAACAAATAATAATACTATTTCAAATAATAATTTAACAAATATAAACAATATTGAAAAAGAAAAAGGAAATATAATATGTAAAACAGGAATAAGAGAAAATACATTAATAGATAATAAAATGATAAAAACATTTAATTCAAAATCAATATATGAAATCAAAAATTACAATTTAAAAGAAATTTTAAATTTAAATAGTAAAATGATATCATTAATAGAAGAAAATATAGAAGGATTATCAGAGTTATTTTTAAAATTTTCAAAAGTGAATGATAAATTAACTTTTAATAGAATGTCATTATCAGCATATATTAAATTTTTAAAATATGCAAATATTGTAGTAAAAATTCCAGAAGAAATGAAAAAACAATATTCAAAAATGGGAGAACAAATTATGAAAAAGAATTTTAATATTTCTGAAATAAAAAGATTTGATATTAAAAATGGAACGAAAACTTGTGCACCTTTAATTTTAAATGAAGCAGAAAAAGATTATAAAAAAAAAATAGCTCAAATTGTAAATGCAAATAAAAAAAATTTTGATAAAATAAGTGAAAGTGATGCTTCAATTGTCTTTTTTTCATTAACTGGAACTAAAAATTTTAACAATAAAAATATACAAAGTCAATTTGACAAAAATTCTGGTTTTAATTATCAATTTGGAAATAATAATTTTAATACTACTTCTTTTGATAAAAAAAATGATTTACAAAATCAATTAAATGTTCCTTCTAAATTAGATTTTTTACTTTTTTTAAAAAGTTTTGAAGTAATAAGTGCAAAATTATATCCTAATAAAACTTTAAATGAAGCTTATTTAGAACTTTTTTTAAATAAAATTAAACCAATTATTCCAAAACAATTTATTATTAATTCTAATGATATACAAATTAATTTAAAAAAAATTAATAATGAAAATATTAAAAACTTTTTAATAAAATTTTCTCCTATAATTCAATCATTGTATCCTTATTATTGTGATGAATTATTTAAGATGAGATTTAATCATTTTTTTGCTTTTTATAGAGATTTTAGCATATTTCCAGATTTGATTAATTTAAATAAATTAAAAACTATTTTTTTTACTTTATGTGAATCAAATAAAAATATTGAAAATAATGAAAAAGAAATTAAAGAAGATTATAATGAAGATAATCAAAGTGAAAATAATGAAATTAATAATAATGAAAATTGTAATAATAGTATTGAAGAAAATAATAATTTTAATATCAAAGAAAAAAAAAGTGACATTGATGTTAATAAGAAATTAAATTATAATAATAATTCTTTTTTAAATGAAGATATTTATAATAAATCATATTTAAATGAAGCTAATAACAAATCAAATTATTATAATAATAATGAAAATAAAAATTTAATTAAAACAGAAATAAATGATATAAAAACAGAAATAAATGAAATTAAAACAGAAAAAAATAAAAATACAATAAATTTAAATGAAAAAAAGGATATAGAAAATTATTCAAAAGATCAAATTGATTTTACTTTATTTTTAGAATCTTTAGCCATTTCTGCAATGTTTTTTAATTATAAAAATATATTAGATGAGATGGATAGAATGTTATTTTTGGCAGAAAGAATTTATCAAAGTAAACCAATTAATGAAGTAATAATGAAAAATGAAATGAATAATAATATAAATAAATTATTTGAAGAATTTTTAAAAAATATTAGAGAAGAATATAATAAAAATGATAATAATATTAATAATAAGAAAAAATTTATTGAATTTGATACTCTTTTTGATGATGATAATCCAGATTATAAAATTAGTAAATTATAAATAATATTATAAAAATTTTTTTTTGAATAAATATTAGAAAATCATTAATAAAAATATATTAGAATTATAAATTATATAATATTAATTATTTTACTAATTTTATATTATTATATTTCTTTAAATGTTTCATTTAATCTTAAATATTCTCCATCATAATAATATTTATCTTCAAGATTAATGATAATAAAATTAATTAAATATTCTAATTTATCTTCAGTAATAGAAAGATATTTTTTTACTTCTCCTTTTTTTTTTTTATATAATCTAATAAAAGGAAGTTCATGAAACGTTTCATTATATAATTCATTATCAATTGCATTAAATTCAGCAATTGTAAAATTATTTTTTATTTTTTCTACTTTTTTTCCTAATTCTTCATATACTTTTTTTATTCTTTCAGTTTTACTTGAATAAGGATTATAAAATTTAACTAAAACATCTTTTGTATTATTAATTACTTCTTTTTCAAAATTATCACCTACTATTTTTTTAATTAAATTATTTTCATTTTCTATATTTATTTTTTGAGATTTTACTTTTAATTTAAATTTATCATTCAAATAATCATTTATAAAATTTTTAAAAGATTCTTCTTTGAAAGTTTCATTATAAAAAAATTTTTTATAATTTCCATTTTGATAATAAATCAAAGTAATTTTAGAATTTAAATTTTTAAATGGAAAATTAATATAGTTAACTAATCTAAAATATTTTTTTTCATCATAAAGACAAAAGTAAATTTTATCTTTTCTAAATTGTTTTCCTAAATTATAGAAATAATTTTCAAATTTTTTATTTTCACTTTTATTAAAATTTAAATTTATAAAAAATACAGTTTTTTTCTTATTTGTTAATAAAAATAATCCATCATTTCCTTTCATTAAATAAGGAAAATAATGTAAATCAAATAAATTATCAAAAGTACTATCATTAATTTTTCCTTGATTAAAATTTATTTTTTCATTAAAATTAGTAAAAATTGCAATACTATTTGGTTTAGCAGAATATAATTTAATTAAACTTTCATCTTTTAAAATACCATATAAATTTTTTTTTTCATTATTAGCTTTATTTTCAAAAATTTTTATTTCATTTTCATCATTACCAAAATAAATATAAGAAATATAATTTTTATTTTCAAATTTTTTTTTAATTTCTTCTATTGATTTAATTTCAATTATTCTTTGTTCATATTTTGAATTAAAAAAATCTAAAAATGATTGTTTACTTATTTTTCCATTATATATATCATTATTTTTTCCAAAATTATAAAAATAAAATAGTGTAGGATAAAATTCTATTTTATATTCTTTTATTAATGAGTGAAAATAATATGAATTAATTATTCCAAAAATAAATTTATTTTCATTATTATTTAATATATTTTTAAATATTTTTATCCCATATTGACTTCCTTCACTCCAAGGAGCATAAAATAAAATAAATAATTTTTCATATTTTAAAAATGCTTCTTTTAAAGTATTTGGGGTTAAATATAATATTGAATCAATTTTTGGTAATGAAATTTCTTCATTTATGAATTTTGAAGGTGATAAAAAATCATTTAAAAAATATGATAATATTGTTTTAAAATTTGTAATTATTAAAATTAAAACAGAAACATTTTTCATTTTAAAAAAAAAATAAGAAATTTTATTAAATAAAAATAGATTTATAATATATTTTATATTATTAAATTTACATTAAATATAAATTTCAAAAAAATAAAATATATAAAACTTTAATTAATTAAATTAAATATTAAAGATTTATTTTTTATATTTTTTCTTCAGTAAAATTTCTTCTACTTTCATTAATTAATTTAATAAAATTTCCATCATTTTCTAAATAAAAACTAGAATATTTAATAATAAAATTAATCATATCATTAACACTTCTATCACCAGCATATTCATAATATATTTTTTTATTATTTCCATTCCAAAAAATTAAAGTTGGATAACCTTTAATTTGAAAATAATCAAAATCATTTTCAGCAATATTAAATTCTGCTATTTTTATATAATTATTAATTTTTTCAAATTTTTTTCCTAATTCTTCATATAAAGGAGAAAGTTTAATACAATGTCCACAATATGGAGAATAAAATTTAACAAAAATGTCTTTTTTATTATTTATTACTTCATTAATAAAATTATCTTTTACAAGTTTAAATATTGTTTTATTATTATTAATTGGTATTTTTTCAGATTTTAAAGGAAGTTTGTAATAACCTTTTAAATAATTATCAAAAAATATTATTATTTTTTCATAACTAAAAGTTTCATTAAATGAAATATTATTTATATCTCCTTGTTTAAAATCAATAATAGAAATTTTAACATTTGATAAATTAGTATAATTAATAAATTCAATTAATTTAAAATCATTTTCTTCATTTAAAAAACAAAATCTTAATCTTCCTCTATAAATTTTTGCTTGTTTATAAATAAAATCATTAAAATCTTTAATTATATTATTTTTCACTACAAAAACAATACTTTCTTGAAAATAAGACATTTGATCTAATGCATCTATTACACTTAAAATATAAGGAAATTCATTTAATTTAATTAATGAATTTATATTATTTTCTGTTATATTATTTTCTATTAAATAATCAAATTTTTCATCATATTCTTTTATTAATAAAAGAGTTCTTTCCTTTAAAATATTATATTCTTTATATAATTTTTTTTCATTTGTCAAATAATAATTATGTGAATAATCTTTTAAAGATCTATTTATTAATGTTTTAATATCATTTTCATCTTTTCCAAAATATATAAAATTTATTCCTTCTTTGTTTTCTATTTCTTTACTTTGATTCAAATTAAATAAAAAATGAAATGGGTTAATTAAATTTCTATAAAAAAATTCATTTAATCCTTCATAAGTTAATTGACTATTATAAATTAATTTTTCTTTACCAAAATTATTAAAAAAAATAATAGTAGGATAATAATTAATATTAAATTGATCTCTTGTTTTTATATAATAATCAATATTAATTTGTCCTAAAGACATATTATATTTTTTTATATCTTTTGATTCAGAAAATTTTTGAAATAAAGGTAAAAAATTTTTACAATATTCGCACCAAGGAGCAAAAAAAATAATTGTTATTTTTTCATTATTTAAAATTGCTCTTTCAATTGTTAAATCTGTTAATAAAAGAGTTTGTTTTATTTTAGGAAAAAATTCTTCATTTGAAATATAATTTTTAATATTCAAAGTTGAAATTAAAGAAAATAAAAATAAAAAAAAATATTTTTTCATATTTATTTATTTTTAATTTTTTGTTTAAATAAAAAAAATTTTTATTGTTTATTTTATAAAAACGTTTTTAAAAGTTATTATTCAGCATTAAAATGAAACTTTTCAATTTCTTCAATTTGATTTTGGTTTGTTAAATTTCTTATTATTAAATGCACATAATAGAATCCTTGTCTTGGAGGAATATTAAATCTTAATTTAATATATTTTGAAGAATGAGAATCAATTTCGATATTCTTTTGTACTAATTCTAACATTGGGTCTGTTGTTTCAAGAAATAATGTTTTTTTATAATTATCTGGATTTAAATAACTAAATTTTTTTTTTAATAATTCTCCTCGGTTACAGTTTATCATTTTATATTCTTGTGTTATTGATATATATTTTGATAAATCTATTTTTGTGTTTATTTGAGTTACATTATTCATTTTTGATTTAATTATTTTTTAATTTAAATTTTGATTATATATTTTATATTAATTTATATTTTATTTTTTTTTGTAATTTTTAAAAAGGTTTTAAATTTAAAAAAGATTTTGTAATGATTATTACAAAAATTTAAACTGATTTGAAATTATAATAATTTTATTGTTAATAATAACTCTAATCAAATAATTATTAATCATTCATAGTTTAAAATTAGAAGTTAATAGTGAAATTAAAATTAATTATAATTATGAGCCAATTAAAAATGTTAAAAATAAAATATTATTTTAATAAAAGAATATATAAATAATATAATTTATTTATAAAGATTAATTAATTTTGAAATGGCAATAATAAATAATTACTCATATAATAATTG
>JAEEGL014344729.1_pt1 | contig 12212 bp, 10 predicted proteins | sample 9134231 | NCBI WGS metagenome assembly JAEEGL01 (sample SAMN16246548, study PRJNA631951) | gut metagenome | biome: gut microbiome; feature: rumen; material: fiber-attached | host: Bos | place: Iran: Karaj | collected 2018-10
ATCTCCGTGCCATTATCCTGTGCTTTTGCGCTGCCATGCTCAGATCAGGTTCTGGGCGATCAGCGCACCGCCGGCAACCAGGCCGGCGGTGAGGATGGCCTGTATGCCGTGGGACAGGCCGGAAACCATGTCGCCGCGCATGGTGTCCTGCACGGCGTTGGTCATCGCCAGGCCGGGCAGCAGCGGCATCAGGCTGCCGGCAATCACCGCGTCGATCCGGGCGGGGTAAAGCCTTGCGCACAGGAGCGGCAGCAGCGCGGACAGCAGCGCCCCGGACAGGGTGGCCACCAGCGCCTGCAGGTGAAAGCGCTCCAGCAGCAAGGTCAGCGCCTGCACCAGCGCGGTGACCAGCGCGGCAGTCAGCGTATCTGTCAGCCTGCCGCCGAACATGAGGCAGAAGCCGCCCGCGCACACCCCGGCCATGAAGATCTTTGCAGCCGCGTGTCCGGCGCTCCTCTCCCCGCGGATGGCTTCCAGCGCGGCGGTGGCTGCCTCGCAGTCCATTTTTCCGTCAGCCACGGCGCGGGAGATGCGGTTCACCTCGTCCACGCGGGTCAGGTTGGTGCCGGCCCTTCGCACGCGGTAGACCCCCGTTTCGGTGGAGCCGTCCAGCCGCCGGTAGCTGAGGAAAAGGCCGCTGGGCACGGCAAAGCTCTCCACCTCGTCCAGGCCGAAGGCCTGGCCCATGCGGACAATGGTTTCCTCCGCACGGAAGGTCTCCCCGCCGTTTTCCATAATCAGCTGGCCGGCAAGGCGCAGGGGCCGCATGTATTTCGTATCGGCGGCGGTCTCAACAGGCAGTGGACTCATGTCATCCTCCGGTATTCACTTCATGCGGAACTGTTCCTTGCTCACCCCGGCCTGGCAGTGCGTAATGGCACAGGCGATGGCGTCCGCGGCGTCGTCCGGCTGGGGCGTTTCCTTCAGGTGCAGCAGCAGCCGCACCATCTGCTGCACCTGCTTTTTGTCCGCGCGGCCGCTGCCGGTGACCGCCTGCTTGATCTGCATCGGCGTGTATTCGTACAGTTGCTCGGTGTACTCGGTGGCGGCAATAATGGCCGCGCCGCGCGCCGCGCCCACCATCAGGGCGGTGGTCACGTTGTGGGCAAAAAAAAGCTCCTCAAAGGCCACGTCATCCGGGCGGTAGATGTTTACCAGATCTCTTACGCCCAGGTAGAGCGAGCGGAGGCGGTGCTGCATGGGCGTACCTGCATAGGTTTCCACGCAGCCGTAATCCACCAGGCGCATCCGGCTGCCCTGCGCCTCCACCACACCCCAGCCCATCAGCGCGTAGCCGGGGTCGATACCCAGTACAATCATTCATTATCCTCCGAACGGCGCATGCCGTTCACTAACCGGAATGCTTCAGCCTTCCTCCACCAGGTCTCCGTCATAGCTGTCCAGCCCGCCGAGCACCCGCACCGCGCTGTAGCCCATTGCCTGGAGGATCACCTCCGCCTGGGCGCACCGGTGTCCGCTGTAGCAGTACAGGTACAGCGGAGTATCCAGATCGGCCAGCTCGCCGATGTCCTGCGTCAGCCTGTCATGCCGCAGGTGCACCGCGCCGGGAATGTGCCCCGCCGCGTAATCCTCTTCGTCCCGCAGGTCGCACAGCAGGGCGACGGGGTCGGCCGCGCAGGCATTCAGTGCTTTTTCAAATTCGTTCATCATCTGTTTTCTCTCCAAAGGGCAAATACAGTTCATTGGCGTGGAGGCGCGCCGCCTCCGCACTGTCGTGGGTGACCAGAATCACGGTGCGGCCGCCGAGCATTTCACGCGTTTTGTCCATCACGCGCTCACGGGTATCCTCGTCCAAGCCCTTGAAGGGCTCGTCGAGCAGCAGAATGTCGTTTTCATGCAGCAGCGCGCGCAGCAGCGCCACCCGCCGCTTCATACCGCCGGAGAGCTCCGCGGCCCGCTGGTCGGCGCAGCCGCTCAGCCCGAAGGCGTCCAGCGCCTCCAGTATCTGTTCGCGGCGCAGCGCAGGCCTGACGAGGCGCAGATTGCCTGCGGCGGTCATCCGGTCCACCAGGCGGTCCTCCTGGAACACCGCGCCGCAGCGCAGGCCCTCCATACCAATGATCTCTCCGCTGTCCGGCGCCTCCAGCCCCATCAGCAGGCGGAGCAGCGTGGTTTTGCCCGCGCCGGAGGGCGCCATCACGGCGCTTGTTTTCCCGGCGGGGAAAGTGAGATTTACATCGCGCAGCACGGTGTGAGCGCCGTAGCTTTTGCACAGGGCGACGGTCTGTATGTCCCGCATGGCTCACATCCTCTCCGCGCGGCGGCCCAGCGCTCGAAGCAGCGCCCTGACAGCCTTTTCACAAAGCAGGCTGGCCAGCACGATCACCACTGTCCAGGCCAGCAGATCGGTTGTTTCCAGATAAACCTTTGCCTGCTGCAGATAGCTGCCGACAGACCCCCTGGGGATGCCGATGACCTCCGCGGCCACGCCGCTCTTCCAGGCCAGCCCGATGGCCACCGAGCAGCCGGCGGAAAGCGAGGGCAGCACCTGCGGGAAGGTGACATGCCACAGCTTCCGCCACGGGGGAAGTCGGAACACCCGCGCCATTTCATCCAGCTGGCGGTCTGCGGTGAGTATGCCGGAGCGCGTGTTCTGGTAGAGAATGGGCAGCACCATCAGAAACGAGATGAGCAGGGAAAGGCGCTGCGCCGAAAAGCAAATGAGCGCCAGAATAATGAATGAGGCCACCGGCACGGTTTTCACGGTCAGCATCAGCGGCGAGAGAAGGAATTCCACCGCCCTGAAGCGGACGGAGAGCGCCGCCAGCAGCGCGCCGGAGAGTACGCCCAGCGCGTACCCCGCCAGAATGCGCAGCGTGGTATAGCCAATGGACTGCCACAGCGCCGTGGTGCCTGCAAGCTGGAACACCCGCACAGCCACCTGTGCGGGGGAGGGCAGAAACACCTCGCGGCCGATGATAACACTGGCAGCCTGCCACACCAGCAGCCAGAAAAGCAGCGGCAGGAGCCTGCGCGCCCACCGCGACAAAAGATCATTCATGCAGCCCCTCCGGGGGAAAGAGTAGGCGGTGGAGAGACGGAATATCCGACACGCGCAGGTCGCAGGCGGTGCCGGCAAAGCGGTCATCCTCGTCCAGAAGAATGGAGAGAATGCCGGCCGCGCGCCCGGCCTCCGTATCCAGGGGGCGGTCGCCGATCATGACCGCGTTGCGCGGGTCAATGCAGTATTTGCCCAGCAGGTACTCAATGCTGTCCGGTGCGGGCTTGCGCGGAAAGCCGTTCTCCGCGGTGACCCACCCGGTGAAGCAGTCCATCAGGCCGCAGCTTTTCAGCAGCTGCAGGCAATCCAGGTCGTGGTGTGTGACCAGGTAGTGCTTCGCGCCACGAGCGCAGAGTGCCCGGAGCAGTTCCGGAATGCCCTTCACGGGCTGGCTGCGCAGCAGTTCGGTGCGGAAATCCGCCGCTTTTACGGCGTCCCATACCCGCGCCTCCGCCTGGCCGCTCTCCGCGGCAATCACACCCACCGCGTGGGAAAGGCTGATCTTCTGCAGCGAGAGGCAGCGCCCGGGGCTCAGCGGCAGGCCAAGCTCCGCCGCGATGCCGCACAGCGCGTGCACATAGGCGGGATAGGTGTCCATGACCGTGCCGTCGAAGTCCCACAGGAAATGGGTCAGAGGAGGATCTGAGAGGGCAAGCGAAAACGCGACCGGCTCATCCGCCGGGCAGAAGGTGTAGTCAAGCAGCTTCCTGGCCGGCACGAAGCGGAGGGCTTCATGCTCGGTGCGCACAGGTGCGCCAACGCATTCCCCCGTGAGAAAGGTGAAATGAATGCCCTGCGCGCTGCCTGCGGTGCAGGGGCGCAGATTCGCGGCTTCAATGCGCAGCTCTTCCCGCAGCTCCCGCCGCAGGCAGGCTTCCGCGTCCTCTCCGGCCTCGCGCTTCCCGCCGGGAAACTCCCACAGGTGCGCGTTTTTCCGGCCCTCGCCGCGGCGGCAGATGAGAATGCGGCCGCTGCTGTCGCGCAGGATGCCGGCGGATACCTCAGTTTTTGCCATGGCAGTTTTTATACTTCTTTCCGGAGCCGCAGGGGCAGGGATCATTGCGGCCCACCTTGCTGCTGTAAGGGCTGTCGCTCCTCAGCGCACAGAGCTCGTTCGGGGAATAGCCCTTGTTGACCCACAGTGGAACGCTGTTGCAGCCGTCCATGTATTTTTTCAGAGCGTCGTTGGCTTTTTTCTCACCGACCAGCTCAAACAGGCTGCCGATGAATTCCCTTTCCTGCATTCTTGCTTCGGTGCCGAACTGAACCATGTAATTCTGATGCTCCAGCTCGCCCTCCACGATCAGGTCGTACAGGTCATCGTCGCCCAGATCAGGCGCATTCTTTTTCAGCCACTGATAAAAGGGCTGCCAGGCCGGAGCAATATCGTCGTCCAACAGACTGTTCAGCTCATCCTTGGTCAGCTTCCGGCGCGGCAGGGAAGCGGCGGGCTCGCGCTCAAGGATGTCAATCAGCAGCTCCGGTTCGTTCAGGTCAGGTGAGACGATATAGGATCTTTCCTCGAAACGCGGTGAGTTGCTCAGTGCCCACGGGCCGCATCTGCACACATACACCATGGCCAGAGAGTCCGCTGCCTCTTCATCATCCACGTTGAGAAGGAAGGGCAGGTCCTCAATGCAAACGGCGCCCAGCCGCCGCAGGTACAGGTCAATCAGGAAGTGCATTGCGTCTATGAAACCGAGCTTCTCACGTTCTTCCTGTGTGGGATGGAAGGCGGAAATCAGCTCCGCGGGAACGGTGACCCGGACCTCCGTGTCGTCCGGGCCGCTGCCTTCCTCCACCCACTGCGCCAGACACATGGAGGAGAGGTGCTCCAGCGCCTCTTCAAGGGACTCGTGCTCATCCTCATCATCAAAGGTGTACACAAAGTCACCCTTCACGCCCTCCGTAGCTGCCTCGAGGGCTTCCCTCTGCGCATGGTCGAAGCACCTCAGAACGCGCATCCGGTTCTTTGCGGCCTGCAGCAGCGCCTGAATCTGTTCTTCGCCATTTATGTCCACGCTTTCGGGATCGAGATAGAAGTTCGCGAGCAGCAAGTCCTGACTCGATGCCTGCCGCATTATCTCTTCAAGCGTCATTCTGTTCCCTTTCCGCGGCGATCCTGCGCACTTCGCTTATGAGGATCTCCGCCAGGTCGCCGGTGATTTTCCGGGGCTCCTCGCCCTTGATGAACAGCACGCCCATGCCGTCCTCGCCGCCGCCGGCAATGCCCACGTCGGCCTCGCGCCCCTCGCCGGGGCCGTTGACCACGCAGCCCATCACGGCTACCTTGAGAGGCACGCGGATGTCCTGCAGCTCACGCTCCACACGCGCAGCGATGGCAGGCAGATCGATCTGGGTGCGCCCGCAGGTGGGGCAGGACACCAGCTGCACGCCGCCGCCGCGCAGGTTTAGCGCACGCAGGATACTCCATGCAGCCTCAGCCTCGGGTACAGGGTCGCCGGTGAGGGATACCCGGATGGTATCCCCGATACCGTCCAGCAGCAGCGCGCCGATGCCGATGGCGCTTTTCACCGTGCCCTGGCCGGGCAGGCCGGCCTCCGTGACCCCCACATGCAGGGGATAGTCGCAGGCCTGTACCGCCAGGCGGTAGGCCGCCACGGTGGTGCGCACATCGCTGGCCTTCATGGACAGCACGATGTCTGTAAAATGCGCCTCCTCCAGCATGCGGGCGTGGCGCAGGGCGCTTTCCACCATCCCCTCCGGGGTGGGACCGCCGTATTTAGCGAGGATGTCCCTCTCCACCGAGCCGGAGTTGACACCGATGCGGATGGGAATGCCGTGGGCCTTTGCGCAGTCGGCCAGCTCGCGCACGTGCTTTTCGCCGCCGATGTTGCCGGGGTTGATGCGCAGCTTGGCAATGCCGTTTTCCGCCGCCGTGATGGCGAGGCGGTGGTTGAAGTGGATGTCCGCCACCAGCGGTACGGGTGAGGCATCCACCAGTGAACGGACAGCCCGTGCGCACTCCTCATCATACACGCTCACGCGCACGAGGTCGCAGCCGGCCTCCGCCAGCGCGCGGATCTGTGCCAGTGTGGCTTCCACATTCCGAGTATCGGTGTTGGTCATGCTCTGCACCAGCACGGGATTTCCCCCGCCCAGGGGAAGGCTGGCAACGTGAACGCAGTGTGTCATGGAATGCCTCCGGGGATATGATTTGCAATATTCTCAATAGCGGGCTGCGAACAGAAGCCCAAACAACCATCTCTGGCTCCGTGACGGCCCTTCCATCGCAAGCGGTCCCTCCGACCAGTGAAACGGGGTTTCCGACGGGGGCCATCTCTGGCGCCACTTCTTTTCTGGTGAAGAGCATACCGCTTGCGGCGGATGAGGTCAACCTGGCGCAAGCGGTATGCCTGTACAGTTTTTACTGCATGCCCGGGGAATTATCTCCCCACGATGCTGTTGGTCCAGTAGGCCTGGTTGTAGATGTCTGTCAGCCGGTAGGTGACCACGGGGTTGATGCTCTCAGGCAGCTCCACGTCGCTGATGGTCAGCGCATCGGCGCCGATTTCAAACGGCGTGCCGAACAGGTAGCTGTCCTGATACTCGCCGCTGTAGGTGTAGTAGTCGCACACGAAGCACAGCACATCACCCGCCACGAGCGCATCGCTGCCGTCCGGCTTGGCCACGGTTTCGGTCTCACCGTCGCGGTAGTCAAACTGCAGGCCGGTCACATAGCCGTTAGGATTGTCTGCGTCGAAGGTGAACAGCAGGCGCACGCGGTACAGCTCATCTCCGCGCTCCAGCAGGCAGGGGGCATAGTAATAGCTGGCCCAGTACTCGCCGTCATCCACATCATAGAGGTGATAGCAGGGCATGATCTGTTTGTTGAGAGCAAGCCACGTGGGCTCAGTGTCCGCCACGAAGCCGCCGTCCGCCGTCCAGTTGAGGGGATAGGTGATGTCCAGGCCCAGGTCGATGAAGCCCTGCCCGTCGTCGAGGAAGATGTTGCGGTCAATGCCGTGCACCAGACGCCACTGATCCTCGCTCATGCGCAGCACAAACTGGCTGCCTTCCTCCGCAAACAGGAGGTTCGCACCGTCCAGCTGTGTGGAGGTGATGTAATCGGTCATATCCTCGTCGCTGAGGTTGCGGCCGAAGAGGAAGTCCATGCCGGACATGGAGGAGGAGCTGCTGCCGCCCAGGAAGGAGCCCAGCAGCTCGCCCAGCAGGTCCCCGCCGGAATAGGAGGCGGAGCTGCCGCCGCCCAGCAGCGAGCCCATGGGGCTGGCGATGCCGCCCGTGGCCGCCTGGCCGCTGGCCTGCACGCTGGCAAAGGCACGGATGCACTCGGAGTAGCTGTCGTCCAGGTCAATGGCCTGGTAGTTGTTCACCGCCTTGTCCACATTGGAGGTGCGCTGATAGGGGAAGTAGATGGACAGGCCATAGGCGTCCGTCACGCCGGAAACGCGGTTGTATTTCACCGTGGTCTTCAGCGCCTCGGCCAGGGCTGCGCCCTCGCTGTTGCCCAGCTTCAGCGACAGGTCCACAAGGTCCACCTGGTCGATGCGGGAGGAGGAGGCGAACTCGCGGCTGCCGTTGCGGGCGTTGGAAACAGTGGCGTAATCCTTGTTGGCGATCATGCCGGAGATGGACCTGGCAAAGTCTGTGAAGGCGCCACCCTCAAACAGGGCGTCCACCTCCGCCAGGTCCACCACGGAAAGGGTGGTCACCTGGCCGCGGCACTGCTGTGCGCAGGCGGCGGTAAAGTCGTCGCAAATCTGCTTGCCGAGCTCCAGGGTGGAAATGGAGGTATTATTACCCAGGCTGGTCAGCCAGTTGGTGTAGTACCAGCCGATGCCGGGCTCGCTCTCCTCGGAGGCGATGAGGTAATCGGCGTACTTGCTGGTCATCTTGGCGGTTTCCACGGTAGCCATCAGGCAGGCGTCGAAGCCGATGAAGTCGAACTGCACGCCGCCGTCGCTTAGCGCCCTGTCCAGACCGGAGAGGGACATGGCGCCCGCGGCCCGGGAGGCCTTTTCGTCATAGCCGTAGCCGGACACGGAGCCGCCGCCGTGGTCCCACAGAATCAGCTGGTAGCGGGAGGCGGGGAATTTGTCCGCCGCGTACCGGATGAAGCCGGACAGGGTGGAGGGGTTGGTCATGGCGGCATTGCCGTCGTTGTCCTTCAGCTTCACCAGCTTGCCGCCCTTTACCTGCCAGATCTGGTTGCGGTCGGAGGAGATGACGTTGTTCTGCCAGCGGGCGCAGCCGCCTGTGTAGAGCACGAGGTTCACGTTGCTGCCCAGATCGGCGTTCAGCATCTCCTGCAGGTCGCGGGTCGCCATGGCGCTCTTGCTCTCCAGGTCGGTGCCGCACATATAGATCATCAGCGTCACGGTATCGCGGCCGCGGCCCTTCAGGCGGGTGAGATGGCTGCGCGTGCCCGCGGACACAGAGGTGTCCAGCACGGTGGAATCAGTCTTCACCCCGCCGTAGGCAGAGGAGGCATTGGAAATACCGCCCATGCCGCTGAACAGGCTGTACCAGCTGTTGGCGGCGCTGGAGGCATAGCCGCTGCTCTGGGGCCTGGGGGTCGCCGTAGGCCTCGGGGTGGCGGTGGGCCTGGGTGTGGCCGTGCGCCGCGCGGTGGCTCTGGGGGTGGCAGTGGCCCTTGGGGCCGTGGTGGGCCGCTCGGTCGCGTAAACCACAGCGGTCGCGGCCTGGGTGGGCAGGGAGTAGGAAGAAGTCGTGTCGGTGGTGTCGCCGCCGCCGAACAGGCCGCCCAGCCCGCCGCCGCCGCCCAGCAGCAGCACCGCGGCAATCACGATGAGGATGAGCGGATTCATGCCGCCGCCCTGCCGTGAGCCACCGTTTTGACTGGACTGCTGGGGCCGGTTCTGCTGTTGCTGCTGCTGGGGACGCGTCTGCTGCGGACGCGGCGCCTGCGTAGAGCCGGCGGGACGGCCGCTCTGGTCTGCGCGCCCTCCCTGCCCGACAGGGCCTGTGCCCAGGCCGGTGCCGTGCTTTTCGGCGCCGGTACCGGTGCCGGTTACGTTTTTCTGCCTTCCGCGGGGCATGTTGCTGCTCATATGTCAATCCTCCCTTGTATTCCAGGTTCCGCAGTTGTGTAAGGCAACACTGCGCAATTCGGCGGCGCATCCGGTGGTGCCTTTTGCGCCATCTGACCACCTCATCTGCAGCGGTGTTACCGTAACTGGTGGTATTGTAGCGCATTTCAGGGGGGATTGCAAGGAAGGATTCAGACATCTCACCAGTTAGCCTTCAAAAACTGCAATCGTGTCTGACGCAGAATTCGCAGAATTCGCTCACCATCTGACCGCTTCATTTGTGCGGTGTTACCTTGACTTTTTCCTCCGAACATGGTATGTTTAACACGCTGGGCGCCCGTAGCTCAGTTGGATAGAGTGTCAGACTCCGACTCTGAAGGTCACAGGTTCGAATCCTGCCGGGCGTACACAATGAAAACCCTTGGGATATAAGGCATCTCAAGGGTTTTGCTTTTCTATGTTTTTGGCATAATATGCCAAAATGCGGACTGCCTGCCTACTGCCCGCCACGAAAATGGGCCTCCCGGAGCTTCTCCGTGCGGCCCGCGGGAAGCGGCAGCTGCCGCGGTTCGCCGGACCATTTCATCCTTCGGCGCGCCGTTTCGGGACTTGACCCGAAACGGTATTTATTGCATAATACATGATGACATATAAGGAAAATCACCGGAGGCCGCGCTGAAAAGCCGGCGGGCCGGTATACGGCAAGGTGTGATTGCGCAATGGGCTGCTGGCTCTGGTACCCCGGTGACTTTGAGCTGTATCACGGCATGCTGCAGAACCTGCAGCGAGAGGAGCGCGGCTACGGCTGGCCGGCCTACTGGCATATGGACGGCTGGCGGCATCACGTGCTTTTTTCCCGCACGCTGGAAGCGGCGCAGGATACGCGCATCACCGTGCGCGCAGAAGGCGTCGGCCATGTGCGCGTGGACGGCAAAAAGTACGCCTTTGGCACGGCTGTTGGCATACCTGCGGGCACACATACCGTTGAGATCGACGTGGCCAGCCTGACCGGACTGCCGGCCGCCTTTGTGGACGGGGAAGAAGACTTTACAGACACAGGGTGGATGGCGGACGATTTTCTGGAAAAGGCGCCGGCGGGCACCTCACCGCTGTACCGCGACCCGGACATGACGCCTGCGGAGATTCCCTACAGGAAGCTCCGCTGCCTGCCGGAGAGCGAAAAAGCGGCCGAAGGCGGAACGCTGTACGACTTTGGCCGGATGGTGAACGGCGAGGTAACGCTGCGGCTGAAGGGCGCGCGCCGCATGGTGGAAGTGAACTACGGCGAGTCAGAGACGGAGGCGCTGGATTCCCGCTGGTGCTATTACCGCGAGGAAAACGCCGAGTCCGGGCAGGCGCTGCGCAAGCGGGCCTTCCGCTACCTGTACCTGCCGGGCGTGGCGCCGGGGGAGGCGGAGGTCAGCGCCTGCCACGAGGAATTTCCGTTTGACTGCAGGGCAGCCTTCCACAGCAACGACGCGCTTGTGAACGACATCTGGCACATATCGAAGGAAACTTTCCACCTGTGCAGCGGGCTGTTTTTTATCGACGGCGTCAAGCGGGACCGGTGGATCTGGTCGGGGGATGCGTATCAGAGCTATTTTGTGAACCAGTACCTGTTCTTTGACGAGGAAATCAACAAGCGCACCATCCGGGCGCTGAGGGGCAATACGCCCATCACGCAGCACCTGAATACCATTGTGGACTACTCCATGCTGTGGCTTATCAGCCTGGAAAACCATTACTGGATGACGGGTGACAGGGACTTCCTCGCGGAAATGTATCCCAAAATGCAGGCGCTGATGGCGCTGCTGCGCGGCCAGCTGAATCCCGAGGGCTTCATCTACGGCAGGAAGCAGGACTGGATCTACATCGACTGGGCGGAAATGGACAAAGACGGGGTGCTGTGCGCCGAGCAGATACTGCTGTGGCGGTGCTGCTGCACGATGGCCTTTGCAGCCAACGAGCTGGGCCGACCGGATGAGGGATACGCCGGTATGGCTGACCGCCTGAAGGAAAAAATTCAGGCGTACTTCTGGAATGACAGGAAGAAGGCCTTCATCGACACCTACGAGTCCGGCAGAAACAATGTGACCCGCCATGCCAACATTTTCGCGGTGCTGTTCGACTTCGCTCAGGGGCGTCAGGCGGAGGAAATACTGAACCATGTGCTGCTGAACGACGCGGTGCCGGCCATCACCACGCCCTATTTCAAGTTCTTTGAGCTGGACATGTGGGGCAAGGCCGGGCGGCTGGACATTGTGTGGGACACGATGCGCTCTTACTGGGGCGGCATGGTGTTGATGGGCGCAAAGACCTTCTGGGAGCAGTATGACCCCAACGAGAAGGGGACGGAACTCTACGCCATGTACGGCGACCCCTTTGGGAAGAGCCTCTGCCATGCCTGGGCAGCCAGCCCAATCTATCTGCTGGGACGCTACTTCCTGGGCGTTCGGCCGCTGACGCCCGGCTACGGGCGCTTTGAGGTGGCGCCGAGGCTGGAGCGCTTCAGCGCACTGGAGTGCGATGTGCCCGTGAAGGGCGGCGCTGTGCACATTTCGTGGAAGGATGGCGCCCTGCGCGTTACGGCGACACGACCGGGCGGAACGCTGCTGTGGAGCGGCGAGTCCGCCGAGATACCTGTAAGTCACTGTTCATCAATCAACTGAACAAGCCGCCGGTCTTTATTTCTATCCGCTGCGCAGTCGTCGGTCGGCGGCGCATTGAGGATAAAGATGAATCCTGCACAGCTTTGCCCGGATTGTTTCTTCACAGTTTCTATAAGGAGTGAGACCCATGAAATACTGTCTTGCCATCGACATCGGCGCGTCCTCCGGGAGGCACATCATCGGCTGGAAGGAAGACGGGAAAATCCAGACCCGCGAGGTGTACCGTTTTCCCAACGGCGTGACGGAAGCGGACGGCCACCTGACCTGGGACATCGAAGCGCTGGAGCGCCATGTGAAGGCGGGCGTGGACGAAGCGCTGAAGGTCTGCCCGGTCATCGAAAGCCTCTCCGTGGACACCTGGGGCGTGGACTATGTGCTGCTGAAGGGGGATGAACCGGTACTGCCCTGCTATGCCTACCGGGACAGCCGGACGGACAGCGTGATCGAAAAGGTGCATGAAAAAATGCCCTTTGCCGAGCTGTACCG
>JAEEGL014556625.1_pt1 | contig 12212 bp, 25 predicted proteins | sample 9134231 | NCBI WGS metagenome assembly JAEEGL01 (sample SAMN16246548, study PRJNA631951) | gut metagenome | biome: gut microbiome; feature: rumen; material: fiber-attached | host: Bos | place: Iran: Karaj | collected 2018-10
CTCTTCATAGTTTTTCTCCCCATCACCATTGGTGTAATAAGTACCCATCATTTCTTCTTTTGTCATAATCTAATCTTTATAAAAATCACATCCAAAATTCTCTTCACAATAATCTCTAAATGGTTGATACCAGTCATCATGCTCTGGTTTGGTTTCTCCTTCCTTGGGTAGAAATATAAATTCAGAGTAGTCAGTCAGAAGTTCCGGACAGTTCTTCTCCACCCATTCCCTTGGTGCTGACACAGTGTAGTTGAAACTCATATCAATCAGTCCACAATAGACACTGAGTTTGTTTTCCTTACACCAGTCATCATCCATAAAATATTGGTTACCATCATCTCCCAACCACTTCCTGAATGTCTCTGTATCTGGGTAATGTATTCCACAGTACCAGTTGTTGACAGAGAAATATATGATGTCTTTACTGTTCATATGCTTTAATTATACCATCACAGATTTCCAAAATTTTTTTGACCTTATCCAAGTCAAACCAGTCATTAGTTCTTACACCAGATTCCATATCAATCCAGTAAGGAGTTTTACAATTCTTCTCAAGGTATGTGAGTTTCTCTTTCACATTGTCTGCATTGATACCACCAGCATATCCAACCTTTGCAGGAAGGTTGAGAATTTCAATGTCTGTGTTGATTCCATTTCCACCAGAGGCATCCAGGAGGACAGATACAGACCGGTTCATATCGCTGTTCAGGAAAAGGTCACAGTCATTGACTCCCTTCTGTTGAAGGATGACTTCTTCAAAGTAATCAGAAATATCTCCATTATATTCAAACTTTGTTGGATTGGTATTACTTCCTGCTACATTGAGTTGACATCTCCTGAACAGATATCCAAACCCATTTGCCCAGGTGAGAAATGGTTCCAGGTTTCCATTGACAGCTTCTCTGGCAACACTACCGCATATATGTGCAGATAAGTTAAGTGAACCATCAAGTGATTCAAGGAAATTTGGATTAAAGTACCTGTTACCATTTGTCTTCCAGTTTTTTGATACCAGAACACCCCACTCAACATAAGGATACTGTTTCTGAAGCTCATAAAGTTCACTTATGTCTGTCTTCCAGTCAATGCCTGTGAAGGTAATTCCACAAAATTTTTTATTCATATTTAATAAGTTTTTTTAGGAATTCTCTTTAATTCTGAAAGAGGTATTGCATACATCTCTCTGTTGACCATAACATTTGCATCTATGATTCTATAATCATTCTCACCCATCCATCCTTCAAGAAGAATTGGTTCTGTCGTTACACAATCACCTTCATCAGTTCTTTTGGATGTGACATCTTTAATCTTTCTCCATACTGGACCGGAATAAGTATCCTTTTTGACACATCTATCCTCAAGGTCTTTACCATATGCCATTATGGAAAACTCATCACAAGACATATTACTAATGTCTATCTTTTCTGGAGGATCACCAAAATTTGCCATAATTTATTCTACTTTAGGTATAATCATATAGTGTGTAGGCATATTTGGAAGATGTCCTTCTATTGGTTCTCCATTCTTCCAATAGTGATGGATTTCCTTACCATCTACAATCTGGGTTGTTTCATAATCATCACCTTCCTCACAACAGGTTGCATAACAATCCTGATCATTTACCCACTTTGCAGATGTAAACCATCCTTCACTGTTGATAAATCCAATCCTGGTACCGGTTTGGTTAAAGTCTTCATCAACCCACTTCTTATTATAACCAATTACTTCAATACCTTCAAGAAGAGGAACATCACTCATCTTAATCCAATGTAGTGATTTAAGTGTTTGAAGTTCTTCCAACCAATCTGCCAGCTGTTGATGTTCAAGAGCGCACTCTGAATTTCCACATGCTTTTTCTCTACAATGTTCTATTGCTTCATTTAATGTCATCATATCCTTTGTTTTTAGTACTTTCCTTTTGATTTGGGACACTTTAAATAAAAAGATGACAAGTTACTCATCTTTTACATTTGAATTGATTTTAGACCTATTTCTCAAAGTTTAGTGACTTCAAGATGTTGATGAGTCTTCCAAGTTCAAAGTTTCTGTATGCAGTCATAGCATATGTGTGAGGATCATTATGGTTGTATCCATACTTTTTGATGTATTCCTTGCATGCTCTCTTGGTGAGAAATGCACCTGTGAAAGGAGTTACCCTTTTAACATCTTCAACATAAACAACACCATAGATGTTATGCCACCCAAGTTCATTTATCATAAATTCAATGATATCTTCTGCACAGGTCTTATCAACATCTTTCCAGGCTGCACGGATGTCATCATCGTATTCTTCAGGTTCATTCTTAAAAGCATCTTCAACCTCTTCAACTGCTTCTTCAACAGACCATTTACCATCATCAAATGTGATGTAAGGGTCTCCACCATACTCTCCATCACCACCCCTACATTCCTCAACGGTTTCTTCTACACCCCAGAACACGGGGTCTGCATTACCATCATTTTCCTGTGTTTTGAGTTCATCCTGCAAGTCCTTCAGGAACTCATAATCTTCTTGTGAAATTTCAATCTTCATACTTTAATTTTACATTCTTTTTTAGTGCTCTTTTCATATGGTTTGGAATATCCTTGTGCCAACAAGTTTCACCATAGTGTGCAAATATCATTGTCTCTGCTGGGTGTAACCAGAACCACCACCAATTCAGGTCTGATTCTGATACAACTATTTCATCACCTTTCTTATACATATTCAACAATTAAAAATCATCATCCCACTCAAGTGTCTCTTCTGATTTTGCAATCTCTTTTCCATCAAAAAATATATGAATGTTAAGTGAGTGCTGTGGCCCATGCCAATTGTATGTTGTTTTGATGGTCAGGTTGTCTTTAAGCAGTTTGTATAACTCTTCTTTATTCATTTGTCCAGACTATTTTAGTTTGTTTATTATAGGTGAGTTCTCTGGTTACAATTTTTAATGCTTCTTCATATGTATCACACTCACCATCACTATAAAGTCCATCCTCATATGGATCACACCACCAAAGGAATCCAAATAATCGTTTTTGAATGAAATACTTTTTTCTTTCATCCTCTGTTCCAGGATAATAAGTTACTTCTTTAATTCTCCAATTTGCCATAACTATTTAATTTAATGCCAATTTATTTCTGATTGATTTGCTTCATTACATGCATTCCAGATTGGGTTATCTCCTTTACAATATTTTTCAAGGGCACAGTTGTCACACACATCAGAAGCGATATACCAGGACCCATACATCCAATCTCTGCCACTGTAGTCTTTTCTTGGATAATACCAGTCACCCATCCACTTAAAGGCAATTACATTACCATCCTTGTCAAGTTTCTTTGTAACCTTCCAGGAGTGTTCCTTGTTCCATTCAACCTTAATCATATTTCTCCTCATAAAATTTATCCAATACTGCTTTGGCAAGTACATTATAAGGGAGACCCCAGTCTGCATATTCTGGATGTTCTTTCTCAAGTTTGTCCTGACATTCATTGAAAAGGTTACCAATCCTCTCAATGTCCTTCTCTGTCAGCATAGCAGCTTGGTATCCCCGGAGGTACCCAGTTATCAAATCTCTGAAGTGATGACCGTCAGAAATTCTTGCTGAAAAATTTATTGCCTTGTCAAGTATCTTTGTCTCTGAAGGTATGGCACCATAGTTGAGGAAGTTCTCCCTCTCAACAAATGATTTTATTTCTTTAAGTACAAGTTCTTTTGGTGGTCTTTCATTCTCCATAACTGATAATCTCTAATAGTTCTTCAAGTATGTCCAGTCTTCCTGCCTTTCTTTCTCCTTCAAGGAATGGGTCTGGATTTGATTTTATTTTCTTGATTGCCTTATCAATGACACATTTGTGGAGGGTAATCTTGTCACCCTTCACATAAGTGGATTCAAATAAGGTTGATCTTGTTTTGAATTTTGGTTTAGTCATCCCAGTAATCTGCAAGTTTACGAAGCGATTCTGCGACTGCACTGTCACCAACATAGTACTTGCGTTCAACAAGCCAGTGCTTCAATGCTTCAATGTCTTCTTCCTTCATTTCTTTTCTCAATAAAAATTAACACAACATCCAATACCCAGACAAGGAATCCTGATGTTAAGAATCCGAATCCTACATTATTAAGTACATCTCTTGCCCCAGCAAAGACAAATGCAGAACAATAGACAAAGAAGGCAATTGTATATAGAAACAATCCAAGAATTATTGATGTTTTAATAAATTTTTTCATAACTCATCATCAACAGTTACATTCATATTATCTTTCAGTTAATGCTTCAATGGCAACACACCCAGACACAGAATCTACCATACAACAGGGAGTACCTCCAATTTCAAATACTTCACTTGTGATGGTTGCTTCTTTCTTTTCTGTACCACCAATGATAGGATGGTAATAAACTTTCTTACCAATTACAATTTCATTTACTTTCATTTTACTTTTCCTCCCTTGGGGTTATAGGATGCTGATTGGAGATGTATCTGATCCAACATTTGTCAATGAAGAGATTGATTGTCTCATCATCATCTCTGTAGAAACAATCAACACCATCAATGAGCTGAACATCCCTGGCAACACTTCCAAACTGTTCCTCAATGACATTAAACACAGACTGGCCACGCCTCCAGTTCTTTGGACACTTGGCCACTTCTTTCCAGATTTGAGCTATAAAATCTCCGTAAGTCATAGTTCTTTTACCACATTTACGGGTTCTACTTTGTCCTCCAGGAACTCATAATTGACAGTTCGACCAGGAATATTCCCAAGTCCAAGTCTTGAAATTTCACCAGCAAGTGATTTTCCATTATTGAGTCTGTCCCAGATTTCTTCTTCTGATTCCGCTTCCCATATGTCAGTTGTGGTGACAATTACAGGTCTTGTTACTTTAAACTTTGCCATAATTCTATATTTTAATTTCTATAACAAATATAATGATTTATTTTCACAATTCCAAACCATTCTCTTTTTCAAATGCAAACAAATTGAATTGTTGGTCATGTTTTTGCAGTTCCCTGACCAAGAGTCTTATCAGTCTGTTCTTGTAATAAAATTCCCTGTGGTTCTCATTGTCAGACTTTTCCATCTTCTGTGAGAGCTCATGGTATGCTTTCTTATATCCTTCCAGTTCATTCTCCAAGTCAAGATAAGCAACCTTGTGTCCATTGGATTCCAGTTCCTTCTCAAACTTCTCCTTCCAATATTCCTTGTTTTTATATGCTTGTGTACACTCATCCTTCCACTTGATCATATTGAAATAGAACTTCTCACCAAGTTTGAGTTCAGCATCATTGTACTTTTCCTTATGGAGACAGGGTGCTTTCTTCATAATCCTGAACCCACCATTTTGATTGACATAGATGAGTCCGGCATAGTCAGGTACTTCCTCAACACTTATCAACTCATCCGGGACTGCATAGTAGAAGTAGTTAGGTCTCTTTCGCTTGCTTATCACATAGATAGGACTGTCCTGATAGTGTTCTATGAATCTTTCCGCTGCTCTCTCGCTATAACTCCTGTTGTGTTCCAAATCATCATAATACATTGGAAGATATTTGTCACCATATCTTTCCTCACCTTCAAGTATGATGTGTTTGTCCTTCTTGTTCTTGAAGTCATTCTTGAAATCCCCTCTGGAAATCTTTATCTCAAACTCATAGATGTATCCAGATTTGGTTTCAAGGAGTTTATCAGATTCCCAGTCAAACACATACAGGTTGTTTATATTATACTTGACAGAGTTGAAGGCAAAGAAGTTATTGAGAACCCCCTGGATGAAACTCTCTGAAAATTTGAAACTGTTTTTCATATTATATTCTCCAGTGCTTCCTACATACAGACTTATAGGTGACATTCCCTGTCTCGATCGCCACAGACTTACCATCAGTCTCCCTGACACCATCTATGTATCTGATGTGGGCAACAGCTTTACAATCACAATTTTCAATCTCACATGGTGTGGGGATTTCAATGATGTCATCTGCCAGGGCCAGCAGGTGTTTACTTCCTTCAAAGAGGTTACCTGTCACATCTGTCTTCAAACCAAAGCAGAACACATCCTTATCCCAGTTATCACAGATTTCACACAGAGTGAGAACATCTTCTCTTGATAAAAACTGTGCTTCATCGACAAACAGCACACCAAAGTCCAAACCATCAAGTTCTGTTGCCAGGTCTTTGTAATAGTAAGTTGGTTCTTCGTTCTTCGTGATCCGTGACTTCGTGATTCCCCAACCGGTGAACACACCTTCCCTTACATCAATACAGGGTTTGATGATGATAGGTTTCTTCTTCCTTCTCTTGTATTGGTCAAACATAGTGAGCATCTGGGTTGTTTTCCCAGCACCCATACAGGCATATGTGAATGTTAGTTTACCCATTGTTCTCTACCTCTATTTTGAAATAATATGTGTAACCATGCTCATCAGTAACCACACTGGTGAGTTCATAACCTCTGCGCCCGAACTCATTGAGCTTTACCTCACCCATATCAGTCCTGGTCTTTACTACTTTGTACTTATAAATTTTCATAACTTAATCAATTATACCATTTACCAAATCCCAACTGTTGGCAAGAATACTTTTTATATCCCTGTCATCATCTACATTCTGGACAATCCAATACCAGTCCATCATAGGTCCGTTGTCTTCAATGGCAATGACCTTATACTCTTCATAGACAGGAATGTCATCAAAGGTGTATCTCAACTGGTTATGATCCTCCCAGGTCTTTCCTATATATTTTTCAAAGTCTTCCTTGAATGAGAAGAAGTTTGGATTCCACTTGAGGAAGTCAGGGTCTTTCTCCCTGCACAGTTTCTCATACTCATCCCAATCTTCCATTGTCTTGAGGACATAGACATCACCCTCACCATAGATACCTTTCATTTTGTAAGTTTCCATATCAAATCTCCTTTACTGGTACAAACACATCCATTCCATAATCATCCTCATAATGGTTGATTGCTTCATCAAATGTGACACCAAATTTATATCTTTCATAGTGGAACTTCTTGCCATCCCAGGTTGCCTTACTGGCATTCCTACAATGTCCAGGGTACTCCTGACCAACCACCAGTTCTGATTTGGGAATGGGAATTATGTGTTCCTCAACATATTTGTGGAATCCTTCAAGTCCCATACTCCTCCTCTCTTCAAAGGTGAGAGCATCAACCAGGTACTGACATCTATAACTGAAAAGTTCTTTATCGTCCATAATTAACTGATATATTCCTCTATATTCACATTGGATTTTACCTTGTCAAAGTCAAGATATGTTTCCAGATAGTTAATCAACTTCTTCTTGAGTTTGTCCCAGTCTTTGATTGTACCATCCCCATTGATAGTGATTTGTAAATAGTCACCATAACCGTCTCCTACTTCATCAAGCCAGCCTGGAACATAATACTCACCACAATCATATGATACAATCTGCTGTGATTCATCCTGATTGGAATAAACATATACACCCTGGTCACATACCTTGAATTGGGTATTGAGACAGAACCCAGGAGTCCAGTCAAGTATCTTTCCTTCATTCACATCAATGACAGGACACCAGTCTTTACGGATTTGTGTTGTCTCTATACCAGACCAGATGCCTCTTTTCTTATATGTAATCTCTTTCATACAGGGAAGTTGTGACCTTACATAGTCATCTGATTTTTCATCATCTTCAAAATCCTTTTCCCAGGTCTCACCATTGTCCTTTGAGAAAGAACAATCCACATAATATCTGACATCAATATCACAGATAACCTTATCAATGTCAAATTCCTTTGTTGCTTTACTATTTACTTTCATAATTAAATAATTTAATACAAAGTAAATATAACAAAAAAAGCAGTGAACCAAGTCACTGCTTTTGTCTTACATTGATAATCTTTTACTGGATAGGAATTTTCTGAATTCAAGATTCCGTTTACCACCCATCATAATCAGCCAGACAGGTATATCAATATCTGATGAGATATCATCCAACTCTTCTTCATTTGCAGGGTATGCTTTGGAATCCCAGACCTTATCTTCGACCAAGAAAGAAATCGAGGTTAGAAGATTACCAAGGTCTTGTTCATAGAATGCCATATATGGGACACCAAGATCAGAAAGTTTTTCACGACATTCTTTCATCTCCTGATAAGTACCACCGTCAAGCATTATTATAGTCTTGTCCACATTTACCCACTGAATGTATTCGGTCAACTTGTGAAACTTATTGGCATATTCCACAATAGAGTGAGCAGATTGGACACCCTTCTGTATCGGACTCAACTGTCTCAATACCAAACTGTACATTCTATATTTACTCATACTTTATTTATGTAAATCTAATTTAATTTATCCACCAATGGCAACAAGGTAATCATTTTCCCAGTCAAAGCACTTCAGGATGTGTATAAAGTTAAATATCGCATACCTGTAAGACATTCCATTGGATATCCACCACTTGTTATCAGAGACATCAATGTTCATATAGTGCATAGTACCATCATCATCTTTCCAACCATCCGCCCAGGTCCTGGCTTCAAACCTTGCATCAAGACAGACATGCCTGACAGCATCTTCCCAGGATGGTTTCTCCCAAGAGTACTTTCCAGTAATTCCTTCACCAATTTCTTTCTTGTCATAATCAACAGTGTGAGACATCATATAGTCATAGATGTTGTTCTTCCTGATATACTCTATGATATTCAGTAGTTGTTCCTTTGAGATGGTGTAGAATGATTGGTCAACTTCAGCATCCAATTTGTTTGTGAAGATTCTGCTGCAAAGACCATCTTCTACTTCTTTTCCTGTATCAAGAACATGTGCAAGGGTATCATACTTTATTTGTTCTTTTTCCAACACATCAAATACATCCCATTCACTTTTTTCAACATCTTCATTGGTGATGTTCCTGATTTCATCAACATCCTTTTTAGGACATCTGTATAAACTAATTCTGTAACCCATAATTAAACTTTTGATGTAATAATATTCGCTGATTTTTTCGCTCTCGTAACCGCAACATACCTGAGCTGCTTTCTCACATTCTTGTCCAGGCATCTGCTTATGTCATCATCATTGATAAGGACATGTGTGAAGGTACTTCCCTGACTCTTGTGGATGGTGTGGGCATAACCATAGTCTATCACCTTGGCCTGGATCAATGTCCCATATTTGTCATACACATTGTCATTCACAAACAAAAACTCATCTATGGCATTGATTTTGTCCAGACATAACAGTTTGTCCTTCTTGTTCTCTGCTTCCCTGTATCTGTTCCACTGATGTACCTTCTCGAATGCCAGGGCAACCACTATCTCCCTGTTGTGTTCATTGTTCTTCACATCAATAAGAGGAACATTTATCTGGTTACCCAAAGAGTCTTCCACATCCAGTTCAATGATATGGAGATGGTAGTCATCCAGTCCGGAATCATTCTTGTAGGTGATCATCTCACTGATGTCTTCATCATATTCACTCACCACTCCTTTACAGTTGTATGCCTCGGAGTTGACAATCTTATAGACAGCACCGGAGATACCCATTCCTTCATAACCCCAGTTACTGTATGCCATCAATGGTTCTCCTGGTTGTGGATTGAGTCCGTCATAACCCAGTTTCTTCCTGATCATCCTGTTGAGTTTCTCCACATTGGCATTGGTATAGGTGAGAACCCTGAAGTGATTGGGGTCTTCTTTCAATCCATCAATGTGGGAGTCAATGACATCAAGGATTGCCTTTATGTTGTGACAGTTGATATATCTCACACCATCCCCTTCCTCATTGACATTGGTCACATAGGTGAATCCATCCCCAGTCCTGACAGCAGTTGACTCATTCAGGATGGCATTGTCATCTGTCCTCATCACCTTGGTCAACTCCACTATCCTGTGGTCAGTATTCCTGAACACCACAGAGATGTCATCCTCATTCACCGGAGAAAGTTGTGCAGAGTCACCTATGAAGATGATCTTACACTTCCTTTCCTTGGCTTTGAGAACAACATCTATATAGTTCTGGATGGACAACATAGATGCCTCGTCAATGATAATGATGGAGTTGGGTTTGACCTTATCATCTGCCAGTTTCCTCGCCTTCTTGGATACATCATAGGTCTCACCCTCCATATCTGTCTCGATCATAATCCCGAAGAGTGAGTTGACTGTGAACACTTTCTTCCCCACCTTCTCTTTGAGTACCCCTGCTGCCTTGTGTGTAGTTGCTGCAAAGTGGACAGTGTGACTCATCCAGTATCTCCTGTTGACTATCTCCATCAAGGTGGTCTTACCAGTACCAGCCCACCCGGAGATGGTCATGGCAAACTCATTGGGGTTGTTGATAAAGTCATCTATCTGACTTATCACATCCTTCTGCTGTTCATTAAGGACAATATCAAGCCAGATTTCAAATCCATGGTCCAGGACATTCTTGTATTTACCTTTCCTATTCATTTTTTATATGTGCCTTACCATTGACCACATTTGTTAACATCTTGATGATTTTATTCTTGTGAGTCTTGAATGCCCACTGACCATAACAGTCATATATGGTTTTTGAATAGATGTCTATATCCATCTTACCTTTCTTGAAGAGACTGAATTTGTAATAGACCTTTGCAACCTTCAACCATTTGATATCAAGTACCTCTTCTTTTGTCTCTATCTTTGATGTATCTATGTCATCATCCTTATCAACCCAACACATATACCAAAGGTCAACAGACTGGTTGGTTGATTTGGGGTTAGAATTAACATACATAAAATATATCTTGCTTGTGTCCAATACAAGACCAGTCTCTTCCCTGACCTCTCTCTGACATGCCTCTTCCAAGGTTTCATCCCAGTCTATATAACCACAAGGACAACACCACTCACCAGGATGTGACACTGCCGGACCCCTCTTCTCAACAAGGGTATAGATTTCTCCTGTACTTTCATCCAACTTGAACACAACAGGTATCACCACAGTACTACGGGAGATCCACTGTTCCTTTCCATTCTCATCTTTGATACATTTGTTAGGTCTGCTCATAATAACTACAATTTTATCAACATAAAGATAACAAAAAAGAGTCAAATGTCTGACTCTTTTTCAATTAATTCATACAGGTTAGGGTTGATTTTTTCTCTTTCAGGTTCACAGACCACTCTCTTCCACAAAGACTTGACCAGGTGAACTGTGGTGTTCTTACACAAATATCTCCATCATTGTAGATATAGATGTCCATAGTATCAAGTGCTTTGTCATCCATATGAAGAACTTCCTTGATGATTTCTCTTTCATCATCAGAGAGAGTGTATGGTTTCTTGGAGTGATACTTCTCCTCCCAAGCCTTTATTGCTGCTACTTGCTCTGGATGAGAATCTTCCCATTCCTTTCTTGCCTGTTCTCTCTCCTCATTCCATTTCTTCAATTCATTATCAGACATTGGTTTGGTTCCAACCAGGTCATAACCTATTGTCTTCTTCACTATCTTGTGTATCAGGTCTATCATATGCTCCAACTTGTGGTTTAAAAACTTCTTTCAACTCATCTATACTCTTACAATCAAAGAGGTCAAGTAAGAATGCAGTATTATCCCTTTCTTTATCCCAATCAAGACAATCATGTTCATATGCCTTTAACCAGTATCTTACTGCAAAGTCCATCCCAACATATCCTTCAAATGGATTACCATAGAGTCGCTGCATCACAATCAGGAAGAAGTGGGTGTACATATTCTGGTTAGAGTGCTCTCCATTCTCCTTATATAATTTCACCACATAAGGAGTTACTTCCTTCCCTTTTTCAACAACACTGTCAATGTTCTTGTGATGATCAGATATACTACTCAGGAAACAGGTAGAGTTTACATAGTTATCCGCTTCCTGTCTGACAAACTTCTCAAGGTCAGACATATCATCTGTGATTTTCAACTTATACATAATATTCCGGGATTACATTAAGAATAAATTTACTAATGAGTCTGCCACAGGCATCAATGTCATCCTTGTGTACCATCTCATGCGTACCACTGTGCATATATCTGCAAGGGATACTCAACAATGTCGTGGCACAGTTGTCAGACATCATCTGGATGTTATTGGTATTTGTTCCACCTGCCCTTCCAGCAATGATTTGGAATGGAATGTCATAATCTTTGGCAAGTTTTCTTAATTCATCATTGAGAGGTCTGTATTTATCTGGTCCATAATTCAAGACCACTCCTTTACCCATAATGGATGGTCTTCCTTCATCCTCAC
>JAEEGL014871201.1_pt1 | contig 12212 bp, 9 predicted proteins | sample 9134231 | NCBI WGS metagenome assembly JAEEGL01 (sample SAMN16246548, study PRJNA631951) | gut metagenome | biome: gut microbiome; feature: rumen; material: fiber-attached | host: Bos | place: Iran: Karaj | collected 2018-10
ATCTCGCCGTATCGACAACCAGCTGCGTGGTCGTTCCGGCCGTCAGGGCGATCCGGGCGAGTCCCGCTTCTACATTTCCACTGAGGACGATCTGGTCCGTATCTTCGGCGGCGACCGGATGACCCGCGTCATGGAGACGCTGCGCATCCCGGAAGGCACGCCGATCGAGGACAAGAACTTCACCAAGGCGGTCGCCACCGCACAGCGCCGCGTGGAAGAGAACAACTTCGGAATCCGCAAACATCTGCTGGATTATGACCAGGTCATGAACGAGCAGCGTGAGGTCATCTACGGCGAGCGCCGCAAGGTGCTGGACGGCGAGAACCTGCGGGATGAGATCACCGGATTCATGGACGACATCATCCGGGCGGACGTCAACGATGCGACCGCCGGCTCCAAGTTCGCGGAAGAGTGGAACCTCCGCAAACTGCACGACGAGCTGAACATGGTCCTGCCCATCGGAGACATCACGATCGATAAATCCGAGTTGGACAGCATCACGGCGGAGGAGCTTACCGACCGTCTGATCGCTAAAGCTGAGAAGATGTACGATGCCAAAGAGGCCGAAGTCGAGCCGGACCGCATGCGCGAAGTCGAGCGCATGATCCTGCTGCGCTCCATCGATACCCATTGGATGGACCACATCGACGAAATGGATCAGATGCGTCAGGGTATCGGCCTGCAGGCTTATGCCCAGAAGAATCCGCTGGACGAATATCGTTTCACCGCGCTGGATATGTTCGAGGATCTCAATCACATGATCACCGAGGATACGGTCCGCAACATCTTCCGCATCAAGATCGCCGAGAAGGAAGAGGTCAAGCGCGACGAAGTCGCCAAAGGCATTTCCACCAACCGCGGTCAGGATACGAGCGCGAAGAAAAAGCCGGTCAAGCGCGAACTGAAGAAGGTCGGACGCAACGATCCGTGCCCGTGCGGAAGCGGCAAGAAGTATAAGAACTGCCACGGAAGGGAAGCATAACGAACATTTTACCTGACGTGGTAAGAAATATAAAAACTGTCATGGAAGAGAACCCTAATACTCCTAATGGCGGTCAGAAGTGATAAAAAACGGCCGCAAGGTCCGTCAAAATAAAAAATAGAGAGGGTGATACCGCGTGCTTATCTACGATGAGATCAAATTAGAGCTCGATAAGTACAAAGGCGCCTTGGCAGAACTGAGTGAGTCCCTTTAACCCGGAAGCGCTCAAGCTCAAGGTCGAAGAATATGATATGAAAGTCTCGGAGCCCGGTTTCTGGGACGATCCGGACAAGAGCCAGAAGATCCTGCAGGAAGCTGGCGCCTACAAGAACAAGCTGCAGGCGCTGCAGAACGTCCAGACGGCGTTCGATGATGCCGAGACCCTGTTGGAGATGGCGGTCGAGGCGGACGATCCTGATATGGAGGGTGAGATCCGCGAGCAGGTCGATTATTTTAAAAAGGTCTACGAGGAGCTGCGTCTGACCACGCTGCTCACCGGGGAATTCGACAGTCACAACGCGATCGTGACCCTGCATCCCGGTGCGGGCGGCACGGAAGCCTGCGACTGGAACGGCATGCTATACCGCATGTACACGCGTTGGGCGGAAAAGCACGGTTATCAGGTCGAAGTCCTGGACTATCAGGACGGGGACGAAGCCGGCTGCAAGTCCGTGACGATGCAGATCAATGGTCTGAATGCCTATGGCTATCTGAAAGCGGAGAAGGGCATCCACCGGTTGGTCCGTATTTCCCCGTTCGATTCTGCGGGACGCCGGCACACGTCCTTCGCCAGCTGCGAAGTCATGCCGGAACTGGACGACAGTGTGGAAGTCAACATCAATCCGGACGATCTGCGCATCGATATCTATCGGTCCAGCGGTGCGGGCGGTCAGCACATCAACAAGACCAGTTCCGCGATCCGCATCACACATCTACCCACCGGTATCGTGGTCACCTGTCAGAACGAGCGCTCGCAGTTCCAGAACAAGGACCGTGCCATGCAGATGCTGAAGGCCAAGCTGTATGAGGTCGAACAGGAGAAGAAGCGGCAGTACGAGGCAAGTATCCGCGGCGAAGTCAAAGACAACGCCTGGGGTTCTCAGATCCGTTCCTACGTCTTCTGTCCGTATACCATGGTCAAGGATCATAGGACCGGCGAGGAAACCGGTAATATCCAGGCCGTCATGGACGGAGCGCTGGACAATTTCATGAATGCCTATCTGGCATGGATCAACCAATAAAAGGGGACTTTTCAAGCCCCCCTTTTTCCAATAAAGGGGAAGGGTTCAAATGCGCAAACCAATCAAAAAAGGCATATTAGCGCTGCTTCTGGCAGGCATCCTGATGCTTGGCGGCTGTATCCCAAGCTACAAAGTCGGCGGCAAGGCGCTTATCGCGTTGAGCAAAGAAACGCGTGAGATGAGAGAGCCGCTGATCCAGAATCTGTTTACCATGCTGAACAGTGATGCTGCGTCGTTTCTGGATACGCTCAGTACCAGTTCCAAGGTCTCGTTCGAGCAGGAATGGGAGTTCTGGCAGGAGCAGGTGCGCACGCTCGGTGCTTATGAAGGCTATATCTACAAAGAAGGCTGGGCATATGGGGAGGACATCATCTTCTGTGTGACTGCCAGTTTGGGCGGCCATGAACTGGAGGTCGATTCCTGCTGGGACGAGAAGAACCGGCTGAAGCAGCTGGTCTTCTATACTCCGGCCGAAGAGGAAGAAGCCGCGCAGCAAATACCTGACAGTGTAGAAGAGATCGAGATCACCATAGGTGAGGGTACGGACCATCCGTTAGATGGAAAGATCACGAAACCGAAGCAGACGAACGGTGCCTGCCCGGCAGTTGTGCTCATCCAGGGCAATGGCTCGGCGGATATGGATTTCACCGCCGGTGTGACCCATCCGTACCGTGATATCGCCTGGGGCCTGGCCGAGCAGGGCATCGTTACGATCCGTTTCGATAAGCGGGTCAAGACCTACGGTGATGAGTGGACGGAAGCGCCGAGTTTCGAGAATCTTACCATCGATTGGGAATTCGCGGACGATGCGGTGATGGCGCTGGATATGCTGAAAGCGCAGGATTTCGTCGATCCTCAGAGAATCTTCATCGCCGGACACAGCCTGGGCGGCCTGGTCGCGCCGCGGATCGATGCAAAAGCGGACGGTGCTTTCGCCGGGTATGTGCTGTTGGCCGTACCCAGCCGCAAATGGCAGGATGCGGTCCTGGATCAGTTCCTGAACTCTGGCCTTGCCAATGTGGAAGAAAAGAATCTGTACTATACCGCCAGCCTCCTGGAGGCCCAGAAGAAAGATATCGACAAGAAGCTGGATTCCTTCTCTGAGAAGGAACTGCTCAACGAAGCCCTGCTGGGCATGCCCGCTGCTTACTGGAAGGATGTGAATTCGTTCGACTATGTGGCAGCGCTGGAGCAGACCGACAAACCAGTGTTGGTGCTGCAGGGCGGTGCCGATTATCAGATCGTGCCGGACGTCGACTATCAGGGGTGGGTGAAGAAACTGGAAAACAAAGCCAATTGTACGCTGAAGCTCTACGATGGGCTGAATCATCTGTTCCTGAAGTCTCAGGGATGTTTTATGGGTTGTTCCAAAGAGTATGACATGCCCGGACATGTACCGGAGGAGGTCATTCTCGATATCGCTGCCTTCGTGCAGTAAGGAAGGAAATCATGACACAGCAACCAGAATTTGCGCATCTTCATGTGCATACCGAATACAGCCTGCTGGACGGCTCCTCGAAGATCAAGGAGCTGGTTGCCTATGCCAAAGAACTGGGCATGCAGCATCTGGCGATCACCGATCATGGTGTGATGTTCGGTGTGGTGGATTTCTATAAGGCCTGTCTGGCGGAAGGGATCCATCCGGTCATCGGCTGTGAGGTCTATGTTGCCGTCCGGAGCCGCCTGTCCAAAGAGGGCAGAGAGGATGCATCCTACCGGCATCTGGTGCTCCTGGCGGAGAACCAGACCGGCTACCAGAACCTGATCAAACTGGTTTCGCTGGGCTTTACAGAAGGATATTATTACAAACCCCGTGTCGATAAGGAGCTGCTCGCGCAATATCACGAAGGCATCATCGCCTTGTCGGCCTGCCTGGCCGGTGTCATCGCCCGGCCGTTGCTGGATGAGTCCTACGATGCGGCCAAGGAAGAAGCTTTGTGGTATCAAAAGACTTTCGGAGCGGGCAATTTCTTCCTGGAGATGCAGGATCACGGGATCCCGGATCAGCGCCGCGTGAACCAGGGACTCATGCGTATGAGCCGAGAGACGGGGATCCCGTTGGTCGTCACCAATGACTCTCACTATACCTATGCGGATGACCGCGAGGCGCATGATATCCTGCTGTGCATCCAGACGGGTAAGAAAGTGGCCGATGAGGACCGCCTGCGGTATGAAGAAGGCTATTATCTGCGCAGTCCCGAGGAGATGGCGGAGCGGTTCTCCTATGCGCCGGAAGCGATCGCCAATACGGTACGTATCGCGGAACGCTGCCAGGTGGACTTCGTGTTCCATGACCTGAAACTTCCGCAGTATGACGTTCCGGACGGACTGCCGGCGGATCAGTATCTGCGTCAGCTGGTGGAGCAAGGACTCAGACAGCGGTATCCGGTCATCACGGAAGAAGTCCGGCAGCGTGTCGAGCACGAGATGTCCATCATCGAGAGCATGGGCTACGTCGACTATTTCCTGATCGTCTGGGATTACATCCATTTCGCGAAGACCCACGGCATCAGCGTCGGTCCGGGACGTGGCTCCGCTGCCGGCTCCATCGTATCCTACTGTCTGGACATCACGACCATCGATCCGCTGCAGTATGATCTGGTCTTCGAGCGCTTCCTGAATCCGGAACGTGTCAGCATGCCTGATATCGACGTGGATTTCTGCTATCGCAGGCGCCAGGAAGTGATCGACTATGTCAACGAAAAATACGGTGAGGACAGAGTGGCGCAGATCGTCACCTTCGGTACCATGGCCGCGCGCCTGGTCATCCGTGACGTGGGCCGCGTGCTGGATATGCCCTACGGCGACGTGGATAAAGTCGCTAAGATGATCCCGGCCGAACTGGGCATCACCATCGAACTGGCGCTGACCAAGAATCCGGAACTGAAGAGCTTGTATCAGTCGGACGAGCAGGTCCGGCATCTGATCGACATGTCGAAGCGTCTGGAAGGCTTGCCAAGACACTGTTCCACCCACGCGGCCGGCGTCGTCATCTCCAAGAAACCGGTCATGGAATATGTGCCGCTCAATGCCAATGATGGAAACATCACGACGCAGTTCACCATGAACACGCTGGAGGAACTGGGACTCCTGAAGATGGATTTCCTGGGCCTGCGCACACTGACCGTCCTCAATGACGCGGTGGACATGATCCGCGAAACGGAGGGCGTGGAGATCGATCTGGAGCACCTGCCGCTGGATGACGCCTCGGTCTACGAAATGATCTCGGCCGGACAGACATCCGGTGTATTCCAGCTGGAAAGTGCGGGCATGACCTCTTTCATGCGGGAACTGAAACCATCCAACATTGAAGATATCATCGCCGGTGTCGCGTTGTACCGTCCCGGTCCGATGGACTTCATCCCCAACTATATCAAGGGCAAACAGAACGCGGAGTCCATTACATACCGCACGCCGGAACTGGAGCCGATCCTGAAAAACACCTATGGCTGCATCGTCTATCAGGAGCAGGTCATGCAGATCGTCCGGGATCTGGCGGGCTACACCATGGGCCGTTCTGATCTGGTCCGCAAGGCCATGTCCAAGAAAAAGGGCGATGTGATGGAGCAGGAACGCAAGAACTTCATCTATGGCAATGAGGCGGAGGGCGTCAAGGGCTGCATCGCCAACGGTATCCCGGAAGCGGCCGCGGCTCAGGTCTATGAGGACATGATGGATTTTGCCAAGTACGCTTTCAATAAGGCGCATTCCGCTTGCTACGCCGTCGTCTCCTACCAGACCGCCTGGCTGAAAAAGCATTATCCGGTGGAGTTCATGGCTGCATTGATGACCTCCGTCATCGACCATTCCGGCAAACTGATCGAATATATCCAGCAGCTCAAGAGCATGGGCATCGAACTGCTGAGCCCCGATGTCAACGAAGGCGGTGAGGGCTTCACAGTCGTCAGGATCGACGGCGTGAAGAAGATCCGTTACTGCCTGTCAGCCATCAAGAGCGTGGGACACGGCGTCATCGAAAATATGGTGAAAGAGCGCGAAGCGCGCGGATCGTTCACCAGTCTCACGGATTTCTGCCGCCGCATGCAGGACCGTGATCTGAACAAACGCTGTCTGGAAAACATGATCATGGCCGGTGCGTTCGACTCCCTGGGCGGCAAACGAAGCCAATACATGCAAATGTACCCGGCGATCCTGAACGCGGCGACGCAGTGGAAGAAGATCCAGATGAGCGGACAGATCGATCTGTTCGGTCTGGATGTGCAGGAAGACGGTACACAGCCCGGCGGCCTTGCGGATGATGGCCTGCCGGATATCCCGGAGTGGCCGGTCCAGCAGCTGCTGGCCTACGAGAAAGAAGTGCTGGGACTGTATCTGTCGGGTCATCCGCTGGCGGAATATGAAGAAGTCTGGCGTAGGAACATCACGCATTTCGCATCGGATTTCGCATATGCGGAAGACGAGGAAGAGAGCACTGCTGTCCATCAGATGACGGATGGCCTGGAAGCGACCATCGGCGGTATCATCATGAAAAAGACCATCAAGACCACGCGCAACAATAAGTTGATGGCGTTCCTGACGGTCGAGGATCTGTATGGTTCCGTTGAAGTCCTCGTATTCCCCAATTCATATGAGCAGTACCGCGGCCAGATGGATGAGGACAGCCGCGTTTTCATCAGTGGGCGCATCAGTATGCAGGAGGACGAGGATGCCAAACTCATCCTGCGGGAACTTCGGCCCATGCAGATCGAACAAGAGCCTGCGAAGAAAGTGGAACGGCCTTCAGAGGCGCCGGTATGGCTGCGTTTCTCTTCGGCAAACAGCTGGTCGGTTTTGAAGGACGACGTGCTGAACGAACTGGAACTCGATCCGGGCATAAGGCCTGTGCGCATCTACCTGGAACAGGAGGGACGCAAACTGAAAGCGCCGGAAGAACTGTCGGTGCGGGGATCTGATTGGCTGGAGCTGAAACTAAAACGCTTGATCGGCGAGAAAAATGTCGTGATTTAGTATTGCGATTGCCGCAAAAAAAGTGTACAATGAGCGTAATTTCTGAACATGTACAGGAGGGTATCACATTTATGGAATCTAAGGTTCATAAAATAGGAGTTCTGACCAGCGGCGGCGACGCCCAGGGTATGAACGCTGCGATCCGTGCGGTCGTTCGCAGAGCATTGGGCATGGGCATCGAAGTCGTAGGGATCCGTCGTGGTTTCTATGGACTGCTGCATGAGGAGTTCATGGATCTGGAACCCAGCAGCGTATCCAATATCATCCAGCAGGGCGGTACTGTACTGTATACCGCACGCTGTCTTGAAATGCTGCAGCTGGAATATCAGATCAAGGCGGCCGATATCTGCCGTAAGCATGGTATCGAAGGCCTGGTCGTCATCGGCGGCGATGGCTCTTTCATGGGCGCGCACACGCTGTCCAAACAGGGCATCAATGTAGTCGGCGTTCCCGGCACGATCGATCGTGATATCGCCTGCACCGACTATACCATCGGTTTCGACAGTGCGGTCAATGTAGTATATGATGCGGTCTGCAAACTGCGTGATACTTCCGAGTCTCACGAGCGCTGCAGCGTCGTCGAGGTCATGGGACGTCATTGCGGTGAGATCGCCATCTGGTCCGGTATCGCCACAGGCGCGGACTACGTTATCATCCCGGAAGTGCCGGAGAGCAATGATTTCGATAAGATCGTGGAGGACATCCTGGCCAACCGTTCCAAGGGCAAGATGCACAACATCATCATCGTGGCGGAAGGTGTCGAGGGCAGCCGTGACCTGGCGAAGCGTATCCAGAACGCGACCGGTATCGACAGCCGTTACACCGTGCTTGGCCACATCCAGCGCGGCGGCCGTCCTACGGTGCGTGACGTCAAACATGCATCCATGATGGGCGCTTATGCGGTCGAACTGCTGGCAGCCGGCGCGGACAACCGCGTGGTCGCCTACGTCGACAGCAAATATGTGGATTTCGATATCAACGAAGCTTTGGCTATGAAGAAAAAACCGTCTCTGGACGTCTGGCAGACCAATATCAACATCTCCACATACTAAGAGTTTTGTTTTTTAAAGAAACATGCGGCTCTGATCGTAAAGAGCCGCTTATGTTTTGCTTGAAAACACTGGACAAAGGATGAAAAACAGCCTAATACATAGTAAGCGGGTCAATCCCGAAAAATTTTGCAAAATCTGAAAAGTTTTGCTTGTATCTGTCCGTTTTTCGTGCTATAATCCTGTTTTGCATGAATCTAATCCTTGTTCTCCCGCAGGGGAGGGCCAAAGACCAAAAGGAGGTGTACCAGATGAACAAATACGAAGTTGCAGTTGTTGCATCCGCAAACCTGACCGACGAAGAAAGAGCAGCGGTCATCGAGCAGATCAAAGGCTACATCGAAAAGTATCAGGGCACGGTCACAGAGGTTGAAGAGTGGGGCAAACGCCGTCTTGCTTACGAGATCCGTAAGGAAGTTGAAGGTTACTACTACTTCATCCAGACCGAAGCCGAGCCTGCTATGGCGGTCGAACTTGAAAAAGATCTCCGCATCATGCAGGAAACCGTTCTTCGTTATCTGATCGTTTCTGCAGACGAGAAGTAATAGCACAAGACCGAAACCTAAAGGAGGTCATGTGATGAACAAAGTTATCTTAATGGGTCGTTTAACGAGAGATCCGGAAGTCCGGTATGGGCAGAGCGGTCAGCAGACTGCGGTGTGCCGTTATTCTCTGGCAGTCAATCGCTCCTATAAGCGTGAGGGCGAGCCGGATGCGGACTTTATCAACTGTGTTGCCTTCGGAAGCCGCGGCGAATTCGCCGGCAAGTACTTCCGCAAGGGTATGATGGTCGCTGTCGTCGGGGAGCTGCGTGTTTCCAGTTACGACGATCGTGATGGCAACCGCCGCTGGTCGACGGACGTCATCGTCAGTGAGCAGCATTTTGCTGAGAGCCGTGCTTCTTTCGAAGGCCGCGGCCAGCAGGGCGATTTTGCTCCCAACGATAACAACCAGCGTTCCGGACGTTCCAATTACAACAACCAGCAGCCGGCTCCGTATGCTCAGCCCGAGTCATATGCGAAGCCGCAGGGCGGAAACGATGGCTTCATGCCGATCGATGATGATATCGAAGACGAGGATCTGCCCTTCTGATACTAACTACTGATACTTTACAAGGAGGTAATTCGACATGCCAGGTGCTGCACCGATGAAGAAAAGACCGATCCGCCGCAGAAAGCGCGTCTGTGCGTTCTGTGCCAATCCGGCGGAGACGATCAGCTATAAAGACGTTGCTAAGCTTCGCAAGTATGTTTCCGAGAGAGGCAAGATCCTGCCCCGTCGTATCAATGGAAACTGCGCAGAGCATCAGCGTGCGCTGACCAGCGCCATCAAGAGAGCTAGACATATGTCCTTGATGCCGTACGTAGCAGAATAACATGCAAAAGCAAAGACCGTCTGCTGGAAGTCCGTCAGGGCTTTCAGGCAAACGGTCTTTCTTACTTTTTGGAGTCTATCATGAGGATCTTGACTGTAGAAAGCAGTAAAAACGCTGAGTACAAGAAGCTTCTGCAGCTGCAGAAAGAAGCAAAAGCCCGTAAAGACGGCCTCTTCCTGTTGGAAGGAGTGCGCGCGGTCAGCGAGCTTGCGGCTGACTGGCAGACGGAAAGCATCTGGATCAGCGAAAGTTTCAACGGTGCTGTACCGGAACGTCAGGAGACGAGATATTATCGGATCCCGGACGCGATGTTCGCGAAAGCGGCGGGGACGGTCCATGCCCAGGGCATCCTGGCCGTTGTGCGCCGGAAACACTATGTGCTGCAGAATATTCCGGCACATACCGGCTTCTGGATCATCCTGGAAAACCTTCAGGATCCCGGCAACGCCGGTACGATCCTGCGGACTGCGGATGCCTGCGGGGCAGATGCTTTGATCTGCACCAAAGGCACGGTCGATCTGTACAACCAGAAGGTCGTGCGGTCCTCTATGGGATCGCTGTTCCATCTGCCGGTCGTGTCTGTAGAGAATATCGCGGAAGCGGCAGCCTTCGTACATGGGCAGGGCGGTCAGATGGTCGGGACACATCTCAAGGGGGCCACATCCTATACGGAAACGTCCTATCAAGGGCCGACGGCCATCGTCATCGGCAATGAAGGCAGTGGCATGAGCCGCGAGGCAGCTGCGCTGTGCGATGTGCTGGTGCGGATCCCGATGCCCGGCCAGGCGGAGTCGCTCAATGCGTCGGTCGCGGCAGGTGTCATGATGTATGAAGTACTGCGTCAACGCGGTTAAGGAGTTTTACGATCTATGAAAAAACTGGCTGAGACGTTCCGGTCGGAATCCGGGTATCGTGTCTTTTTCATCTCTTTGATCACTTTTGGACTGTCCTATGGATTGTACAAGGGGATCATCGACAATTATCTGGCGGAAGTCGTTTCCATGACGTCTTTCGACAAAGGTGTATCCGAGTTCTTCCGCGAACTTCCGGGGCTGCTGTTAGTCTTCATCCTGGCGGTACTGTACATGTTTTCCGCAGAGAAGATCTACAAGCTTGGCGCGCTCATCATGATGGCGGGCATGACCATGCAGGCCGTCGTGCCGGCGACCCGGGTCATGGTGATCCTGGCCATCTTCGTCTATTCTTTGGGTGATCACATCCAGCTGGGCATGCGCAGTTCGATGACGCTTTCCTATGCGAAGGAGGGCAAGGGCGGTGCGGCCTTAGGGCTTACGAACGCCGTCCATCAGATTGGTATGCTGGCGGGATATCTTGTGATCATTTTGATCTTTTCTTTTCTAAAGGGGACGGTGGGTCTGTACCGCACTGTTTTCGCAGCCAGCGCAGCCATCATTTTCCTTGGCTTTGTTTCTTCGATCACTTTGAAGGGCAACAGCGCCACGGACGATACCAAGCGCCGGTTCTATTTCCGGAAGAAGTTCTCCAAGTATTATATGCTGGAGGTCTTTTACGGAGCCAGGAAGCAGATCTTTTTCACCTTCGGCCCGTATGTTCTGGTACTGTTCTACGGTGCCAGCGCCATGACGATCAGCATCCTGTTCGCGATCTCTTCGATCTGCACCTTCCTGCTGGCACCGGCCGTGGGCAGGATCATCGACAAATTAGGGTATAAGATCGTCATGATCACCGATACGTTGATCCTGGTGATCGTTTGCTTCTGCTATGGCTTTGCCCACCATATCTTCCCCATGCAGACCGCCTTTATCGTCTGCTGCGTCAACTATATCCTGGATTCGATCATTTCTCTGGCATCCATGGCGTCCAACGTCTATGTGCAGGATCTGTCCGACAATCAGGATGAAATGCGAGCGACGATCTCGACCGGCGTATCCGTCAATCATCTGATCACGATCCTCATCGCTCTGTTTGGTGGATGGATCTGGCAGGTGCTGGGCATAGAGACGCTCTTCGTGCTTTCTGCAGTTTTGGGCCTGTGCAACAGCGCCTACGCAGCTACGATCAAAACAAAAAAGCTCCCGTAAGGGAGCTTTTCCTGTATCAACCTTTTCTCTGTTCGGTGAGCCAGCTCATGATGCCGCATTCGTCGTGGTAGGTCGGGACCCAGGACATGTGGTTCTGCCCGACCAGCACCCGCATGGGCACATCCGGATCGGTGGCGATCCCGTATTTCTCCAGATCTTCCGGCGCGTACAACGTCAGATGGACATCCTTGTTGCCGGCATCTTTCAGCGCCAGCACGCCATCGACGATATACTTGTGGCGGTACAGGGTGTGATCCACATAGGCGGTGGCGATCCAAAGCTTTTCATGGACCAGACCTTTCAGAATACCGAAGGTTTCCGGTGTCATGGAGGGGCAGACCGGCACGGCCGCCGTGAAGAGACCTGCACCGACGCTCATGGCGCGGAGCGTACCTGCACCGCCCATGGACATGCCTGTCACATAGATGCGCTGCGGATCGACCTGGCCTTTGTCGATCATGGACCGGATCAGATCGCAGATCTCGGCCAGATATTTACGATGCCAGCCAAATTCATCCGTCTGGTCGGAATGCG
>JAEEGL016063084.1_pt1 | contig 12212 bp, 9 predicted proteins | sample 9134231 | NCBI WGS metagenome assembly JAEEGL01 (sample SAMN16246548, study PRJNA631951) | gut metagenome | biome: gut microbiome; feature: rumen; material: fiber-attached | host: Bos | place: Iran: Karaj | collected 2018-10
AGTCTATCTGAAAATCATTAAAAACCTGACTGCAAACAGTCTTTATCCGGTCAATTTCCAGGATACCGTGGTTTTCATCTACCATATTCATCTTTTCCACTTCCTGCAGAAAATACCGGTATTTCAGTGTATCCGTGCGCGATTCATCATTTTCATACATGATATATGAGCGAAGCGATACGCCTAAATGATCCGCTATTTCTTTCTGTGTTAAGTTCTTTTCTAACCGTGCTTTTTTTAATTCAGTTACCATCTCGTCCACCTCGTTCAGATCATATATTGTTTGCACTTAAATGTCAATCACTATATGCAATTTTTGCACTCTTTATCACGTACTATATGTACTTTTTGCGCCTTTTGTGTAAAAAGCACGCAAATAATGGGGCTGTCGCACTAAGTAATGATATGCTACAGCCCCTTCCTGCCGGGATCCTCAGCCGGCAATTCTTTCAGGAATCGATCTTCTTCAGTTTCGCGAAGCTTGCGAACATGCGCTTCTCGCCGTACTCGTCGAAGTTGACGGCGACTTCAAAATCTTTTTTTCCGTCGACGATCTCCAGGACCGTGCCGCAGCCGAACTTCATGTGCTGCACCCGGTCCCCGACGCCGTATTCCAGTCCGTCCGCCTTTTTGACCTCGAACGTCCGTCCGAACGTCGCAGGCTTCGGCGGCGTGAACGGCTTTTTCGCAGTATACGAACTGCCGGACGGACTTTTGTATCCGCCGCCGTAGGCGCCGTTTTCAGAGCTCCCGAAAGATCCACCGTACGAATCGCTGACGGATCTGTCTTTAAAACTGAAGCCCTTGTATCCTCTGTCGTCCGAATCGTATCCTGTGCGGTCCGTCCGGCCGCTCTTTAAAAGCGCGCCGTTATCCAGCATGTTCCCGGGGATCTCGAGAACGAAGCGCGATATGTCGTTGTAACGGGTCTCGCCGTTCACGGTACGCATGCGCGCGCCGGAGATGAACAGCTCCTTCTTCGCCCGCGTCATGCCGACGTAGCAGAGCCGCCGCTCCTCTTCGACGTCCATGTAATCGCCGGAACTGATCGACTGATAGGACGGGAACAGGCCGTCCTCGCAGCCTGCCAGAAAGACCGTCGGAAACTCCAGTCCCTTCGACGAATGCAGCGTCATCAGCAGCAGTTTGTCGTCGTCATCGGACATGGCGTCCACATCCGCGACCAGCGCGATCTCCTCCAGGAAATCAGACAGGGTCGCCTCATGGTCGCCGTCGTAGTTTTCCTGAAAATCCTTTGCCTTCGAGATCAGTTCCTCGATGTTCTCCTTTTTCTGCTCCTTCTTCTCGTCCTCGAAGTCTTCCAGCGTCGAATAGTAGTCGGTCTCGTCGATGATCGCGCGGATCAGCTCGTCGAATTCGACTTCTTCCCCGCTCGGACGCCCGTCAGGCAGAAGCCCTGCCTGTTCCCTGAGCTTTCCGATCAGATGATAAAAAGCTGAAAGCTTCGTTTTCGCGCGTTCTATGCCCGCAATATCGTCAATGTATCTTAACGCTTCCATCAGGGACAGTCCCTTAAGCGAAGCATAGGAGGCAACTTTGTCGAGCGTCGTGTCGCCGATGCCCCGGCGCGGGACGTTGATGATGCGGCGCGTCGAGATGTCGTCCCGACCTCCGGCCACGGTCTTCAAGTAGGCGATCAGGTCCTTGATCTCCTGGCGCTGGTAGAAGTTCACGCTGCCGACGATCTGATAGGGGACGTTCTGCAGAAGGCACCGCTCTTCAAACAGGCGGGACTGCGCGTTCGTCCTGAAAAGCACCGCGTAATCCTTATAATGAGCTCCGCCCCGGACGCCTTTTACGACCGTCCGGACGACTTCCTCCGCCTCCTGATAGGCGTTGTCGTAGAATCTGAAATGGACGGGGATGCCCTCCCCCAGGTCCGACCAGAGGTGCTTCTCCTTGCGGCCGCGGTTATGGCGGATCACGGCGTTCGCCGCGTCCAGGATATGCGTCGTGGAACGGTAGTTCTGCTCCAGCTTCACGACCTTCGTTCCCGGAAAATGCTTCTCGAACTCCAGGATGTTCCGGATGTCCGCGCCGCGGAAGCGGTAGATCGACTGGTCGTCGTCGCCGACGACGCACAGGTTCTGATGCTTCCTGGCAAGCAGCCACACGAGCTTGAACTGCGCCTCGTTCGTGTCCTGATACTCATCCACGAGGATATAGCGGAAACGGTCCTGCCAGTAGGATAAGACCTGCTCGTTCTCCTCGAACAGCTGAACGGTCTTTAAAAGCAGGTCGTCGAAGTCTAGCGCGTTGTTCTTCTTCAGCATCTTCTCGTACGCATCAAATATCTGCGCCTCGGTCCTTGCCCGGTAATCGGACCCCGCTTCCTCAAGCTTGTCCTTCGGCGAAAGCATCTCGGTCTTCGCGTCCGAGATGTAATTCACCATCGCGCGCTCCCGGTACATCTTCGGGTCCAGGTTCAGTTCCTTTACGACGTGCCTGACGGCGGTCTTCTGGTCGTCCGCGTCATAGATCGTGAAGTCGGTATCGTATCCGAGACGGTCGATGAAGCGCCTGAGGATCCTGACGCACGTCGAATGGAAGGTCGCGACCCACACGGAATCGCCGAACTCCACGAGTTTCTGCACGCGCTCCTTCATCTCGTCCGCAGCCTTGTTCGTGAACGTGATCGCGAGGATGTTGTAAGGCGGGACGTTCTTCTCTTCGATCAGATAAGCGATCCTGTGCGTCAGAACGCGCGTTTTTCCCGCGCCTGCGCCCGCCAAAATAAGAAGCGGTCCCTCGGTATGAAAGACCGCCTCTTTTTGAGGTTCATTCAGTAAAGCGTATTTCTCGCTATGCATCATTCCCCGATCTTCTGTCCGCAGAACGGGCAGAACTTCGCGCCCGGGATCACAAGCTTCTGGCCGCAGAACGGGCAGAATCTTGCGACCGGCTGGCCGTCTTCGGTCCGCTCGACTTCCACCGGCGTCACAGGCGTCGGAGCCGGAGCGGGTGCCGGTGCCGGAGTCGGAGCCGCGTTGTTGTTTAACTGGCCCGCAAGCTGCTGGCCCATCGCAAGGCCGGCCGCCATCTGTGCCATCGTCGTCGCGGTGCCGTTACCGCCGTTTTCGTTGTCTAAACTGTTCGCGAACTGGACCTGCGTGTAATGCTGGGTATCGCCGACCATTGCTGCGCCCGCGGCCTTCTCCTGCATCTCGCGGACGGATTCCGGATAGGAAACGCTCTGGATCGTATAGTTCGTGCAGGCCATGCCGAACTGGGAGAATTCCTCGTTCAGCGCCGCCGTGATGTCCTTGGAGATGTCATAGGCGTTCGCCTGGATATTGAACATATCCTTGCCATCCTTCAGGATGTACTTCATCAGAAGCTGATCGTTGATGGAGCCGATGCGGTGCTTGATGTCGTCGATCGTGAAGCGCTTCTGAGCGCCCGCGACCTTCTCTACAAGGACCGTGTAATCGCCGACCTTCGTCGTGAAGGTGCCGAACGCACGGATCGGCATGCCGCCCGGAAGACCCGCGACCGGCAGGTTCAGTGCATTCTGCGTGCCCCAATTCACCACGAACTCTCTTGTGTTGACGAACAGGACTTCTGCGCGCAGACCGGAATCAAAACCGAATTTCCAGCCCTTCAGCGTGCTTAAGAAAGGAATGATCTGCGACTGGATGTCGTATTCGCCTTCCTCGGTGAAGATGCCTTCGATGCGGCCCTGATACAGGAAGATCGCATCCTGGGCCGGACGGATGATGAGCTTGCTGCCTCTTTTGATCTCATCATTGTTCCATTTATAGAAAATGGAATTCTCGTCCATATCAGCCCATTCAACGACGTTCAGAAGCTGACCGGAAACCACGTCTTTAATGCTGTCAAATAATCCCATAATAACCTCCTTGGTAAAGTTATTGTCATCGCAATAGGATTCCCTATGAATGATTATAAACAACTCTTCCGGACTTGTCGATAGTTTTTTTCCGGAAAAGTCCCTCACTCGATGTCGTAGTCAAGGCCCGCGTGATCCTCCCACAGGTGCATCTGGGTAGCCATCGTCTGCGCCCAGAGGAAATAGAAGTCCTTGTTGTAGTGCGCATGGTCGTGCGAATTGATGTACTTGAAGTCCGCGTACGGCGTCGCCGACACGTAGATCGCTCCGGTCTCGTCGCAGACCTGCCTGATGCGGGCGTTGAAGTCCGGGATCATGAAGAAGCGGTAGAAGTAAGGACGCGCTTCCTCCGGGCACGGCAGGATCTCCATTAAGTAGATGATGCTGTTCGGGTTGATCGCGTGGTACTGCTGCACCATCTTCAGATAGTCCTGGTAAAAACGCTCGTTGCTGCCGTTATAGTAGCCGATGTCGTTCAAGCCCATGATGAACAGGGTCTTCGGGGCGTAGAGATAGGCCTGCTCCAGAGCAAAAGGCGTGATCTGCTCGACCGAATTGCCGCTCCGGAACTTGACTTCCTTTTCGGACATGACGCCGCAGTCCACGGCGTTCTTTGCGCGGGAGTTGCCGATGACGATGCAGTGCGAGAACAGCGCGCGAAGATACGGGATGTCCGTATCGTCGCAGTTGTAGACGACTTCCCTGGGCACAAGATGCGACCCCTTGAAAGGCGCCGTCAGCGCCGCCCATTCCGCTTCCCTCGAGGATTCCGCGACGGACGACTCGTAGATCGATGCGGCGATGCTGTTCTCGATCTCGATGCTTTCCTGGATGCTCGACTGCCGGATCGATTCCTCGATCGACACGGACTCTGCAATGGATTCCTTCCGGCTTGCCTCGATCGAGCGCATCGCGCGCACGACTTCTCCGACGTCCGCTTCGTCAAGCGACTTCAGCGCTTCTACCGCGGTCTCGTCGACAGGGGCGACCGAAGTATCCGACGCGATCGCCGGGTTCGACAGATACGCCGCTCCGACGAGCAGGGCGAACGCGCAGCCGATCACCGCGAAATGCCGGCCCTTCATTCTGCTTTTGGGTGCTTTCTTTTCGCTCATTCAGGCTTCCTTCACGATATTCTGGATCCAGATGTTCTTCCGGATCATCGTCACGCCGACGGCGACCTTGACAAGGTCGGCAAGCGAGACGCATATATAGATCCACACTGCGGGCATCGACGTAAAGCGGCTCAGGACGAAGGCGATCGGGATGTTGACGACCCAGATCATCAGGCAGTCGTAGACGAATGTCAGCATCGTCTTGCCGCCGCATCTTAAGGTAAAGTAACAGGCGTTGTTGAACGCGTTCTGCGGCGCGAAGCACGCGTACGCGATGAGGAACGAGGTCGCGATCGCGCGGACCTCCTCCGTCGTGTTGTAGACCTTCGGGAAGACTCCCGAGACCGCAACGAGCAATACGGACGTGACGAGGCTCATCAAGACGTTCGTGAAGAGCATCTTGTTGTCCGTGTCCTTCGCTTCCTGCAGCCGTCCCGCGCCGAGAAGCTGCCCCACGATGATGCCGACCGAACTGCCGAACGAAAGGAACACGACGTTCAGGCAGTTGTTGACGGTGTTCGCGATGTTCAGCGCCGCGACGACCGCAAGGCCGCGCATCGAATAACACTGTGCGAGAAACGAGATGCCCGTTGACCAGAGCGCTTCGTTCGCGAGGATCGGGAATCCCTTCGTGACATATTCCTTCAGATATGTCCTGCGCACCTTCACGGTCCTGTAAAGGTCCGCGACCCAGGTGTGCTTTTCCTTATGCGTATGCGCGTAGATCACGACGATCAGGACTTCGACGATTCGGGCAATGAGCGTCGCCCATGCCGCGCCGACGACGCCGAGCGCCGGCAGTCCGAAATGTCCGTAGATCAGGACCCAGTTCAGAAACAGGTTCGTCGTGACGGCGATGAGGCTCGCCTTCATCGGAAGGAGCGTCTCGCCGCACTCTCTGAGCGTCGATGCGTATACCTGCAAAAGCATGAACGGCAGAAACGACAGGACGATGAGACGCATGTACGCCTCTCCGTAGCCAAGCGTCAGAAGCGCGTTCTCGCTGACGCCCTCTTCGTTTAAGTACAGCCCGATCAGCGGTGCCGAAAAAAGAAGCAGGATCGCGGTCGCGATAAGTGTCAGGACGACGCCCGTCCACAGCTTCATTCTGAACGAGTCCCTGACGCCCTCATCGTCGCGCTTTCCGAAGAACTGCGCGGTGAAGATGCCGACGCCCGAGAGACCGCCGAACACGCACAGGTTGTAAATGAAGATCAGCTGGTTCGCGATCGAAACGCCCGTCATCTGCTCGGTGCCGACGGCGCCGACCATGACGTTGTCCAGAAGACCCACGAAATTCGAGATGCCGTTCTGCACGATGATCGGGACAGCGACCCCGAATACCAGCTTATAAAAGTTTTTATCGCCGATGAACCTCTCCTTAAAGGGTCTTCCCCGGGAGGTGTCGGTAAAGGCGGTATCTGCCATAATGTGTGATTATACTATATATATGTGAAGAAAACAAGTTTCCCCGATACTTCCCGCTCAAGATGAGCGAAGAAAGAAGTGTACCGCCAGAACAGCCGCAACGGACCACAGGACCGTGATCAGAAGCACCGGCCCCGCGGAAAGAAGCCCCGTGATGCCCAGGATCGCAGCAGTCACTTCGGCCGCCAGGCCTATTGAAAGGCACAGGCGCGCCGTCTTAAACGTCTTTCGGGCGATGGATCCTGCCTTTTCGATCCTTTCGGGATCATCGGCCATCAGGACAAGGCCGCATTTTTCGAGAACGCCCGGCTGTCCCGCGTCCATATCGCACGCAAGTTTCTCGACGCTTTCGTGTCCGGAAGGATAGATGCCGTTTCGCGCAAGGGATCCGGTCCCCGCAAAGAAGCAGAGCGGCACCGCGAACGCCGATATGAGCGGGCAGGCAGCTGAAAGAACGGCGCATCCCCTCCGGATCCATTCCGGGAATCCTCCGCCCGAAAGAACGGGCGGCAGCACCGAGATCAGCACCGCAAGGGAAAGAAACAGCGCGCTTAAGATCACCGACAGGCGCTTTGATACGCGTTCTGTCCTGCAAGGATGCGCGGAAGCTTCCCGGAGCCTTTTGAACAGCTTCTGCAGCGTCGAATCCGCGGCCGTCTTTTCGGCGCGCACGATCAGCGGTCCCCGCCCGTTCGAAAGCCCCGAGACGACACAGCTTCCTTTCCGGATCCTGACAGGGTCGGAGCCGCCGGTCAGCATGGAAAGATCCCCTTCCGAAGCTCCCTCTTCGACGGTGCCGTCAAGCGGCACGGTCTCCGACGCTCCCACGAGAAACAGATCGCCGGGGACTGCCTCGTCGATGTCAAGCCTGACGAAATCGTTGCCGCGGTGTACAAAGACTTCCGCCGGAAAAACACTCTTTTCGGGCAGCGCGCGTTTCATGATGCCGGACGAAAGCATGCCGGCAAAAAGGTCTCCCGACGCATAAAGCAGCATGACGCCCGTAGCTTCGGTATAGTCGCCGATCGCAAACAGCAAAAGGCATGAGAGCGTTAAAAGGACCGGGCTCTCAAGAAGTCTTCCCTTCGTTATACAGTCCGAAGCATGAAGCATCACGTCGATTCCCGCAAGAAGAAATGCCGAAAAAGAAAGCGCGGCCGTCAGCGCGGTCCGAACCCAGAGCGCCTCGACCCTGTACAGAACGCCTCCGTACCTCAGGATCAGGAGCACCGCGAACAGGAACGCGCCGATGCATATCCGGATCAGTTTGCTCTTCTGTCCTTTCATCATCCGATCATGCGCGCGTTTCAAAGAACGCGCATCCTCCGTCGTTTGCCCCTATCATAGCACTTTCCGGCTCGTTTAGAAAGAGCGAAACGAAGACACAAAGAATTCACAAACATTTTTAGCACTCACTCTTGACGAGTGCTAACAAAAGTGATATAACATAGGCGTCAGATGAAGAGAGGCAAACCTGATCCTCATCCGGCAGAAGAAAAAAACAACGACAATGACATAGAAGGAGGAAAAAACAATGTTCATGCCCAGTATTTTCAGAGATAATTTTGTAGAGGACTTTTTCGATGATTTTGACCGCCCGCTGCGCGGAAAGAATCCTGCGGTCAGCAACATCATGAAGACCGATGTGGTCGAGAACGAGAACGGCTACGAGATCAGCATTGACCTCCCGGGCTATAAGAAGGAAGACGTGAGCGCGGAGCTTAAGGACGGCTACATGACGATCAGCGCAGAGTCGAAGAAGGAGAACGAGGAGAAGGACAAGAACGGCCGCTTCATCCGCCGGGAACGCTTCGTCGGCAGCTGCTCCAGAACGTTCTACGTGGGCGACGCCGTGACCGAGGAAGACATCAAGGCGAAGTTCGAAGACGGCGTACTGAAGGTGTCCGTCCCGAAGAAGGTCGTACAGCCGGAGATCCCGGAAAAGAAAGTCATTTCGATCGAATGACGCACCCCTGTTGACATTTGATTCTGACACCCCCATACGAAAGGCCCCGGGTTTCCCGGGGCCTTTTACGTATGACGGCGGTGCTTCCATCCGCCTTTCTGCTTTACGATTCTTCCGTGATGCCCTTCAGCTCGTAGTCCGCGTCCGCGATCACTTTGGAAAGCTTCTCCTTATCCAGCGGCGCTTTCGAGACGACGACGGTCGTGTTCGTCCTGCAGTCCGATTCCACGCTTTCCACTTCAAAAGCCTTCGCGATCGCCTCATTCACGTGGCGCTCGCAGTTATGGCACATCATTCCTTCCACATTCAGTACGGTCTTCACTGTTTGATCCCTCCCTTTTTCCTGATCAGGAGAAAGCCTCCTGTCGATTTCTTTTAACATATTTTCCGGCAGCTTCCCTTTTTCCGCCGCCAGGGCGTTCTGACGGATGTGCTGCGGATCCGCCGACCCCACGATCCTGACCGAAACATGAGGATTCGACAGCGCGTACCTTAAAAGCAGCTCCGGCACGGTCTCGCCTTCCTCACACAGTTCAAATAGACGCGCGCGTTCGAGTCTTCTTTCGTCCTCCGGGAAATACTTCTTTAAGACCCCGCGGGCGATGATCCCGTATCCCTCGGCAGAAAGGAGGCCGATCTCTTTTTCGCTGACCCTTGTCAGCGGCCCCCATACCATCTGCACGGTATCGAAGACGCCCCAGCCCATCATTTCCATCGTATAGGCTTCCTGGTGTTTTGTCGGGTACATCTCCTGCCCTAAGGAACCGTTCTTGAAGCTGATGCCGATCGCGTCGACGACGCCCGTCTTCTTCAGCTCCTCAAGATACCGCACCGCGTCGTCGTTCTGCCTTCCCGGAAGGTCTGCAGGCGTCACGCAGTGGATCTGCAGAAGCTCCAGATGCTCGGTCTTCAGCCTCCGCATGCTCTCATGAATGTTCTTTTCGAACTGCGAACGCGTGAAGATGTGCGCGGGCCCTTCGCCCGACAGGTTGCAGGCGCATTTTGTCGCAAGAGAATACTCCTTCCGCCTGTGCCCGATGTATCTTCCGATCAGTTCCTCGCTCATCCCGTAGTCAGGCGACGTGTCGATGTAGCGGATCCCCGAATCGAGCACGGTGTTTAAGATCTCTTCCGCGTTCTCGTGATTCTTCGGCACGCGAAGCTCCATCGCGCCGTATCCCAAAGGCGTGACCGGAATGCCGGTCCTGCCCAGTCCTGCAGTCTCCATGCTGTCCATCCTTTCCTAACCGCTTTATGCGCTTTTTATCTCTCGATCTCGTGCAGGAAAAGCCCCGAGCGAAGCTTCGGCTCGAACCACGTGCTCTTCGGCGGCATCAGAAGGCCGGCGTCCGCGACTTGGAACAGTTCCTCCATCGAAGTCGGAAACATCGAGAAAGCCGCGACGCAGTCCTCGCTGCAGCGCTTCTCAAGTTCCTTCAGGCCCCTGATGCCTCCGATGAAATCGATCCTCTTGTCGGTCTTCTGGTCCGCGATCCCGAGGATCGGCCCGAGGACGTTGTCCTGCAGGATCGAAACGTCGAGTCCTTTGACGGGGTCCGACGACAGGATTGCAGGCTTCGCGTTCAGCCTGTACCATCCGTGATCAAGATACAGACCGAATTCTCCCTTCTTTTGGGGCCGCACCGGCGCGCATCCCTCTTCCAACCTGATCTCAAACAACGCTTCCAGCTTTTTTAAGAACGCTTCCGCGTCAAGCCCGTTCAGGCTCTTTATGACGCGGTTGTAATCCATGATGCGAAGGTGCGACGACGGAAACAGCACCGACAGAAAGAAGTTGAACTCTTCCGTTCCGTCGTAATCCGGGTGCTCCTCTCTTCTTTTCAGCGCGACCTTCACGGCAGACGCCGCCCTGTGGTGTCCGTCGGCGATGTAGGTGTTCGGAACAAGGCTGAACGCATCCGTCAAAAAGCGGACCGTCTCATCGTCCGGGATCCGGTGCACCGTATGCCGGATGCCGTCCTCCGAGACAAAGTCGTAAAGCGGATCTTCCGATACGACACGTTCTATCGTTTTTTCGATCTTTTCATCGTCACGGTAGGCAAGAAAGATCGGCCCTGTCTGGCAGGACGTTTTATCCACGTGGCGTATCCTGTCGAGTTCCTTCTCTTCGCGCGTGTTCTCGTGCTTTTTGATCACGTTTTTCAGGTAATCGTCGACGGACGAGCACGCGCAGAGGCCTCTCTGCGTCCGTCCGCCCATCGTCAGGCTGTACACGTAATAGCAGGGCTTTTCTTCGCGCACGAGGATCCTACGCCTTATAAAGCCCTGAAGCATGTCGTCTGCCGCTTCGTACACTTCGGGCGCGTACATGTCCTGTCCCTTCGGAAAGAGCGTTTCCGGCCGGTCGATGTTCAGAAACGAACACGGTCTTTCCCTGACGGCTTCATACGCTTCCTCGTCCGAAAAGACATCGTACGGCAGCGACGCGACGGCTTCTTCCAGGCCTTCGTCGGGCCTTAACGCCTTAAAGGGTCTGATGATCGCCATGTTTACCTCCGGTGATTATCAATATTCTAAAATATTATATACGAATCTGACAAAAAATGCTATAATGCAGGCAGAAAATCGAAAGGACGGCCATGAAATGGACATTCGCGAACAATCTTTATTGAAACATGCCGAGTGGCAGGGCAAGATCGAGGTCATCTCGCGCGTTCCTGTCGAAAACTCCACTGATCTTTCCCTTGCATACACCCCCGGCGTTGCCGAGCCGTGTCTTGCGATCGAAAAGGATCCCGATAAATCGTTCGAACTGACCCGCCGCAAAAACCTGATCGCCGTCATCACGGACGGCAGCGCGGTCCTCGGACTCGGGAACATCGGTCCGGAAGCCGGCATGCCGGTCATGGAAGGCAAATGCGCCCTCTTCAAATCCTTTGCGGACGTGGACGCGTTCCCGATCTGCATCAGGAGCAACGACGTGGACGAGATCGTCCGCACGATCTATCTGATCTCAGGTTCCTTCGGCGGCGTCAACCTCGAGGACATCGGCGCTCCGCGCTGCTTCGAGATCGAACGGCGCTTAAAGGAGCTCTGCGACATCCCGATCTTCCATGACGACCAGCACGGAACGGCCGTCGTCGTCGCGGCGGCGATGCTGAACGCGTTGAAGTGTGCCGGCAAGGACATCCGCGACATCAAATGCGTCATCAGCGGCGCCGGCGCGGCAGGCACCGCGATCGGCATGCTGTTAAAGTCGATGGGCCTTCAGAACGTGATCTTCTGCAACCGGAAGGGCGCGATCTACGAAGGAAGGGAAGACCTGACGGACGCGTACAAAGAGCTTGCGAAGAATTCCAACCCGAATCAGGAGAAAGGGACTCTCGCGGACGTCATGAAGGGCGCGGACGTGTTCATCGGCGTTTCGATGCCGGGCACCGTCACATCCGAGATGGTATCTTCGATGAACGAGAAACCGATCGTTCTGCCGATGGCAAACCCGACGCCGGAGATCATGCCGGACGAGGCAAAGAAGGGCGGAGCCTTCATCATCGGCACCGGCCGTTCCGATTTCCCGAACCAGATCAACAACGTCCTCGCTTTCCCGGGCATCTTCCGCGGAGCGCTCGACGTCAGGGCGCGCGACATCAACGAAGAGATGAAGGCGGCCGCGGCATACGCGATCGCGTCGCTCGTTTCCGACGACGAGCTTTCTCCGGACTACATCCTGCCGAAGGCGTTCGACAAGCGTGTCGCGCCGACCGTCGCAAAGGCCGTCGCGGAGGCCGCGAAGAAGTCCGGTGTCGCCAGGATCTGACAAGGCGCGCAGCGCATCCTGCATAAAAAACAAGGCAGGGCCTGAGTGATTCAG
>JAEEGL016421230.1_pt1 | contig 12212 bp, 9 predicted proteins | sample 9134231 | NCBI WGS metagenome assembly JAEEGL01 (sample SAMN16246548, study PRJNA631951) | gut metagenome | biome: gut microbiome; feature: rumen; material: fiber-attached | host: Bos | place: Iran: Karaj | collected 2018-10
CTCTCAACGTCTCCTATCATGTCAGGAACGCTCAGGCAGCCCTCGACTCCAAGTTCCTTTTCTTCGCTCATTTCAAGCATAACTGGATTGATCATGAAGAATACCCTGCTCTCGTCTTCGGGATCGGGCTGAGCGACGAAGATCCTTCTCATCACTCCGACCTGAGGACCTGCGATACCGACTCCATAGGAGTCCCTCATGGTCTCCAGCATGTCCTGCATGGTCTCCTTCAGTCTCGGAGTAACCTCCTTGACCTCTCTGCAGTGCTTTCTTAAAATATCGTCACCCTCTGTGACTACGTTTCTTAATGCCATCTATCTCTCCTGTTTTTTAAAAAATACTATATGGATTAACGTCTATCGTCAGATTCGCTCCGCATCTCATGGACAAGAGTTTTTTGCGATACTGGTCCAGATAATAGACGTATTCGTTACGCTTGCCCTTGGGAGCTTTGATTATGATATATCTTCTGAATGCGTCATGTCCCTTGAAGTTTACTGCGTTCTTCGGATACATGACACGCTTCTCGTTTGCTTTTCCTACTATACCGAGCATGTATTCCCTGGCGTCGTCCGCTACCCTGTCCACCTCGTCCGGATCGTCCGAGGTGACGTTCAGCATGACGATGTCTCCGAAGGGAGGATATTCCAGGAAGCTCCTTATCCTGGCCTCTTCCCTGAAGAAAGCCTGATAATCGTTATTGGCGGCTGCCCTGTAGGCGTAGTTGTCCGGCTCGTAGCTCTGGACGATGACCGTACCCCTCAGGTCTCCTCTTCCTGCTCTTCCCGCGACCTGGGTCATGAGCTGGAAGGTGCGCTCCTCTGATCTGTAATCGGGAATGTTCAAAGTAGTATCGGCGGCGATAACTCCCACCAGCCCTACGTTGTCGAAGTCCAGGCCCTTGGCGATAAGCTGCGTGCCCCCCAGGATGTCCGTTTCGCGCCTTCCGAAGCGCTCCAGTATCCTGTCAAGCTCCTGCCTGTCCTTTACCCTGTCTATGTCAAGTCTGTCCACGGTCTTATCCGGGAACAGCTCTCTTACTTTCTCTTCCACCTGCTCCGTACCGATGCCGAAATACCTGATATAACGGCTCTTGCATGACGGACAGGTCTTTGGCACCGGGAATTTCCTTCCGCAGTAATGGCAATTCATCGTTTCCCCTGTCCTGTGGTACGTAAGCGAAATGCCACATTCGGGGCACTTCATGACGCTTCCGCACTCGCGGCAGGAGATGAAGTTCGAATAGCCTCTTCTGTTCTGGAGAAGTATGACCTGTCTTCCGTCACTTAGCACCTCCTCCATGGTATCTCTGAGATCCCTGCTGAAAATGGAGGTGTTTCCTGAACGGAGTTCTTTTCTCATGTCCGCCATCCTGACTTCAGGAAGCGGAGTCTTGTTGTATCTTTCCTTGAGTTCTATAAGCTGATAGATCCCGTCCTTCACCCTCTGATAGGACGTGACTGACGGTGTGGCGGAACCCAGGATCAAAGCGCCCTTGGTCGTCATCAGCCTCTTTGCCGCCACCTCGTGGGTGTCGTATTTAGGAGTCATGTCCGCCTTATAAGTGGCTTCGTGCTCCTCGTCAAGGATTATGGCGCCTATGTCTTCCATGGGGGCGAAAACTCCCATTCTGGCTCCTATTACTATCCTTGCCTGGCCTTTTCTTATCCTCATCCACTCGTCCGACCTCTCTCTCGGGGTCAGTCTGGAGTGAAGGATCGCGATCTGTTCTTTACCGAAGCGGCCGGCGAAACGCTTGATCAGCTGATGAGTGAGCGATATCTCCGGAACCAACATGATGGCGCCTCTGCCCTGTTCCAGGCAGGCTTCTATCACCTTCATGTACACCTCGGTCTTGCCGGATGAGGTAACGCCGTGGATCAGGAAATAGCTCTCATGGCCGGACCCCAGCGACTTCTCTATCGTCTCAAAAGCCCTGCTCTGCTCTTCTGTTAGCTTCTCCGGCTTCACATAATCCGTCTCGATGTCCTTATAGGGCTCCTTCGGAGTCCCGCGCTTCCTGGGTTTCAAAGGCGCCGAGAAAAGCCTGAGAGCGTCGTAATACCTGATGGCATATCTGGCCTTCATCCATACAGCCGTCGACACCATCTCCTCGCTCAAAGCCGAATCCTTCTCAACGGATATGATATCCCTTATCTTATCCTCTTCAAGCTCCGACCCATCCGAGATCCCCAGCACGTAACCCTCCTTCTCGCGATTCCCGAAGGGAACGATCACCTTGGAGCCGACCCTGACGTCAGGATCCTCAGACCTGTAAGTAAACGGACTGTCTATGTAATTGCTTTTATTCTCGACCGAGACGTTATAGTACATTATATAAACTAAACTGTAAAATAAATGATTCGTGCAAAAAATATTTGCGTGTGACGATTTCCGAGGAGTGTTGGATCGGTCTCCGAAGAGACGAAGCTGAACGGCCCGGAGTCCGAAACTGTCTGAGTATAAAGGATGAAGCGGAAGACTGGCTGAGGAGCGATATGTGCCGTATGCTGGCATACAGGGCACATAGTGCGACTCAGACTGGCGAACGCAGTTCGCGCCGATTCATCCGGAATACGAGTTTTTCGGACTCCCCGTGAAGCAAGTTTCGAGGAGCTCCCGATCCAAACGACGAGGACCAGTTCAGACGCAAATATTTTTTGCATTCACATCTGTAATCTGATCACAGCAGATGTATATTGTTCTCTTCACAGATCCTGATCTGCTCTTCAGGCCATACTGAAACCTGAACTTCTCCGATATGAGCCTTTCTCAGGAAGTACATGCAAAGTCTGCTCTGTCCGATACCGCCTCCGATGGTATAAGGAAGCTCATCGTTAAGGATCGCTTTCTGGAAAGGAAGCTCAGCCCTGTCCATACAACCCGCGATCTCAAGCTGTCTTGCCATGGCGTCAGCATCGACACGGATACCCATGGAGCTTATCTCGAAGGATCTCTCCAGAAGATCGTTCCAGAGAATGATGTCGCCATTCAGTTCCCAGTCATCATAGTCGGGGGATCTGCCGTCGTGCTTTTTGCCTGACTTCAGAGCTCCGCCTATCTTCATGAGGAAAATCGCTCCGTATTCCTTTGCGGCCATGTCTTCTCTTTCTTTAGAAGTGAGATCCGGATATCTGTCTTCCAGTTCCTGAGACGTTATGAAAGTGATCTCGTTGGGGATCTCAGTCCTTACGTCTCTGTAGAGCCTGTTCACATAGTCTCCGAGATTCTTGATGCCATCATAGATAGTTATGACGGTCTCCTTGAGATAATCCTCGTTCCTGTCTTCTTTGTTGATTACTTTTTCCCAGTCCCACTGGTCAACATAGATGGAGTGCAGGTTGTCCAGCTCTTCGTCGCGTCTCAAAGCGTTCATATCGGTGTAGATGCCGTTTCCGGGCTCTACTCCGTACTTGCCGAGGGCCATTCTTTTCCACTTGGCAAGGGACTGTACGACTTCGACCTGAAGTTCATCCATGTCCTTCAGCGTGAATGTGACGCGCCTCTCCACTCCGTTCAGGTTATCGTTGAGACCTGTCTTAGGGTCAACGAAGATCGGTGCGGAAACACGCCTGAGCTTCAGGCCATAGGCCAGCTCCTGCTGGAAATAATCCTTGATCTTCTTGATCGCTCTCTGGCTCTCCATCAGGCTTAAGGGGCTCTCGTACCCCTCCGGAACTAGTAATTTGCCATAAGTTTTGATCATTTATTTATCCTCCCATTTACTGAACTCACAGCCGCAGTAATTCTGCCTGTAAAGTTCGTATTTTTTAGACAATTCTATTGAGCGCTGGAATCCCGCCTTCTTCTTGAAATCCATGTCGAGGAATTCCAGTCCGTACACGTCACCGAGCTCAGTGCCTATCGCAGATATGAGCTGATAATTCTTGTGCGGGCTCACCGTCAGCGTGGTCCCGAATATGGGATATCCCATGACGAGAGCGGCCTTGGCGGTCCTGTCCAGCCTCAGCTTGAAACATTCGGTGCACCTCTCGCCGCCTTCCGGGCAATCCTCAAGTCCCTCTGCCACGTCGAAAAAGTCCTCCGGGAGGTACTCGCCTTCGATGAAGACCACCTTATCCTCTTCAGGGACCTCCTTGTTGAACGCTTCGATGAACTTGATCTGATTTGCCTTTCGCTTCTCGTATTCGTCCCTGTCCGTTATGTTAGGGTTATAAAAGAACACGGTGACCTTATAGTCCGGAAGAAGTCTCTCTATGACTGCGGTGGAACATGGTCCGCAGCAGGAATGGAGCAGCACCCTTCTCTTGGCAGCGCAGGGTTTCTCCACTTCAAAGTTCTCGCCTTCGATCTTGTCTTCAGTTATGCAGCATCCTTCCATCAGGCTTTTCTTCATTTGACATTCTCCGGATTTTATTTTAAATTATTCATATATCGTGGGGCATGACAATACTACCCCATAATAACTAAAATATTATATCACAAACTTTATTCCAAATAAAGAAATATAACGGAAAATGACCAAAAAAATTACCGCCAAAGATCTGCCTGCCTGCCTTAACGGACAGAGGATCAATACGATATCTGAATATTTGAAGCGTGAATTCGGCAGGAAGACCATAAAACTTGCCATAGACGGAGGTTTCACCTGCCCCAACCGCGATGGTTCCAAAGGATACGGAGGCTGCACTTTCTGCTCGGATACCGGTTCAGGGGAATTCAGTTCCGACATCGACGACCAGATCAGGCTCCTGTCGGACAAGTGGCCGGACGCCGCTTATCTCGCCTACTTCCAGAACCACACGAACACCTATGCCTCCGTGGAAGAACTCAGGGAAAAGTATTTTGCAGTGCTCAAGGATCCCAGGATCAAAGGACTGGTCATAGGAACCCGCCCCGACTGCCTTGGAGATGACGTGCTGGAACTTCTTTCAGAAATCAACAGGACCCACTTCCTCTGGGTGGAGCTGGGCCTTCAGACTATACATGAAGAGACTTCAGAAAGGATCAACCGCTGCTACCCTCTGGATGTCTTCGACAAAGCCATGGAAGATCTGAGGTCCCGCGGCATTCGCACCGTCGTCCATCTGATACTTGGCCTCCCTGGCGAGACCGAGGAAATGATGCTGGATTCCGTGAGATACGTCGCGAACAAGCCGGAGCTTTTCGGCATGAAGCTGCATCTCATGAACCTGGTCAAAGGATCGGCTCTTGCAGCCATGTCCCCGGATTACGTAAGCTTCCCGGATATTCCTACTTATGTGGACCTGGTGGTCAGATGTCTTGAGATCATCCCTCCCACCGTAACGATCCACAGGCTTACCGGAGACGCCCCCCGGCCTATACTCATAAGTCCCGTCTGGAGTTTCAACAAAAGGACGATCCTGAACTCCATAAACGAGAGGCTGAACCTTCTGGACACCTGGCAAGGGAAAAGATCGCAGTAACTAAAAGTCCCTTTCCGCTTCTGCGGAAAGGGACTTATTTTTATGCTTTGACTTTCTTGACCTTGCTCCAGTACGAATAGTAAGTCCTGCCGTTGACCTTCTTATAGGTGCGGATCTTCACGTAGTACGTGGTGCCGGCCTTGATCTTGCCGATGGTCTTCTCTACGGTCTTGTAGCCCTTATACTTGAACTTTCTGGTGGTGTCCTTGGTAAAGGATTTGCTGGTGGATACGTAGATCTGATATCCTCTGATCCTTGACTTAGACATCTTGGCTGCCTGTCTCTTCCACTTGACAGTAATGGTGCCGTTGTTTGGATCAGATGTGGCCGACTTGATCGCCGTTCCCTTAGGTCTGATCTTGAACGTCTTTTCGACGCTTCCCTTGTAGCTTCCAATACCGGTGATCTTGACTGTGGCAGTTCCCACATTGATATTGTTCGAGTACTTGACTATGTAATCGCGGTTCTTCTTAAGCGTCTTGTCCTTCAGCGTCACAGTTATGTCGCAGGTCCTTGCCTTGCCGTTATAGCTCTTATTGACGAGTCCCGTTACCTTGACCTTGGACACGGATTTCCTGTCTTCGGGCTTCACGTACTTGACTGAAGTCTGCTCGCTCCAGGCGGAATAATACTTGGAGGATCCCGATTTGGCCACAGTTCGTATCCTTACGTGATAGGTCTTTCCGGCCTTCGCGTTCAAAGGGATCTTTTCGGACAACGTATCATATCCGGATACCGTCACGCTCTTTATGATGTCCTTGAACTCCTTGTCGGAAGCAAGCTGCACCTGATAACCCTTGATCCTGTCGGAGGACATCTTCTTTGACTGCTGTTCCCAGTGCACCTTGATGTGGTCGCTCTCGGCAGTGGCGTATGTGATGGATGTGCCTAAAGGCCTGATCTTGAACGTTTTGGAAATGGTATCCTTGTATTCGCCCTTGCCTCTTATTACGACCTTGGCGGTACCGACGTCCAGATTGTTCTCAAGTGATACTGTATAATCCGACTCGGCTTTTAATTCTTTGCCATCCAGCTTGACCTTAGGTGTGACGCTGATGTCCTTGCCCGTGTACGTCTTGCTGCTTACGCCTGAGATCGTTGCTCCGAGGATGGAAGTCTTTTTCGAAGGCTTCTCGCAGGGATATTCAGGCATGTCTTTGTAGACTGGGATCTTGAAGATAAGATTGTAATTCATGACGCCTGCATAGGCTTTTTTGAGCTGATAGGCCTCAAGCTCGGCTCCCATGACGTTTGTCATGTACTGGCCGATGCCGACGTTTACGGAACCGTTCATGACGTTCCATTTCTTGAAATACTGTGTGTCCTTCTTCTGCTTGACGTAGTTCTGATAATAGAACTTGGCTCCGCCTATTATGGATTTCGCTCTGGTGTCCCAGGGTCTGCCGTAGTCTCCTGACTTGGAGGCGTACCATACTCCTCTGGTCACAGCGCTCATGTTGCCGCTCTTGTAGGCTCCGATATTGAAATAGTTGAAGTATCCCTCATAGCCTTTGACGGTGCCTGAGATGCAGCCGCCTCTGCCGTTCGTACCCTGCTCAACTATTATCATCGAAGCAAGTACGTAGGGATTGACTCCGGACTTCTTGCCTGCGGCTCTCAGTACTTCCGCATAAGTCTTATAGCTGGAGTCCTCTCCATCCTGCTTCTCATAGCTTGCGTCAAGGAACGTGCCTTTTACGACTCCCTTGATGCCTGAAAGTGTCTGAGTGGAGCTGTCATAATTATGATCTATGAACTGGAAAATACCGTCGCTTGTCAGGAAATTTCTGGGATCCAGATAGTATGCTATGAGATCCTCGGAAGCGGAATTCCATCCGCCGGAATCGAAGCTTGTATATCTGCCGGTCTCCTTGTTGTATGCTCCGGAAGCCTTGGATTTATAGTAATCCGGATATGAGGATGCAACCAGTGATCTTCCCACCACGCTCTCCTTGGCAAGCACCGAACTCCAGTCAAGACCTGTATGAGCCGCCTGGAAGATCCATGTGGGATGTACCTTGTGAAGCGCCTTGAGGAGCGCTCTGTAGTCCGAGGGGAAGCCCTGGTCCTTTATATATTGGTCAAATTCCTTATTGGACATAACGGTGGCTCCGGAACTGCTTTCGGAGGAATTGTCATAGATCCTGATAAGGTCCGATCTCACGTAACCGGTCTGTCCGTCATACTTGACCTTGTACCAGACGTTTCCGTCCGAGTCCTTCTTTTCTCCGGTCACTGCCACCTCAGTACCGTCAGCAAGTCCCACCACAACGTCATAGGATGTGCCTGCGTCGGATCTCATGTTGACACCGCTTCCGGAATCGATGATCCCGAAGGTGTTGGAATAATCCGGCTTGGAAGACGATGATCCGGAATCATTTGATGATCCCGAGTCACTTGATGAACCGGAGTTGTCGGATGATCCTGAGTTCTTCTCCACCGAGATCAGATCCGATCTTACGTAACCTGTCTGGCCTTCGTATTTGATCTTATACCAGGTATATCCGTCGTCCCCCTTCTTGTCCGCCGTAACATCCACCTCGGTACCCTTGGGAATACTGATGACTATGTCATAGGTGGTTCCCGCGCCGGCTCTCACATTGACGCCCTCATCCGCCGTTATGGTTCCGGTGGCGTTGTCATAGGTCCCGGCAAACGCGATCCCTATGGACGAGAATCCCATGGTGAAAGATATCAGCAATATAAGAAAGATGCATGCTATCCTGTTTATTATAATTCTTGTCTTCATCTTCTAACCTCAATTTTATGATCTCATTTCCAAAAAACCTCTGTCAGGCTCTATCTGGGAGTGCCGTTGGTGGGCCCCAGCCTGCCGTCGTTATAATGCTTGCGGCAGAGCGAAACATAAAGGTCATTGCCCCCGACCACGATCTGGTCTCCTGATTTGACTATCTTGCCGTCGACGACACGGGCTACCATGGTAGCCTTCCTTCCGCACCAGCAGATGGTCTTTATCTCCTCTATCTTGTCTGCATAGACCAGCATATAATATGATCCCTCGAAAAGTTCATTCCTGAAATCGTTCTTCAGTCCATAGCAAAGAACTGGCGTGTTGCAGGAATCGACTATCTCAACGAGTTCTTCGATGTGATGCTTCCTGAGGAACTGACACTCATCGATCAGTACGCAGTCGATGTGGTGCCTCTCGTTCTCCTTCATGAAAAGCTCCAGAATGTTGGTGTCATCTCTGACTATCGTCGCCTCTCTCTGGACGCCGATCCTGGAAGTTATGACTCCGGTGCCGTACCTGTCGTCTACCGCAGGTATAAGGGTAAGCACAGTTTGTCCTCTTTCTTCATAGTTGTAAGCGACCTTGATAAGGTCGATGGATTTACCCGCGTTCATCGTGGAATATCTGTAGTAAAGCTGTGCCATTTCAAACCTCCTGAGCATATTTTTACTTATATATTATACTACTAAACGCCCATAATTGCAAGTGTAATATGTAAACCAATGCAATTAAAAAATCCTTGAAAATCAAAGAAATTCAAGAATTTTAATGGTTCAAATAATATTATTATGTAAACCTACTGAAACCATGGGCTTTCCCGCCCTTTTCTTCGAACAGGAATAAAAAAGAACCTCATACGAGGTTCTCCGCGGTTTGATATTCGAATTAGAGAGCACGGTTTACTAATCCGGATCTCAAGCATCTTGTGCAAACGTTAGCTCTTCTTACAGTTCCGTTTTCATCAACGACTCTGACCTTCTGAATGTTTGCGTTCCATTTTCTTCTGGTGTGTCTCATGGAGTGAGAAACATTGTTACCGGAAACTTGTCCCTTACCGCAGATTTCGCATTTCTTTGACATGCCGTGCACCTCCTTCTTGTATTCTAAGCCTTTCGGCAAAATTGCAATATAAAACTGTTCGCACTCGAACATATGACAGTATACCACATGGGTATCCTAAAAATCAAGAACTTTTTTAATATAATTCAAAAAACTTCTTCCCGTATCGTGATCGCGCCTTTTCACGGGCCGATTCCCCTTAGATAAGCCTAATTCACGTCATCCAGCGCTGAACCGCAATACTCGCATACGTTTCCCCTGGTCGTACCTCCGCAGTGAGGACACTTTCTGGGCTTGTTCCTGACGGCTTCCTTAAGGGAAGCTATCTCCTTCTCTTCCCTATCCAGTTCTATCATTATCTGCTTATGCTGTTTGTACCATCCGAAGTATTTAAGGATCCCCCAAGCTATCAGGGCGACTCCTATTATTATGGCCATTCCTCTTGCGCCCGCTTCAAATTCCGGGTCCGGAGCAATACCTATTACGATGAATACCGCTCCGAATGCAAGCTTGGCTATCATCCCTCCTAAGCTCGGTTTCCTTTTCATGACTACCTCCGATGAACGTTATTGCTAAGGGCTGATCACATGTACTTCTCGTGAAGTACCGGACGTCCCTCTTCTCTGGATCTGTTCATGTCTATGACTCTCTGATTGCGGCTTCCCCTGAAAAGCAAAGTCAGATCTCTCTGATCCTTCTCATATCTGCCGTCGATGAGTATGTCAGTCACATCCAGAAGCTTACCCACCCATGGATCCTTTTCCTTGAGATCCATGAGTTCCTCATAAGTATAACCCGTAAATACCACGACGTTCAAGCCCTTTTGCTTAACTTTTTCCGCGAGCGTGAAAGAAGCCTCGGGCTGATACAAAGGATCTCCGCCTGACAAAGTTATGCCGTCGAGCAAAGGATTCTCGTCCATGGCTTTTATTATCTTGTCGATCTCGCAGTCATAACCGCCTTTGAAATCCCAGGTCTCCGGATTCTGACATTCAGGGCATGCATGGGCGCAGCCCTGTGTAAATACTGCGAATCTGAGGCCGGGTCCGTCCACGATGGATTCCCTTATAACTCCTGCGATCCTGATGGTATCTTTCATGATCTATATAAACCCTTTCTTTATAAAACGCCGCTATGCCGGCTCAAGTTATCTCCTGCCCCAGCGAAAAACGTGCCCGGCGCAGCTGCGCCGGGCCGGAGTCATATTCTCGGGTAACAAAAGATATTATCTTCAGTTAAAGTTTCTCAAACCCTGTGGAAGTGTCATGCTTGACTCTGTCATGCTCTTCCGCGCGCTTGCCGTCGTTCCACTGATCCATGGTTCCTACCAGATATCCGGTGATCCTTCTGATCCTTTCGAATCCGACGTCACCTTCAGTTTCGGATCTTCCGCACTGAGGGCATACGTTGTCGATGATACCGGTATATCCGCAGCAAGGGTCACGGTCTACGGGATGGTTTACAGAACCATATCCGATGCCGTTTTCCTTCATGCATCTGATGACTTTCTCAAATGCGTCAAGGTTCTTCATGGGATCGCCGTCAAGCTCGATGTATGAGATGTTTCCGCCGTTTGTAAGAGCGTGATAAGGAGCTTCCAGTCTGATCTTCTCGAAAGCGTTGATCGGATAGTATACAGGGATATGGAAGGAGTTTGTATAGTAATCCCTGTCGGTAACGCCCTCGATGATACCGTATTTCTTCTTATCGATCTTAACGAATCTGCCGGAAAGACCCTCTGCGGGAGTAGCGATGAGTGACCAGTTGAGCTTGGTCTGTCTTGCTCTCTCGTCAGTCTTTCTTCTCATGAAGCTTACGATCTCAAGACCGAGCTTCTGAGCCTCTTCAGATTCACCGTGGTGCTTGCCGATGAGAGCCTTGAGGCATTCGGCAAGACCAATGAATCCTACTGTAAGAGTACCGTGCTTGATAACTTCTTCAACGGTGTCGTCCGGACCCAGCTTGTCAGAATCGATCCAGATTCCCTGTCCCATGAGGAACGGGAAGTTTCTGACCTTCTTCTGGCACTGGATCTTGAATCTGTCATAGAGCTGATCCATGGCAAGATCTACCATACCGTCAAGGAGTTCGAAGAAGATATCAACGTCTCCCTTGGCCTTGATGGCCAGTCTGGGAAGGTTTACTGAGGTGAAGCTCAGATTTCCTCTGCCGGTTACGATCTCTCTGGTGGGATCGAAAACGTTGGCGATGACTCTGGTACGGCATCCCATGTAAGCGCACTCTGTCTCCGGGTTGCCGGGTACGTAGTACTGCTTATTGAAGGGTGCATCCAGGAAGGAGAAGTTAGGGAACAGTCTCTTTGCAGACGTCTCGCAGGCCAGTTTGAAAAGATCGTAGTTAGGATCTCCGGGATTGTAGGAGACGCCTTCCTTGACCTTGAAGATCTGGATCGGGAAGATCGGTGTCTCTCCGTGTCCCAGACCGGCCTGAGTAGCCAGCATGATCTGCTCCATAATGAGTCTTCCTTCGGGAGAAGTATCGGTACCATAGTTGATGGATGAGAAAGGAACCTGTGCGCCGGCACGTGAATGCATAGTATTCAGGTTGTGGATCAGAGCTTCCATGGCCTGATAGGTCTTGCGTCTGATCTCCTTGTCGGCGAACTTTCTGGCTCTTCCCTGCATCTTCTCGAGTTCAGCTTCCTCCACATTGGGAAGGATCTTCTTAAGCTCAACTCTTTCTATCTCCATGTAGTTGTTGTCCCATGCCATGCAAGGGGAAACACCGTACTTGGATTCTATATCAAGGCAGATGGCCTTAGCCTTATCCTGCCCGTCTTCAACATCCATGAGGAAATCAATCATCTTGCCCAGGTTCTGGTGATAAAGCTTCTTATAGGTCTTTCTCACGCCGGGCGCGATGCCGTAATCAAAATTAGGAATGGACTGACCGCCGTGCTGGTCATTCTGGTTTGACTGAATGGCAATGCAAGCTAAGGCAGCATAGCTCTCAATGTCATTGGGTTCTCTCAG
>JAEEGL016527230.1_pt1 | contig 12212 bp, 6 predicted proteins | sample 9134231 | NCBI WGS metagenome assembly JAEEGL01 (sample SAMN16246548, study PRJNA631951) | gut metagenome | biome: gut microbiome; feature: rumen; material: fiber-attached | host: Bos | place: Iran: Karaj | collected 2018-10
TAGTTGTGACCGTTCTTCAGATAGGTGTTCTTCTGCGTGTCGATGAGCAGGGCCTGTAGGGCGGTTTCGGGCTGACCGAGACGTGCGGCTGCCATAGCGGTCATACCGTAGTCCCATCCCCAGGTGGTCTGCCAGTTCCAGTTCTTCATCACCCAGTCAAGGGTCTTATTCATCTTCTCCTTATTATATAAAGAGGTGTAAGGCAGCAGGCCGCAGGCACCCAGAACGGCAGGGTGGTCGTTGCGGCACTTTGCAGCAAAACTTTCGGTGCCTTCAGATTTTACGGAAACGCCTGAGGCAACAGCATCGAAAGGGTCGAAGCTCTTCAAGCCGGTGGTGTTCCCTTTGGGCAGTCCTGCCGTATAGATGCCGTTGGCTTCGGGCAGAGCAGAGATGTTTCCGATGATCTTGTCCCAAAGAGCCACACGCTCCTTGCCCTGACGCTCGCGCCATTGCTGGGCAATGCTGAGACCATACTGCCAGTAAGCCAGTTCAAAGGGGTGGTTGAAGCTGAAGTCCTTCGACATGCTCTCCTGCATGGCGGTGGCTCCTTGCAGGAAGTACTTCTTCGTCTTGTTGTCGTAGCTTACGAAGTCGGCCATAAACTCGGCCGTTTCTTCTACCTGTTGGGCATACTTTTTCTGTGTCTCAGCAGTAGGGGTGGCGCGATACATTTCCTCGGCCATGTAGATGTAATGGGGCTGCTGCCAAATGAGGAATGAACCAGTGTTAGATGGGGCCTCGCCTGCCTGGGGGTCGGTCATCTTCATCCACCGAATACCCTTGAACCCCTGGCGATTGGCGATTTTCTTGGCTTCGGGATAGGCAACATTGTTGTACCAGTCAAGTACCTGCTCCACCACCTGGGGACGGTTCCAAAGGGCGAAGTCGACCATGTGCCACCACGTCATCTCCAAGTGCGGACGACCGAACCAGGAGTTGTAGGTCAGTCCCGTCTCTTGTGGCGGTAGTGCGTTGGCACAGTTCACCTGTGTCAGGTATTGTGACAAAACCACGCGACGCTCCAGTTCCTTTGCCCTGATGTCCGTACACAGGCCAAAGTCTACGATGGCTCCTTGCTGCCACCAGCGATTCCAAGCTTTTAGGACGGAGCGGAGAGCCTGGTCGAAGACAAACTGCTGGGAGTTTTTTGTGGGGCGTTGGGTGTATTCAGCCTTGAAGGCAAGTACATCGGAGTTCGTGGAAAGAGCAAAATAGTGGCGGTCGCATTCCTTTAGCTCAGCTTCGCCCTGCCAGTTAAGAGTGAGGAAGTAGCGGGCGCTGTCGAGTTGGTGCTCGATGACGGCAAAGTTTGCGCCTCTGTCGATGATGCGTGAAGTGTGCCGTTCAGGCTTTGACCAGTCGGCAGCTGCATCGGCATGCTTGCCAGTGGGGTAGGGGAAACGGATGGCAACCGTTGCGCGTCCGTTTTTCAGCAGGCTGGACTTGATGCTGTAGACAGTGGCATCCTTGTTCTGAAGAGCAGCTGTGGTGACATCGACGGTAGCACCACCTACAGCGAACTGCGACTCGATGACACCGTCGTAGAGCTTCAGTTCCTGATGGATGCCGGTCAGTTCCTTGAGTTCAGTCTTTTTGCCGGATGCGTCTTTCAGTTCCAGTCCGATGATGCCCAGGTTCAGACGGTGCGGATTCACGCGGAAATACTCTGTGGCCTGCTTATGGCGGCCGTCGTCTGCCTTCTTGTATTCCACAGCATACGCTTCCTTGTGGCCGTGTCCCAGGTCGAAAGCCTTCTCCGACTCGGAAGGGGTCAGGTGGTTGATGTTTTCGAACTTGTGCCACCCCCAGTCGGACATAGCGGTCAGAGGCACACCTGCCTCGTAGTCAAAGGGGTAGCTTTGCAGGCCAGTCACGTCTACAGTTGTGGCAAAGTGCCCATTACCTACGGTGAGCGAGGCTAACGGGTCGGCCTTGGTGATGACGGGATTGTTGCGCGACACTACAGCCAGACGGTCAATGGGTTGCGAAACGTTCTCAGTTGTATAGCCCATCTGTTCCATTTCGAGCGATGCCCAGATGAACGGCCCTATGCCTTTCGCGTCATTGTCGCGGATAGGTTCGCTCAGATAGTATTCATAGGAACCGTCGCGACGTGTGTTCTCCTTCGCTTTAGCTTTAGGATTGATACTCTTCAGGGCTGCTTCTACCTGCGGACTGATGCCCGGGCCCAAGCCTGCTACGGAGCAGCAGTTGGTCAGCGAAATGGTGCTGTCGGCATTCACGCGGATGAAGTTGTTGATAATGCCGCGATATGCCTTTATGCCAGCTTCACGATACTTGGTGCCCAGATAGCCCTTGCGGTAGGCTTTCAGAAGCACGTAGGCGAACATTGACGAGGCGGTAGACTCCAGATAGTTGCCTTCCCGGCCTGGAGAGTCCATGACCTGATACCACACACCTGTGTTCTTATCCTGCCATTTGATGACGGCATCAAGGTCTTTCCTGAGCAGCTCGATAAGCTCACCTCGGCGCGGATAATCCTCGGGAACGGCATCGAGCACTTCAATCAGTGCCATCGTGTACCAGCCCTGGGCACGTCCCCAGCAGTGCTGACTGAGGCCGGTTGTCTTGTCGGCCCAGAACATGTTCCTGTTTTCATCGTAGGCGTGACGGTTCAATCCTGTCACGGGATCAAGCGTGCGTTCGTAGGTAATCTTCAACTGATTGACGGCATCGTCATAGATGGCGGTGATGGGGTCGGCGTTCTTTTTACCTTTCCCCCCCTTAACCTTTTCCGTGATGGGGGCGGTGAGGCAGCGGTAGGGCAGTCCCATGAAGATACCGTCGAGCCAAACCTGATAAGCGTAGATGGCTTTGTGCCAGTAGACCTTGTCGGCCACAGTGCGTGGCTGGTCTTGCAACTGCTTCATGAGCATCTGCATGGCTTTCAGGTTCTTGGGCTCTGGCCAGTTCTGGTACATGCGGGTGACGAAATGGCCCGTACGGATGTTATCCAGGTTATAGTCCAGGATGTTATAGCCGCGAATCTCTCCCTGTTCGTTGATCATGGTGTCGGTGTAGAGCTTGCAGTAGTCCAGGATCTGCTGGCCGCCGTAGCGCAGGTAGGTGTCGAGCATGCCTTCCAGCTCGATGCCCATCACGTAGCTCCACTTGGGTCTTGAGGCGAAGTCCAGCATGTACGACTCCGGCACGCGTTTCATTTCCGAATAGGTCAGCCACTCCGAATAGTGCTTGTAGGGCATTTCCGTCAGGGCAAGTCCGCCATTGATGTAAAGGTTCTCGAAGCGCACATTGCGCGTCTTCCCGCTCTTGAAGTTGCCTTGCTTCACTCCGTTGAAACGGCAGTTGCGTATATTGATGTCATATACAAAGGTGTCTTCGTTCAGTCCGATAATCTGTACGCCATACTTCGATTTCTCGCAGGTCACGTTTTCCACGTTCACATTTCTTACGATTGGGTAGTTGCCCCGGCAGCAGATTTCGTTGTGCTCGTAGTCCAGGTTGATTTTGACCACCGATTCAGCACACTGTCCCACCTTGATGTCCTTCATGTTGATGTTCTCAATGATGCCGCCTCTGCACGAATTGGTCTTGATGCGAAGCACACGCTCCAGATCGGGTGAGTCCATCGTGCAGTCGTGGGCAAAGACATTCTTGCAGCCTCCTGAGATTTCCGATCCGATGACCACACCTCCGTGGCCGTTCTTCATTTCGCAGTTGCGGATGATGATGTTCTGTGAGGGCATGTTGCGCTCACGGCCGTCTCGGTTACGTCCGCTCTTGATGGCAATGCAGTCGTCGCCCGTATTGAAGAAACAGTCCTCAATCAGCACACGGTCGCAGCACTCTGGGTCGCAGCCGTCGCCGTTGGGGCCGTCGTTGATCATCTTCACTCGACGCACGGTGATGTCGGTGGAATGCAGGGGATGGATGACCCAGAACGGGGAGCGCAGCAGGGTGACGTCTTCCAGCAGGACACGTTCGCACTTGTTGAACGACACCAGCTGAGGACGCAGAGCGTCCTTGTGACCGAAGACGCGCTCAGGCGAGCGGTTGCCCTGCTCGTCATACATCGGAATGCCGTCTTCGCCGTTCTTCAGCAGACGGGGACGGGCTTCAACCTTCTGGCTGATAATGCCTTCCTTCCATCCGAACTGGGCGGCACCACACCAGGGCCACCATGTTTCCAGTGAACCTCCACCGTCGATGATTCCTTTGCCGGTGATGGCAATGTCGTGGGCCTGGAAGGCGTAGACGCAGGGCGACAGGTTGAAGCACTCCAACCCCTCCCATGAAGTCTCGACAATGGGATAGAGTTCCGGCTCGAAGGCAAATTCGAGCACGGCTCCTTCCTGTACCTCCAGGTTCACTCCGCTTTTCAGCGTGATGGCACCTGTCAGGAACTTGTATCCGGACGGGACGACCACACGGCCGCCGCCTTTCTTCGAACACTGGTCTATGGCTTTCTGGATGGCTTGCTGGTTCTGGGCTGCCGTTGCCTCAGGCTTTGCCCCGAACTTTGTGATGAGATACGCTTTGTCCTTGAACTGAGGCGTTGCGATGCTTTGCTCTATTTGCCTGTAAAGACTGGCATCCCACTCCCCGGCCATTGCGTTCAGTAAGGGCAGGAAGAAGCAGAGCAATAACAATTTGGAGAACTTTGTCATTTGCAGATTAGTTTGATAGTTTTTGTTTCCGCGCGCAAAGGTACACAAAGTTTTTGAGACCACCAAATTTCCCGCTTCTAAAATAAGCGCTACGCTATGGCAATTCGTCGTAGTGAATCATTATCGTGTCGGCGTGGGTGATGCTGGTGGCTGTGAAGAACCCCAGACAGCCACCACTGATGTTGCTCGCAGGATTGGCACCGCCGCTTTGGCCTGAGCGGAGAGCCCGCAGATAGTCGAAGGTGGGCTTGTCAATGGTCATCAGGTGGTACATGACAGCGTCGCCTTCATAGAGGATGGAGTTCCATTTGTCTTCTTCGTTCTCCTCGATGGTCTCTTCGCTGACGCAAGACACGTCGTGGAACACGCGCCCTGGAGGGCATCCACGGTCGTCGAATATGCCCCATCGGTAAACTTCGTTCTTGTGGTGTTTGACCACGTAAGGATGCGACGAGTGACGGTCTATGCGGAACCAGAAATAGTTTTCCACTTCGGTGCCGGGGTCGGTGGCCCATGCTTCAAAGAAGAGGAAACGGGTGTCGAGCATCGGCATCCATTGGAATCCGGCCGACAGGATGGGAGCGGGTGGGGGCATCGTGGCCTCAGCTTCGTAGTGTTGTCCTTCGAAGTCAACACGTAGTTGGTAGGTGTTGCCGGGTATGCTTTTCAGTGCTGAACGATAGTAGCCGGTATGCCAGTCGAAGGCCAGCGTCCATACGGTGTCCTTGCACTGAATCGTCACCTGACCACCGGCCTCTCCGTGACTTCTTACTGAGTCGGTGACGGAACGGCTGTGGCTGATTTTCACTTCTGCACCCTCATTGCTTACCATTCCTTCGATGACCACAATCGGTGCGATTTCGTGGTATTCGAAGTCCAGTTCTTTCTTGCAGCCCATGAACAGGACTGTCAGGAGGATGAGGAAGATGGTTCTTTGCATGACGGTACTTAGTATTTCAGGGTGAGCGATACGGAGGGGATGATGCCGAATAGTGCTGTCTGTTCGGCTTTGGTGCCCGACGGCTTCTTGTCGTCGTTGATAAAGCGGATGACAAACGGGTTGTAGCGGCAGTAGGCGTTGTAGATGCCAAACGACCAGATGCGGGTGGCGTGTCGCAGCTTCCGGGTATAGGTGGCACTGAAGTCCAGCCGGTGATAGGCAGGCGCACGGTAGCCATTACGTTCGGCATAGTAATAGTAGGTACTGCCGCCGAGGTCATATTTCGCACTGGGAGCCGTTAGGGCCTGTCCGGTGTTGTATCGCCACGTGCCTGACAGCTCCCAATGGGGCGCAAGGTCATAGATACCCACGATGGCAATGTCGTGACGGCGGTCGTTTGATGCCGTGTACCAGCGGTACTGGTTGATGCCCTCAATCTTGTTCTCCGACCACGACAGCGTGTAGCTGGCCCATCCTGTGAGGCGTCCGGTGTTCTTGTGGGCACACAGTTCCAGTCCGTAGGCACGTCCTTTGCCGCCTAGGAGCAGACGCTCTATTTCTATCTCTGAGTAGAATGCCTTTCCGTCGCGGTAGTCGTACACATTGTCTATGATCTTATAGTACGTCTCGGCAGAAAAGTCGTAGTGTCCCTCTGGGCCGATGCCCACCCATCCCAGTGCCACCTGATGGGCTTGCTCAGGCTTGATGATGTTGCTTGTCATCGTGTAGCGGTCAAACGGCGTCGACATGGATATGCCCCGTATGGCGTGGATGTCCTGCGAGGTTCGGCTGTAGCCCAGCTTCAGACTGTGCTGTTGGCTGATGTTCCATTTGGCACTGATGCGCGGTTCGATGTTGGCGTATGTCTTGACGAACGAGCCGCTTCCCGGATGCATCGTCTGAGTGATGTTTCCTGCGTTGTCAATCTGATAGTAAGGCGAGCCGCCCAGTGCCGAAAAGAGGTGTAGCCGCAGGCCCAGCGACAGTTCTATCTGGCTGTTCACCTTCCATTCGTCGTTCACCCACAGGGCGTTGGCCCATGCGTTGCGCCTCTCTCGCTGGTGCAGCAGGTTGATGTCCCATTCGGCCGATTGCAGTTGCAGGTAGGTCGACTCCAGTCCCATGTTCAGCCGGTGTTGTGGGGTGGGCGACCACACCTCATGGTGGTGCAGGGTGAAGTGGCGGATGAAGCCTTTCATGGTGTAGTAGGTGTTGAGCATGTCAATGCCCGTGTCGCATCTGAAGTCGCTGAAGGTCAGTTGTGTGTTGCCGTATAGCTGTTCTCTGAACGTGTGCAGCCAGTTGGCAGCCAGCGTGGTGTTGCCCCACGACATGTTCATCAAGTCCTCCAACCCCATGTTGTCGCGTCCGCGGAACAGGGTCACGGTAAGCAGGTCGGAAGGCGTGAGCCTGAAGTTGAGTCTTGCGTTGGCATCGTAGAAATTCAGCGTATTGTTCCTGTATTTATTCGTGGCCTTGAGGAAGACATCGAGATAAGACCGCCTGGCGGTGACCAGAAAGGAGGAACGGTCTTGCTGAATGGGACCTTCGGCCATGAGCTTGGCCGACAGCAGTCCGATGCTTCCGCCAAAATGATATTCATTGACGTCGCCGGGGCGTGTGTCGATGTCGAATACCGACGAGGTTCCGCCGCCCAGCTGTGCAGGCACCAGCCCCTTGTAGAGCGAGGCACTGGTCAGCGCGTCGTCATTGAAAGTCGAGAACAGGCCCATCAGGTGTCCGGCATTATAGATGGTGGCCCCGTCGAGCAGAATGAGGTTCTGGGCAGCTGTGCCGCCCCTCACCTGATAGCCTCCGCTGGCCTCGCTCTCGCTCTTCACGCCGGGCAGCAGCTGAATGCTCTTGATGATGTCCTTCTCGCCGAACAGGGCCGGTATCTTAGCCAGCGTGGCTATCTCGACCTTCTCTACGCCAATCTGTACCTCTTCGACCCTTTTCCGGGCCGAACGCGACATCACAGTCACCTCCTGCAACGTGTCTTCACGCTGCACATCACTGTTCTGGGCAAGTGCTGTCATCGGGAAAAAAAGGGCACAGAATGCCGGCAACAATCTTTTCATCGGTGCAAAGGTACACAAAGTTTTCGAGACCGTCAAATTTCGTGACCCGAAAATACTTGTCCAGTGCCGTCAATGCCGCAAAATGCCCTTTTCTTCATTCTTTTTTACATCAACGCCAGCCTCCAGGGCCTCCACCGCTGGGAAAGCCACCCATGCTATTACCGCCGCTATAGGCCGACAGACTGACAGACGAACCGCCGCTGACGGTGCCACCAACGATGCCGAGCCCGCCAAAGTAGGCTGTGCCGCCACTGATGCTTACACCCGACTGGAGCGTGGGCTGCGAGGCTGCGCTGACAACGAGGCCGCTGCCGCCGCTTGACGGTGTCAGGAACGAGATGGTGGTGGAGCCGACGGTCATTGCATACTGTGTGTTGGCACTCCACGACGAGCACTGATAGCACGACTGCGTGAGCTGAGAGCCGTTCTCCAGTCCGCCTACGGCCACGACGTTGCCGCCAGTCAGATAGAGCTTGTAGCCGTCCTCGGTGTTGGCATCGATGGCCACCTCTGGGGAGCCTGAGCAGATGGCGTAGACGTTGCCGCCCTTGATGTAGCAGTTGCCGTTGGCATCCAGTCCGTCGTTGTGCTGTCCTTGGGCATAGACGTAGCCGCCGCTGATGGTCATTGTGCTCTTCGAGTTGATGGCGTCGTCGTAAGCATAGCTGGCCACCTCGCCGCCTGTGATGCTCAGTTCCTTCTTCGTCTCTATGCCCTCGCCATTATAGCCGTTGGTGCGCACCCAGATGCGGCCTCCGCTGATGCTGATGTTGCCGTCGGCCTTGATGCCCTTGGGCGATGAGGTGTCGTTGTTGCTCTTGTACTGCCCGCCTGTGGTGACCACATAGACGCTGCCGCCGTTGAAGCAGGCTTCGCCGTCGGCATTGATGCCTTTGCCGCCCGCTCCTGTGCTCTTCAGCCACAGCTCACCGCCGTTCACGGTCAGCGTCGAGTCGGTCTTGATGCCTGCTGCGCCCTTGGCCTCACAATCGTCGGTGTCGTAGGTGCCGTTGCCGGTGGTCAGCACGGAGGTGCGCCCGCCGTTGACGATGATGTTGCTCTCGCAGTTGATGCCCTTCGCGGCCGCAGCTGTCACCTCGACGTTCAGGATGCCGCCGTTGATGTAGATGCCGTCGTTGGCCTTGATGCCGTGGTTGGCAGTTGATTTTGCGTAGATGTTGTTGCCCTTGTTGAAGACGATGTAGTCGGCCGAGTGAATGGCGTTGTTTGTGTTGCCCGTCACGCTGAGCATGCCCGTCCCGTTAAAGAGCAGCTTGCCCTTGCAGTAGAGCGCACCCTTCTGATTTCCGCCCGTTCCGTCGGCCAGCATGTTTGTGGTGCCATCGGCCAGGATGATGAAAGCCCGCTTGCCGCTGAGCAGGTTCAGTGCTGCCGAGTCGGGGTTGGTGATGCTCACGCCGCTGAGCTTCACGGCGTATTTCTTCTCGCCGAGGATGGTCAGCGAACCGTTTGTGGTCTTGCCGCTCACCACATAGCAAATCTTCTTCGCCGTCCCGTGGTTGGCAGTTACGTGGCCACCGCTTACCGTCACCTCCACGCCGTTCTCTGTCTTCGCCACGGGGTTCGACAGGTCTATTGCTACTTCCGTTGTAAACTCATTGTTGTTCTCCAGCGCATCCTCTCCGTCGGGATAATATGCCTCTGCGCTCTGTGTAGGCTCTTCGCTCTCTGTGCTCAGGACAACGTCGAACGAAGCCAGTTCGCCCATTGTGGCCGAGCCGCCATTCGTTTGCGTTCCGCCTCCGCCGTTCCAGCCGTTATTGCCATTGTTTGTGTACTCTTCTAACGGGTCTTCCACCGTGCAACATGTCAGCCCTGCTATGGATGCTGCCAGCATCATGAAAAACAAAATCTTCCTCATAACTTTTGTCACTTTTTTGATTATTGATGATGCAAAGGTAGTCCAAGCAAGCTGGCTCGCCAAAAATATTCAGCGAACCGGTTGTTACGTTCAACGAAAAAGAGGCATAAACTAGTCACTGCGACTCCATTTTGGCAACAAATTCCATCGTTCTTTGAATATTTCTTCGTTTTTATTTGTTTTTTGTAAGGAAAATGACTACTTTTGCACAATAACTAACCAAAAAAAACAATCACTCATGCTGTTAATGATTTTGCAGCTCCTCATTGTGTTAGGAGCATTATGGGTAGGATCGCGCTACGGATCGCTTGCCCTCGGAGCCATTTCTGGTATAGGACTGGCCTTGCTCGTGTTAGGTTTCGGATTGAAGCCCGGCACTCCGCCTACGGATGTCATCTATATCATTATTGCTGCTGTGACCTGTGCAGGCATCATGCAGGCATCGGGTGGTATGGACTGGCTGATTCAGATTGCTGAGAAACTGCTGCGCAAGCACCCCGACCGCATCACCTTCCTGGCTCCCCTGTGTACGTTCTTCCTCACCGTGTTGGTAGGAACGGGCCATGTGGTCTACACCTTGATGCCGATTATCTGCGACATCGCCCTGAAGAAAGGCATCCGTCCGGAGCGTCCGTGTGGTGTGGCAAGCATCGCCTCGCAGGTGGGTATCACCTGTTCGCCCATAGCCGCCGCAGTGGTGGCCTTCGTGAGCATCTCTAATTCCAACGGCTTCGACATCACCATCCCGCAGGTGCTGATGGTCAGCATCCCTGCCTGCCTGTGCGGACTGATGGCTGCGGCCGCAGCTTCCTATCGGCGCGGACTGGATTTGGACAAGGACCCCGTGTTCCAGGCTCGTCTGCAGATTCCTGAACAGCGCGATTATATCTATGGCAGCAGTGCCACCACCTTGGATAAGGTGATTCCCGTCGAGGCAAAACGCGCCGTCTACATCTTCCTGGCAGCCCTCTGCGTCATCGTGCTGTTTGCCGCTGTTCCCTCCATACTCCCGTCATGGGACGGCAAGCCGCTGAAGATGAACATCGTCATTCAGATTGTGATGATCACGGCCGCTGCCCTGATGATTATCTTCTGTAATGCATCGCCCAAGAAAGCCGTTGCCGGTCCCGTGTGGCAGTCGGGCATGGTGGCTGTGGTTGCCATCTATGGCATCGCATGGCTGGCCGACACCTATTTCTCCAACTACCTGGGCGAGATGCAGTCCATGCTCACGGAGATTGTAAAGGAATATCCGTGGAGCATCGCATTTGTATTCTTCCTGGTCTCTGTGCTCATCAACTCACAGGGAGCCGTCGTCGTGGCCATGATGCCTCTGGCCTATTCCCTCGGCATTGAAGGAGCGGTGCTTCTGGGCGTGCTGCCGTCGGTCTACGGCTACTTCTTCATCCCCAACTATCCGTCGGACATTGCCACGGTGAACTTCGACCGTTCTGGCACCACCGTCATCGGAAAATACCTGCTGAACCACTCGTTTATGATGCCAGGCCTGGTCTGCGTCACCACGTCAACCATCGTGGCATATATTATTTCCATGTTTTTCTTTTAACAATCCATCAATCATACAGATATGAACAAGAACGAAAAATTTGTCATCACCATCAACCGTGAGGCAGGATCAGGCGGACGCACCGTAGGCTCAAAGGTTGCAGAGAAACTGGGCGTTCCCTTCTACGACAAAGCACTCATACAGGCTCTCATGGAGAAATATCACCTCACCGTAGAGGAAATAGAGAACGTGAAAGGACGCAAGCACGATTGGTGGTCGGAGTTCAAGCGCGTGGTGGGTATCGACACCGTAGGCGATTCCGTTATCAATACCCCCGACATGTTTAATGCTGCCGACATCTTCAGGAGAGAAGTGGAAATACTCAAAGGCATTGCCGAGCCTGAGTCGTGTGTCATTGCAGGACGCAGCGGATTCTTTGTCTTCGAAGACCACCCCAACCACCTGAGCATCCTGATTACAGCACCCCTTGAGTATCGCATCCAGCGCCTGATGAGAAAGCAGGGAATCACCGCAGAGGAGGCCAAGAAGACTATCGAGAAGATTGACGTGCAGCGCGAGAACTACATCAACAAGTATACGGGCACCTCCCGCTACGACACTCGCAACTACGACCTCGTCATCAATATGGAGGGCAAGACCGAAGACCAGATTGCCAATCTGATACTGATGTATCTGGAATAATCTCATATCGGAAATCCTTAATGACCTTAATGACAAATGACAATAATGACAACTTGACCATTCATGCGGTAGCATCTGGCCGTTAGCATCCTTGTAAGACCCCGGCCGAAAATTCGACCCGGCTATTTTCACCCATGCAGGCTCCATTCTTCTGATGGCCTCCATGACATGTTTGTGTTGCTTACCCGTCAGCTCTGCAATTTCGAGCGACGCAGGTTGCTTGATGTGCATTGCCACACCTCCTTCGTTGTCATGATTGTCATGATTGTCATGATTGTCATTTGTCATTAAGGATTCCGGAAACGTGGTCATTTGCTCACTATAATAAAAATATATATATTTTTATTATAGTGGAAGATTTTGACAATCCGTTTTCCTTAATGACAATAATGACAAATGACAATCGTGACAATGTCGTTGCCCTGCAAAGCGAAAAAATGCATCGGAA
>JAEEGL016770755.1_pt1 | contig 12212 bp, 8 predicted proteins | sample 9134231 | NCBI WGS metagenome assembly JAEEGL01 (sample SAMN16246548, study PRJNA631951) | gut metagenome | biome: gut microbiome; feature: rumen; material: fiber-attached | host: Bos | place: Iran: Karaj | collected 2018-10
ATTCTGGGACTTGGCAGCGGAATTGTTTTATTCAGTAAGCTTATATCTTTTTTGTTTGAGAAATTTCCTTTCCAATTAAATTATCTTTTTACGGGAATAATTTTAGGCAGCATCCCGATGATTTATGGTTTTATGATTAAAAATAAAACTGAGCAGATAAAGGCCTTGAAGGAAGAAGAAGAAACTAAAAAAAATAAAATTGTACTTCCTTCCGTTTCAACTTTTGCTGCAATGATTTTTGGTCTTGCTGTAATTATTGCTTTGGGAATTCTCGAAAAGAAATTTGATTCTTCATCTGATGCAATTGATGTGAAAGTAAATTTTGTGCTTTGCATTAAATTATTCTTTTCAGGTTTTGTAGCTGCGGTTGCAATGCTTGTTCCTGGAATTTCCGGTTCATTTATTCTAGTTGCTTTAGGAAGCTATGCAATTATTATTTCTGCAATTTCAAATCTGTTTTCTTCATCAAATATAGTTAACTCGCTTTTGATTTTGTTTCCTGCAGGTCTTGGTGTTCTAGCGGGATTATTTGCCGGTGCTAAATTGATAAGTCTTCTGCTGGAGAAAAAAGAAGAACAAACTTATGGAGCAATTTTTGGGCTTGTCTTAGGCTCTGTATTTTTTGTTTTTCCGGGATTCAAAATTTTATCTGCATCGGTTTTAATCTGCCTGTCCTGCATCCTGTGTTTTATCGCCGGCTTCTGCCTTTCATTCTTCAGTTCAAGAGTTAAAAGTAAAGAGTAAACTTTGCTTTTGATTTAGCACATTTTTGACTGTAAAGATGTACTAAATAAAATAGCACTTCCATTCAATGTCGTTTAAAGGAATGCGTGTTATAATATTAGAATATTCATATTGAATTTTTTGAGGTTATTTATGGCTGAAGTTAATAACAGAAAAAAGATACCGGTAATTCTTTATATTTTAAACTTTCTTATTGTATTTCTTCCTATGGTTGTACTTAATTTTTATTTTGCAGGAACAGGTTTTTGCTTAGGACCTAATACAACATTCGGGCAGAATGCAGGTGCTTTAGGAAAAATGGCTTTTACACCACAGGCTATGATTTATATTGTTGTTTTTTGTACCGCATATTTTGCAGTTTCCGCTGTTATTTATAAAAAAATGTCAGAATACGACGGCACAGAAGAGTCTGCTGATAAATGTAATAAATTGTCTTCTTTTCTGTTTGTATTTGATGCTTTAGTTGCGAATATCCATTTTATTGTTAATGCTATTCTTTTGACGAGCAATTCAGGTTTTCTTGCAGGTTTTAAACGGATTTCATTTATAGTTACTTATTTTGGATTCAGCGATTTAATTGCAATTTCTGTAATGAGTATCTGGCTTATAAAATTTGAGGAATGGCAGCATTTTATTCCATTTAAATCAAAGGATGCCAAAATAGGAATCCTTGTAAGAGATATTATGGTTGTTTCATTTACCTGTCTTTGTATTGCTTTAGTTGTTATTGGTTCCCTTTTATTTTTCAGGGATTTTATTGGTGAAGATTTTACAGTTAAGCAGCTTACTTTTTCTAAAATACTTCCGATTTTATCACTTGCTATTGCGTTAGATATTTTTGATGTTTTTATTTTACTCCGTGGAATTTTAAGAAGATTAAAAAGTGTTCAAGAGTTTTGCGCATATTTTGGTGAAGGAGATTATACAGCATCTCCTTTAGTTATAAGCAGTCGTGATGAATTTGGTCTTTTGGCTTTGGACTTAAATGATTCATATTTTAAGACAAGAGAGCTTTTAAAACTGCTTGCAGATAATGTTAAAACCAGTGATACGATTGCAAATGAACTTAACGAGAATATGACTGAAACTTCCGAAAGCGTAGAAAAAATTATCAGCAATATTTCAAATGTTCGCGAGCAAATCGAGAGTCAGTCATCAAGTGTAGAAGAAACATCTTTAACTGCAAATGAAATTGAAGCTAATATCAAGACCCTGAATGAAACTATAGACAATCAGCTGGCCGGCGTTGAACAAAGTTCTGCTGCTGTCCGACAGATGCTTGCCAATATTGATAGCGTTACAACAATTCTCGCCAAGAATGCAAAGGCTGTAAATGACTTAAATGATGCCTCGCTGTTGGGTCAGTCAAAGATTAAAGAAAATGTTGTTCTGTCAGAAAAAGTTCTTGCAGAAAGCGGCGGTTTAATTGAAGCTTCCAAAGTAATCCGAAACATTGCATCTAAAACAAACCTGCTTGCCATGAATGCTGCAATTGAAGCGGCTCATGCGGGTGAAGCCGGTACAGGTTTTGCTGTTGTTGCCGATGAAATCAGGAACCTTGCTGAACAGAGTAACACACAGGGTAAAAAGATTGCTGAAAGTTTGAATGGTCTTGAGGGAATCATTAAGAGTGTAAGCGTAAGTACAAAAGAATTACAGACTGAATTCAATAAGATTTTTGAACTCACACAGGTTGTAAAGCAGCAGGAAGAAGTTGTTAAAAATGCAATGCAGGAACAGTCTATAGGCAGCGGCCAGATTATTCAGGCTATGCGTAATATTGATGATTCTTCCGACTCTGTAAAACAAAGTGCATTAAAGATGCTTGAAGGCGGACAGAAAATTTCTTCTGAAATGGAAATGCTTGGAGAAATTTCGCTTAAGATTTCAAGCAGTATAATGGAAATGGCTGGTGGTACAGATCAAATTATGACTGCTGTTCGGGAAGAAAATATTTCTTCTCAAAAGAATAAGGAAACTATAAATACCTTAAATTCTGAGGTTTCAAAATTTAAGCTCGATTAGGTTCCCGAGTGTGGATTAGTTTCCCGGGCGATTTAGAATAATTTGGAATAATTCAGGCCACAAGTCAGCATAAAAAATCTTCTGCTGTTTCATTTATAATCTCTATTTATCTTCCGATAATTAAAGTATGCGCAGAAGTTTTTTTTTCATTTTAATTGCATTTGTTTTAAATATATGTGTTTATGGTCAGATTAAGCCTTTATATCAGTTACCGGATGTTGTTCCTTCAAAACAGATTAGGGAAAACGATGAACCTTTTTTAGTTGGTACAGATAACGGCCTTTACAGAATCCTTTCAAATGGAATTGCTGAGCCTTTATGGAATGAATGTAAAATTTCTTTTATTCATAAAACACAGGATAAGTGGTGGTTCATTTGCGAAAAAGGAATTTTATGTTCTGAAGATTTAAAACACTTTACTCTGCAGAATAATGGACTTCCTTCTTTAATAATAAAAACTTACGACGGTAAAAATAAGCATCTCGTAAACAAAGCTGCCCTGCTCAAGGATTTATCTTCTGATCCTTTTGACCCGAATATTTTAGTTACAGCAACAAAAGATAATGTGTACCTTACAAGAAATGGCGGAACTTCCTGGGAAAAAATCGGTTCAATGAGCCGCGGAACTTCGGGCATCAAAGCAGTGGCTGTTTCTCACATGGCTACTTATGCAAGGGATGGAAGCCTTACTGGTTCAGAACTTGTTGTATTCATGATTCATCCAATTTATGGTTTCAGCTATTACCGTGCAGATGCCCCTCATCCTGCATGGACAGATGTCAGTGCCGGTTTTGGCGCTCTCCCGGGATTTACTCAGCCAGATGAAATTGCAGACATTCTTCCTGTTGTGTGCCGCGATGCAAATGGAAAAATGTACACTGAGCTTTACATGACAAATACTTATATCCCGAATATTTACCGTTTCAACTGGAAAACTAAACGCGCAGAAAAAGTTTATGAAGGTAAAGATAAAATTCAAACAATGGACGGTTTATGCCAGTCAAATGATAAAATAGTTTTTGTCGAGCCGGGTAAAGTTTCTTCGTTCTCGCTTGCATCAAAAACTGTCAGCGACTTACAGGAATTTAATAACTGGAGACTTTATTTGAATGTTCCTCGTTCACTTGTTTCTTCGGCTTATGTACCTAAATCGATTTCAGGCTGTGAAACTTCTTTGCAGTTAAATGAATTGTGGCTCCTTACTCCGGATTTCCCTTTAACTGCCTGGGGTGAAAAAGCGGATTCAAGAAAAGCTGTTTATGCAAGTGTCTATCAGCTCAGGCTTCAGGAAGGAATTGATAAATACAAGCGCATTGTCCGCGATAACAAACTTAATTCTTTAGTAATTGACATGAAGGATGATTACGGACTCCTTCGTTTTGATCCAAATTCTGAGCTCCTCAAAAAAATGGGTAAAGTTACTCAGTATAAAATTGATGTAAATCATTGTGTTTCTGAATTCAAAAAAGAAGGAATTTATTTAATTGCACGAATTGTTGTGTTTAAAGATAAAGCGCTTTCAAATTACGATAAAAAACAATACGCAGTCTGGGACTCTTCTAAAAATGTTCCGTGGGTTGGAATAAGAGGTTACGAAGATGTAGCTGGCGAAGACGGAAAAACCGGCGGCAAAACTGCTGTATATTATGATGAAAACTGGGTTGATCCTTACAGCGAAAAAGTGTGGGAATATAATGTTGAAATTGCCCGTGAACTTGTTGCAAGAGGCTTTGATGAAATTCAGTTTGATTACATTCGTTTCCCGACAGACGGAATCAATTTAGGAAAGGCTTCCTTCAGATGGCGCGACAGTGGAATGGATAAAGAAAGTGCTTTGATTTCATTCCTTTCGTATGCAAGAAAAAATATTAATGCACCGATTGGAATTGACATCTATGGAGCAAACGGCTGGTACAGAAGCGGCACCCGCACAGGTCAGGATGTTGAATTGATGAGCGAGTATGTTGATGTAATCTGCCCTATGTATTATCCGTCGCATTTTGAACAGGATTTTCTAGAGTTTGATCCTAAGCAGGAAAGACCCTACAGAATTTATTTTTATGGAAGTTACAGAAATACTGTAATGGGAAGAAATAAAATTGTAGTTCGTCCGTGGGTTCAGGCATTCAGAATGGGTGTACGTTATGACCGTCAGTGGTACAATAAAGATTATGTTTTAAGGCAGGTCTTTGGTGTTCGTGATGGATTAAATCGCGGCTATATGTACTGGAACAATTCCGGCGGCTATTACGAAGATATAAGTCCCGACCCACAGAATGAAGAAATTTCTCCATGGCATAAAGACGAATGTGATTTGCAAAAAAGATTACCTGCGTTTAGCAGCGACCATAAGGATTCAAAAAACTTAAGTGAATTGCAGAGAGCCTTAGAAGAAGAAAGAAATAAAAAAATGATTTCAATTTTAGACACTGTTTTAAATCCTGAGGATGAAAATGAAGCAGGAACTATAACAATACCTCTTTTAAGAATAAATGCTTTTGGAGGCGAATAATGACAAACTTGGGTTATACTCCAGAGGAAGCAATCGTTGCAGTTTCAACTGCTATGGCACCGGGCGCAATTGGTGTTGTCCGATGCAGCGGTAAAAATTCAATCGAGCTGACAGCAAATGTTTTTTCCAGACGAAACGCTTTACTTGAAGCAAAAGGAAATACTTTAGTTTACGGCTGGATTATTAATCGCGCTGAAGAGAATGCAAAAATTGATGAAGTAATGCTTGGCGTGTACAGGGCTCCCAAATCCTACACCGGCGAAGACATGGTAGAGATTTTCTGTCATGGTGGTTTAAGTGTTGTAAATGCAATTTATAATCTCCTTCTAAAAAATGGATTTAGAAAAGCTCAGCGCGGAGAGTTTACCTTCAGGGCCTATGTAAACGGAAAAACTGATTTAACGAAAGCGGAAGCAATAAAAGAAATCATTGACAGTAAAACTGAAAGCGGAAGAAATAAAGCTGCTTCACGACTTGCAGGTTCATTATACAGTGAAATCGATTCCATAAAAAAACTTATTGTAGATACACTGGCTTCGATTCAGGTAGAAATTGAATATCCTGAAGATGAAGAAACCATAAGCGAAACTTTTGACAGTAAAGATTTATTACTCGCAAAGGAAAGACTTTCATATCTTGTGGATTCCTGGAAAAGCGAAAAACTGTATCAGGATGGAGCTCGTGTAGTTTTATGCGGAAAAACAAATGCGGGAAAATCGAGTCTGTTTAATTCAATGCTCAAAGAAGAACGGGCAATTGTTAGCGATATTGAAGGAACCACCCGTGACTGGATTGAAAGCTGGATTGATATAGAAGGAATTCCTATCCGTTTATTTGATACAGCGGGTTTAAGAAAAACTGATGATTTAATAGAAGCACGAGGTGTTGAGCTTACAAAAGATTTATCTGAAGATGCTGATTTATTGTTATACCTTGTTGACTCAAGATTCGGTTTATCTAACGAAGACAAAAATTTTATCTCATCACAAAATCAGGTTCCAAAAATTCTTGTCTGGAATAAATGTGATTTTGAAGACAGTATGAAGTGTCCTTCGGCGGAAACAATGGGCTTTGAACAGGTAATTTGTATCAGTGCAAAAAATGGATACGGAATCGGAAACTTGTCTACAGCAATAAAAAATATTTTGTTGAAAGGAAAAACGAAATCGAAAGACGGCTGTGCTTTAGGAAGTGAAAGACAAAAAGTAAGCGTACAGAATGCTTTAGAGTGTGTAGAACATGCCCTTCAGGTTGTACAGGAAGCAGCTTTAGGACTTGATGCTGTAGTTCAGGATCTGGAAGACTCGTTGGATTTTCTGGGTGAAGTAACAGGAAGTGTAACCCCGGAGGATATCCTTTCCAGTGTATTCGCAAATTTCTGTGTAGGAAAATAAATATATAAGAGCAGGTGAAGTTGTATGTCAGTTTTAGAAGGTTTTTTGTTGGGCTTATTGCAGGGCGTTTCTGAGTTTTTACCAATTTCTTCGAGTGGTCATTTAAAACTTGCTCAGAAATTATTTGGACTTTCAGAAGTTCCACTTTTGTATGATGTATTTTTACATTTAGCAACACTACTTGCTGTAATAATATTTTTCAGAAAAAAGATCTGGACTCTCTTGTGTACATTTGTAAATTTATTTCGCAAAAAAAATAATGCAGGACAGTCAGATGAAACACAAATTCTAAAACAAAAAAATGACAGGGCATATTTGCTTGCAATTATAATAGCAACTTTTATAACAGGTGTGATTGGAATCTGCACTTCAAAACTTTTAGACGAAGATTTGTTTCCGTTAAAGCTGGTTTGCGCTGGTTTTATTGTAACTGCAGTCTTTTTAATTTTAAGTTCATTCGTAGAAAAAATAAATTCAAGAAAAAATTTTCAATCAGAAGAAGTCCAGGAAAAGCCAATTAAATGGTATCAGGCTTTAATAATTGGGTTTGCACAGGGACTTGGAACTTTACCCGGTATCAGCCGTTCAGGAAGCACAATCGCCGGCGGATTATTTTGTGGTATAAACAGAGAAACTGCAGGTGAGTTTTCATTTATAGTTTCAATCCCGGCAATCTTAGGCGCGTTTATTCTTGAGCTGAAAGATTTAGGTGAAGTTTCTTCGGCTGTTGGTGTATGGCCTGTTGTAGCAGGTTGTGTTTCAGCCTTTGTGTCAGGTTACTTAGCGCTTATGCTTTTGATGAAATTAATAAAAAAAGGACACCTTGAGTGGTTCGCCGTTTATCTGATTCCACTGGGAATTGCAGGTCTGTTTGTTTTTTAATTGATTTATAACAGGTTTTAAAGCGTGCGGGAAAGATTAGGGGTTTGGGGGAAAGAAAAACACGCTTCGCAAGTAGCGGTTGTCGTTCCCCCAAAAAAAAGTTATTTCTTTTTAAGCCATTTAAACAGTTTTACCAAAAGTCCAACTCTTCCAAACAAAAGCCAGAACAGGAATGCCAGAACAAACACAATTGGAATGCCAAAAATAAAAATGTAGAAAATCGAAATAAAAAGCTTAGCAATAAAGTTTACAAAATTCTCACCGAATGCCCTGAAATCCTCTCCTAAGTCAGGCCATTTAAAACCTTCCCTGTCAAAGCCCGTCGGTAAATTCATAGTCATATAGATAGTCGAAAAATCAATTTGATTCACAAGGCGTTTCATCCTTCCTTCCATAACTTCAATCTCAGAAGTAACGTTATTGAGCTGCCTTTCAACCTCCAGTAAATCTTTTATATCCTTTGCCTGTCCCAAATATACTTCGAGCTTTTTCTGCATAATCCGTTTAGTCTCAAGGCGTGTCTTCAAATCATAAAATTCTTCTGTTACATCAGTGTTATTTACGCTTCTGTATTTTATCTTTCCTAAACTTCCGGCCCTGTTCATTGCCTCTTCAAAATTGCTTTCAGGAACTTTCACTGTAACACTGAAATAATTTTCTTCGGTTGAAGAATTTGTAATATAACCGTTAAAGTTTTTTGCAAAATCGTTCACAGTTTCTTCTATGTCAGTCAGGCTCTCAACTTCTAAAGTGAGATTCCCTGTTTTAATAAGTTTGCGTTCAGTTACAGCCTGTGCATCCTGCGAAGACATTCCGGCACTTTCTTCATAAATCTCTTCTGTTTCCCTAAATGCAGCACTTTCTGCCTTGCTCATAAAATTAACAGAATTAAGTTTCATTTCCCGTGGAATTGCATTTACTGTTTTACCTGCAGTTCTTTTTGTGCAGGAAACCAAACTAAAAATTTGAACCAAAGAAATAACAAACAGAATTATAAAACGATTCTTTTTTGCATTCATATAAATCCTCCAGTGTATAAAATATAAATCCTCTTATCCCCAAAAAGTAACAGTAAAAAAGCTTTTCTGCCGGCATATAAATCTTATTGAGAACAAGTGAAATTTATTATATTCTATTACAATGCAATACGAAGTTACAGCGACAAGGCGTAGACCTCAGAGCTTTGAAAATTTAGTTGGACAGGAATTTGTTGTTCAAACCTTTAAGAATTCCATTCAGTCAGGAAAGATTGCTCATGCTTATCTTTTTTCCGGCCCTCGTGGTTGTGGTAAAACTTCTACCGCAAGAATTCTGGCAAAAGCATTAAACTGTGTACACGGACCTACAGCAACTCCCTGCGGCGAATGTGAAATCTGTAAAGAAATCACTGCAGGATCTTCTTTAGATGTTATCGAAATAGACGGTGCTTCAAATACAAGTGTTGATGATGTTCGACAGATTAAAGATGAAGTTCTGTTTCCGCCAAATTCAAGCCGCTATAAAATCTATATAATCGATGAAGTTCACATGCTTACTAAAAATGCGTTCAATGCTCTTTTAAAAACAATTGAAGAGCCGCCGCCATACGCAATTTTTATTTTTGCCACAACAGAATTACAGAAAGTTCCTGCCACAATCAAGTCCCGATGCCAGCAGTTTAATTTCCGCTTAGTGCCGGTTGAAAAAGTAAAAGAGCAGCTTGCCCAGGCTTGTGCAGAAATGGGGCTTGAAGCAGAAGAAGAAGCTTTGTATTGGATAGCGCGTGAAGCCGGTGGAAGTATGCGCGATTCATACACTTTGTTCGATCAGATTGCAGCTTTCAGTGATAAAAAAATTACCTATGAAAAGATTAAAGACAAATTGGGTCTTGTAGGCGTTGATTCGTTAAACACTTTGTTCGAGCTGTGTGTCGATTCAAAATCGCAGGATGCCTTGCTTTTAATTGATGATTATTTACAGAGCGGAGTAAGCATTGATACTTTGATTTCTAACTGCTCAGATTATTTACGCTCATTGTTGCTCATCAGAAATGGTGTTCTAAAAGAATCTTTGCTGGGACAGAATCCGGAGCGTTTTTCTAAAAAAGTTTTAGATGCATGGAATAATGTAAAAATAGAAAGGGCTTTAAGCATTTTCCTTCAGCTTTACAGGGACATAAGATATTCCCTGAATCCAAGGTTTGAGCTGGAACTTGCTTTCTCCCGTCTCTGCTGGTTAGGCGAGTATGTAAGTTCAACTGATGTAAAAAAAGCTATTGATTCAGTTAAGCCTGTAATGTCACAGCTTTCCTTTGCCCGTAAGATTGAAGTGAATGAAAGCGGAGTGTCTTCCGTTCCTGCAGCAGCACGCGAGTCAGAAGCTTCAGGCAGCACAGACACTTCCAGCGGCTCTGGTACACCTGCCAATTCCGGCAAGAGTGAAGTTCCCGTTTCTGAAGTGAAGTCCAATACAGAAAACAAACTTCCTGCAGGAATGCCAACTTTTAGCGCGCTTCAAAACGAAGGTGGGGGACAGGCAAACCCTTTTAGCAATGGCGGAGCTGAACCGCCTTATATAAATTCAGCAAATCAATGGTCTCAAGATTATTATTCGGATGAAACTCAGGAAGAGAATTTTTTTGATGAAGCCAGTGATTTCAATGAAGAAAATGATAATGCAGACGAGTCCAGTAAAAATCAAATCGATGAACAAAAAATTCAAACCTTTGCAGATTTACAGGATTCTGATTCACAGGAAGAGCAGGAAAAGCCTGTCATAAAACAGATAAGCCTTGACTCCCTGGATAAAAACGATTTTGAAAGCGTTAAGCAATATCTGGTTTCTGTATTTACAAATCAGGAAGAAGCCCTGACTGCAAGCTGCGTTATGTCTTTAAGAAACTGGCGCATGGAAGGTTCAGTCATAAATGTAGAAGTTGAAAACCAATTTGAATTACAGACAGCATTAAATTATGTTGCAAAAATTTCTGCTGAACTTTCAAAAATATACGGAGAAACAAAAACGCTTAAAATCGATGTAAAAAAACAGAGTGAAAATAAAAGGGAGGAACTTCCGGACCAGGTAAAAAAAATCCGCGATATGTTCAGGGGCTCAGTAGTTGGCTGGAAATGATTTAAAATGTTTATAGAGAAAAACAAACACGAAGGAAAAACAAATACGGGAGAAAAGTATGAATATATTTGACATGATGAAAAACTTAGGACCGCTTCAGGAACAGCTGAAAAATGCACAGTCTCAGCTTGAAAACATCAGTGCAACAGGTTCTGCCGGCGGAAACATGGTTCAGATTACACTAAACGGAAAGTTTGAACTCCTGGACATTGTATTGGACCCAATCTGTGTAGACAACCGCGACATCCCGATGCTACAGGATTTAATAAAAGCCGCTCACCATAACGCAATTGAAAAAATCCAGGAACAGATAAAATCAAGCTCTGCATCTCTACTTGGTGGAATGAACATCCCGGGAATGAATTTATAATGAATGCACTTGAAAACCTGACAGAAAGTTTTTCGCGTTTACCTGGAATCGGAAAAAAATCCGCATCAAGAATAGCAAATTATCTTTTAAGCGCAGATGCAGTTTTTATACAGAACTTCTCGAACCAGCTTGCAACCCTGCAGGAAAAAATCAAGCGCTGTACAGTCTGCGGCTCCTGGACTGAAACCGACCCATGCCCAATCTGCTCAGACATAACCCGCGACAAAACACTCCTGTGCGTAGTCGAACAGCCCCAGGACGTGCAGATAATTTATAACAGTCACGAGTTCAACGGAATGTTTCATGTGCTCGGCGGCGTAATTTCTCCGCTAGAGGGAATCGGCCCTTCCAAACTTAGAATAAATGAACTTCTCGAGCGCGTAAAAACTGATGGCGTAAAAGAAGTCATCATCGCAACAAATCCGACAGTCGAAGGCGACACAACAGCCCTCTACATTCAGCGGCTCCTACAGGAACAGAACACCGGCTCAGAAGAAAAAGTCGTAGTAACGCGTCTTGCTTCAGGCCTCCCGGTTGGTGGCGATCTAGAATATGCCGACCGCCTCACCTTAGCCAGAAGCTTCAGGGGCAGAATCAAGTTCTAGCAAATTGCCTGCCATTGACGAGCATTTTTAAATCTGTTATATTAGTGCAATCAGTTCGGGCCATTAGCTCAGCGGTTAGAGCAGAGGACTCATAATCCTTTGGTCCTAAGTTCAAATCTTAGATGGCCCAGTATTTTCGTAACGAAGTGAGAAAATACAAGTAAATCACTTCCAACAGGACAAACGGAGCGAATGCGACGTATGGCCCAATAGTTTCGTGCGTTTAGTGAATGCTAAGCGCTTTTTTTTGCACGCTGACTTTTTCTCAGTCAAATTAATTTCTCCTGCAAAGAATTCATTGCAAACAAATTCCACCCTTCCGCCCTTTGCTCACGCGCATTCTTCCGCTTGCGCTCCAGAACTCCGGGGCTCCACGGTGCGCTCATTATCACGGTGGTTGAGCCTGTCGAAACCACTGTATACAGAGCAACTTGTCATATAGCTATGATTTAATCAAAGAAAATAAAGTGGTACTCTAAGTCTGACGGGACTTGGAGGCAGGCGAAGGTTGTGCTCAGAATTAAGGAAACTGAAAAAGTTTACCTCGATCGTCAGATTAAATTTCAACC
>JAEEGL010239013.1_pt1 | contig 12211 bp, 11 predicted proteins | sample 9134231 | NCBI WGS metagenome assembly JAEEGL01 (sample SAMN16246548, study PRJNA631951) | gut metagenome | biome: gut microbiome; feature: rumen; material: fiber-attached | host: Bos | place: Iran: Karaj | collected 2018-10
CAGTTTATGGAGTACGGCAATGGAACCGTCGGCGACATGGGCGTCCACATGTTCGACATGGCGCGATGGTTGCTCGATCTGCGCTATCCGAAACGCATTTTCTCAACTGGCGGTCAGTATATCAAAAAAGGCGGGATTTCCAATATCTCCGACACGCAGACGATCGTCTTTGACTACGGCGAGCTTGAAGTCGTCTGGAATCACCGAAATTGGTCCGAACTGCCCGAGCGCCGTCACCCATGGGGGGGATACTTCTACGGACAAAACGGCGTTCTCAAGGCGAGCGTCTTCGGGTACGACTTCCATCGCTACTACTCCAACGAGGGCAAGAGCGGCGACTGGGTCAATGAATCAGATCAGTATCCGGAAGATAAGACAGAAGACGGAATCGAGCTCTTCTGCGCCTCCGCCATTCGCGAACATATGCGCGACTTCCTAGCGCGAATTGACGATCGCGGCCGTCCGCGAAGCGATATTGAAGAAGGCGCTATCTCCACCATATGTTGCATACTTGGTAATATCTCCATGCAACTGGGACGCGCGCTCGAATGGGACGAAGAGACCAACTCCGTTAAAAACGATCCGGAAGCGAACGCGCTCCTCGCGCGCGAATACCGCGAGCCGTGGCGTCATCCGCATCCGTAAACGTCGCTCAACGTCAACTGAAGGGACGCTAATATGAACGTCTTCATGAACAATATCGTCGTCTGGGCGCTGATAGCAACTGGACTCGTTCTCACCGGCGGCGCGTTCGCCAAGGGAACGAATAAGAACGCCTTCCTGTGGCAGGGACTGGCGGCGGGCGTCGTCGCGTTGCTGGTCGGAGTTGTTTGCGTCTATTTCGTCCAGACGGAAGAGAAAAAAACGCGCGCGACGATTTACGCAATCGCGGACGCGTTCGAACGCAACGACGCGGACGCGGTTTGCGCGCTCTTGTCGCGCGATTCGACTAAGGTGAAACCTCTCGCGCGTTCGTATCTGGAAAACCTAGCGACGGTCGAAAAGACTAAAGTAACGGACTTTCAGGTTCTGGAAATCAACAAGACGACGTCTCCGCCGCGCGCGCGCGTCTCTATTCATGCGACGGCGTCCGGCAAAGCGCGGGGAATCGACTCTTACCCGTTTTTCGTAAGCGTCGACTTCCCCATGATAGAACTGCGTAAGGAACAAGACGGCGTATGGCGCGTAACCGATAATATCGAGTATTCCTCGCCTCATGGAAACTGAGGCTCAACCTTCGGAAACGCCCGCTCCTCTCTTAACCGACGTCGCGCTCTCGTTCGCGGCGCCGGTTGTTTTTTGCTCCATTTGAGCGATCTGGTCGCGCAAAACGGACGCGCGCTCGTAATCTTCGACCATAATCGCGTCGTTGAGATCGTTGCGCAGACGCACGAGGAGCGCGCCCCGATTGACCGGCGCGTCCGCCATGCCGTTCGGTCGCTTGCCGACGTGCTCCGTCGCGCCGTGAATCGTGAGAATCAGCGGATCGAGACGCTCGCGAAAGACCTCGTAGTCGTTCCGGCACCCCAACCGACCCGTCTTACGGAAATCTTGAAAACTCATGCCGCAATAGGGACACGTTTGGAAATCGTCGGCGACGAGACTATCCGTTTCGTCTTTGAGCGAAACTCCGTCTTCGCCGTCGTCAAAGAACTCGGGTCCCTCTGCGGAATACTTCGGAGTGATCGGGTGCAGGTACGCTTGCGCGTGTCTTGAGCATAAATGCAACTCGCGTTGAACTCCGTCTATCATTTCCGTTATGTGGAACATCGCTTCGCAGTCGCATTTCTGACACTTCATTTTGATTCCCTATGCTTCCGATCTTTTACGTCGCGCGTTTACAGAGCGCGCTCTCAACGAGCCGGGCGACGCAACGCGCGCGCGTCGCCTATTGCGCGCATATTATACGCTATTTCACTATTTCGAGAACGGTCTCTTGGAACTTTTCACGCCGCTGTCGACGTTTTCCGAGCGCCGCGCTCAAATCCGACGGCGCCTACATTAGGCAAAAAAGGCGCGCGCGTCAAGACGATTTCAACGCAGGCGTCGCGCGCAAAACGAAAAGGCTTTCCTCAATCGACGCAATCGCGCCGCGAGGAAAGCCGTCTCAAAATATGCGAGGGAACGCGAGGCGCCCTTTAGCAATCAAGCGTTTCGTAGCTCTCAAACGTCGCGGTCGCGGAGGGCGCGGCGTACGTTACTTTCGGAGACGATCCGTACGTCTTCCACTGATACGTTAAAATGAACATAACGCTCGCGACGGAAAAGATCGCCGTAAAAGCGAGGAACATATCGAAGACGCAGATCTCGCGCTTGCGCAGGAGCGACAGGAGCATCATCGGGACGAACAGAGCGACGAGTCCAAGCGCGTCGAAGATAATGAGGAACATGGACGCGTTCCCCTGCATTGCTCGATACGCAAACCAGTTCGCAACCGCCAACGCGACGACGAGCAGGCCAATCAGGAAGAAAACAGGCGTCGGAGAAGCGACGTACGAGCCTTTCTCCTTCGGAGCTTTGGGAGCCTTCGGAGCTTTCTCTTTCTTAACCTTTTCTTTCTTGACCTTCTCCTTTTTAACCTTTTCCTTCTTCGCCTTCTTACCTTTTTTCCCGGTCTCTTCGGGCTCAGCCGGTACCGTCGCCGCAAACTCCTCGTCGAGCGGCGGCGCGCCAGGGAAGGGATCAAACGCGTTCGATTCGACGTTCGACCCGGCAAAAGGATCGGCGTCCGCGCCGCCTGCGACGCCGCCGTCGGTTACGCCCGCGTTCGCATCGTCGCTGAAGAGATCAAAAGAATCGAGCTCAACCGAAGGGTCGTCGTCTGTCTTCGGCTCAGAATCAGTCCCGGAATCTACGTTAAAAAGATCGTCAATATCGTTTGCGTTGTTTTCGTTTTCGTTGGGCATAACGTCCTCCATTGTTTCATTCGCCGACGCAACGACGCGCCTGGCGCCAAAAGACCAGCAGGACTATTATAACCAGAATTTTCAAACTTACCAGAAAACTTCCTAAAAAACAACGAAAATTACCAAATCTACCCAACTTCACATAAAATTTCCGGTTCAATCTCACGTTTTAAGGACGTTGCGTGCGAAAAGACGCGTCTGGTCGTGGACCGAGAACCGCTTCCGCGTACTCTTCGACTTGATCCGGAGTCTCAAAGTATTGCTCAAAAACAAAGAGATCGTCGTATTCGCATTTTTCCGTCGAATATTCGCGGCAGATTTGCGGGCGTTTCTCGTAAACGCGGCATCGATTATCCGCGCCGAGTTCTTTACAAACGTTATGGACGAGGAGATACCAAGTTCCCTCCTCCACAAAGACGGACGCGCGCTCGTGATAGAGGTACCACCGGACAAAATCGAACTCTTCATAGTTCGTCGGCGTGTCGATCGGCAACGCAAAATATCGACAACACTTGCCCGTGCAGTATCCGCAAAGTTCCTCGGAGGGAACTTCTGACTTCTTAGGTCGATCCGATTTGAACGTGTTCTGCGACATAGTTCGTTAACCCCCAAAATAGCGAAAAGCGCGCGACGCCTGTGCCGCGCGCAATCTTTAGCAAAAGTAAAACGCTGGAATTACGGTCGCCATCGGAGAGAACGCGTCGATTTCGGCGCCAACGCGACGTCGAACGCCTTCTCGTCCCCTTCGACGCGCACCCGAACGGTTCGCGCCGCGTCCGTATCGTTGAGCGCGACGACCGCGTACGACCCGTCGGAATTGCGCGCCGCGACTGCGTAAAAGCCCGCGGCCGCGCCTTCGCTTGTCAGTTCAACTCGAACCGCGCCGGGCTTAAAGACCTTCGATAAATGCCCGATCTCGTAAAAGTGCGAATATCGCTCGACCGACTTGTGGTCGTTCGTCGAAAGATTCACGGCGCCATAGCACTGCTGGCATCCGCCCGGACGATTCGGACCCTTTTTATCGTCGAGAATGAAATTCCAGACGATCACGGCTTTGCAGTCGTAATTGAGGGTTCCGATCGCAATTTCTCGCATGAACCACATGAGATCGCCGCCGAAGGAGTAGCCCCATTCTCCGATCGACTGCTCGGTAAAGTAGAGCGCTTTGTCGGGTCGCGCGTCGCGCACGCGCTTCATTTCCTCCTTCGAGCCGCCGTACGCGTGGTATGCGGCGCCAATTAGATATTGCGCGGCGTCGGGATCCTCGTAGATATGGAGCGGGTACCCGAACTGATCGCGGCATTCCGGCTTATTGGAATCGTAATTGAAATTGTGGTCGAACGCCATGATTTCCGTCTGGAGTCCTGCGGCGCGCATCTTGGGGCCCAGAACTTTGACAAAATCCTTTTGCTCCTGCCACGTCATATAAAGGGACGCGGAATTACCGCGATTGAGCGGTTCGTTCTGCATAGTAATCGAAGTGATTTCCACGCCCTCGTCGCGCATCGCTTCGACGTATTTAACGAAGTAGGTCGCGTAATCGTCGTAGTATTTCGGATTCAAACTGCCGCTCGTCCAGGAGTCGAACGGCTTGAGTTCCTTGAGATTGTTAACCTTCATCCATTTCGGGCACGTCCAAGGCGACGCGAGAATCTTTAAGTCCGGATTAATCTCTTTGATCTCGCGCAAAATGGGAATCACGTACTCTTTGTCCTCGGGCGAAAGCGCGAAATGCTCGATACCCGGCTCGTCGCAAAGCGAAAACTCGCTCAGAGAGAAGTCGGAACATCCAATGGAGACGCGAACGTAGCTGTAGCCGAGTCCTTGCGTGGGCGAGAAGGTCTCCAAAAGAAGCGCGCGTCGCGCGTCCTCGGGCATATGAAGGAGATTGACGGCGGACGAGCCGGTAATAGCGGCGCCGAATCCGTCGAGTGTCTGACGCGTTTTATTCGGCTGAAGCGCGATTGTCAACTCAGGCTCGATCGCCTTTGGGGACTCGAGATAGTCGAGCGTTTCCTTATGAAAAAGACGCGCTTTATTGGCGGTCGTTTCGTAGGCGACAATTTTGTCAGCCGGGTCAAGGGTCTCGTCGAGCCCCGGAGACGGTTCCCATGGATTGTCGGCGAAGGCGCCGCTTCCATAAAACAAGCAGAAAAACAAAAAGAACGATATGAAAAATGAGCGCACGCGCGTCCTCCGTTAGTCAAACAGTCAACCGCGCGTCAAGCGTCGGCTCTACGCGCGGTTGGACAGGATTTAAAGCAAGTTATTAGGGGCTTCGACGTGATAGAACGTCGCCATTACTGGAAAGGATCTTCCTCGTCGTCCTCGCCGAATCCCCCGTCGTCTTCATCGAACGCGGAACCGTCGTCTTCTTCCTCGTCGGAACCAAACGCAGAGGACGGATCCTCGTCCTCGTCGTCGCTGAACGCGTCGCTCGGATCTTCGTCCTCTTCCTCGGTATTATTCGCGGCGGCTTCTTCCTCGGTATTATTCGCGGCGGCTTCTTCCTTGTCGGCGTCGATCGCGTCTTCCGCCTCCTTATCCGCCGGCGACGCGGCTCTCATCTCCGCCATAATGCGATCGTAGGTCGTCTCGCACGTCTCGACGTGACGTATCGGTTCCGACAATTGCGTCTCATGAAGGCACTGAACGAGTCCGTCCTCAGAAACCAAGTAGATGCGATCCGTTTCGCTATTGAACGCCTGAATCGTCGTATTGCCGATATCGAGCGTCTTAATGCGACGACCCGTCGCAAGCTCCAAAATCGCGAGACGATCAAGCGAGTCCATCGCGTAAAGACGCGTCGCCGAAGCCGAAACGACGCGAACAATTCCGTCGGCTCGCCAGGCTTCGCTACCGTCTCGCAAACGAACCGCGTACAGATCGCCCAATTCCGTCGGAACCAACGCGAACTCGCCGAACGCCGAAACTCGATCCGAAACCGCGCGTTCCGTGATATACGTCCAACGCAAGTCGCCCGTTACGTCGTTGATCGCGAAAACGTGACCCGAACGCGAGCCCACGACGAACATGCCGCCGCGATTCTGTCCGGAGCCGCTCTTATCCTCGGGGACGAAGAACGGGGTCGCTTCGACGTCGACGCGCGGAATCTGCGCGCGATTACCGAGTCGACGCTCGTTGATGAAGGAGAAATACGGTCGCGTCTGCAGTTTGTACAGGAGACGGAACGGCGCGTCGCCTACGTTGCGCTGCATACTCGCGAGCAACATCCACCCCTGATCCGTCGTCCAGGAGACGACGTCGAGATCGTAATTTTGGCTTCCCATAACGGGCTGAACGGTGGGAACGCCGAAAGTCGCCGTCGTGAGAGGACGATTGTCGTCAAGCTTTTCAATGCGGAATTTCGCCGCGCCGTCCTTGCCGGCGTCGGCAAGATTCTTTTCAACGAACTCAACCGCCGCTTCCGTTTTGTAGTCCTTCGTCGAGGCCTTCATGGAGTCGAGGGTGGCGTCGTACGTCTTGGAGTCCGATTTTTGACGCTTAATCGCGTACGAGAAAATCTTCTCACTAAAGGTTGGGACGTAAATCTCGCGCTCGCTCAACCGCGGACCGGCGGAAGGTTGCGCGTACAGTTCCGTCTCGTCGAGTTTATCTCCCGTGAAACGATCGTAGACGACCATGCGCGTGCCGCAGATCGCCACGACTATCTTGCTATTGAGAGCGGGCGGGAAAAGATACGCGTCGCCGACGTCCGTCGACCAGAGCGTCGTGCCGTTCTCCGCGTCGATGACTTGCAAAACGCCTGCGTCGGTCGTCGCTAAAATAACCCCGTCCTGATACGTCGCGCTCGTTACTTTTTCGAAGCTCGGGTCAAGCTGGACTTGCGCGAACCACGCGCGAGTCAGACCAGCCGCCTGCGCTTTTGATTCTTCAACCAATTTCGACGGCGCAACGCCGATCGCCCACGCGGTCGACGCGAAACTCGCGAACAGACCCAGAACGACCAAGCGCATAGCGAAATGTCGTTTCATTGAGAAACCCCTTACTAATTGCGGCGCCCTACGCCGCTACTCATCGTCAAACGTCGCGCGTTACGCGCGTTGCCCTGGACTGCGCGCCCCGCTCTAACGCGAGTTGCGCAATCCCCCCATAAATAATAATATCAAAAGAGGCGATTGGGAACATTCAAGCCCCCTTTTTTTCCTTTTTTTTCTTGTTTTTACCAAAAAGAGGGGTTCTGACGTTTGAAAGGACGATGAGGACGCGCTCGACGTCGACTCATTTGCTCGCCGATACGACCGCGAACGATCCCACGCTTGAATCTCTTCCGTTAATTTCGAACTTCTTTTTGACGTCATGGCGTCGATCGCAACGATTATTAGCGTTCTCGCGTCGACGGAGCGCCCCAGTAGCGCGCGCAACCAGTCCAAACGGAAAAATCTTGCCTTAGGAGCTTTTCATTTTATTTTTTTGTCCGGACGTCGATTGATTATCTGTCGACCGGCAGAACGCCCTTTCGACTCGGTCAATTCCGTAGACCATCCTTAGTTACCCACTCGCGATTCGCGCCGCCGCGCCGAATCGTCCACGACGACGGAAAGAACTCAATGTACTCCCCCAATCAAAACGACGCTTGCCTGAGAAATTTTCCCAATCCGGAACGTACGCTCGATCCCAACGACGCGCCCTACTCCGCGACGTTGCCAGAAGCTCTAAGGAGTTTTCGAAACGCGCTGGGCTACAATCTCCGGTACGCGCGCGCGGGTTCCGCCGCCGCGAAGGAAACGCAAGAAGGCGAGCGCGCGGAATCGTTTGTCGTCGGAGAAGTCGGCAAGAAGGTCTACGGCTCTTTGAAGCTCGAACGCGCCAACGATCTTGTCCCCAAACTCGAATGGAACGGCGCGCGCGCCGTCGCCGAGGCGTTTGCGTCCGTTCTGACGGAGAATTACAAGTGGCGTGAAGCGACCGCGCAACGCGAAGCGGAACTCGCGACGTTCGCGTCCGCTACTCCCGAGCTCGAAAAAGACGCCGTTCCGAATCCTCCCGTCGCCGAGAGATTGCGCGACGTCATGCGCTCCGGCGCGCGCGCGCTAGGAGCGTTCGACGCCGCCGCGCTCTACATGCTCAACGAGGACTCCACCGCGCTGAGAACGACCGCGCTATGGCGATTACCCGACGACCGCTTCCTCGAACCTCCGCGTCCGCTACAGGGCGCGCGCGCCGAACTGGAAGCGCTGCTAGGAAGCGCCGTCGTGCTCAACGACGAAGAACTCGCCGAAATATGGCGCGCGCCTGAAATCTTTCCTTGTTCCGTCTGTATCCCTATAATCTCGGACGCCGCGATCCTCGGAGTCCTCTGGTTCTTCGCCAATAAAACGCATAAAATAGGCGCGCGTGAAACGGAAATCCTCGATCTTGTCGCGCGACGCGTCGTCGACGAACTGGAAAGAAAAGACGTCGTCTTCGCACGCAAAGCGCCTCGCAAAACGAACGCGCGCGACGTCGAAGACGAAGAGCTCAAAAAATGGATCGACGACGTGCTCGGCGCCAACGACTGACCGAGCGTCTCTCGCGAAAAATATAAAAAAATCCCCGACGCCCCCTTGCCGTCGGCGCGCTTTCTGTTATACTTTCGGTCTATACTTTAGACGCCGGTCGGTTTCCCCAAACGCCACCGTAATGAGTTGCGAAAACGTGATCCTTTCGCGCTCGCCAGACAGTGGGAAAAACAGGGCGCCAACAGAATAAAAATAGACAATAGTCGCGACGCTCGATCAAGCGCGCGACGCAAGCCAAATTTAGACACTCGGAAAGAATCATGTCAAAACCTCCGGCATTTAAGAAAAATCGTATCAATCGTAAACGCGCCAAGGCTAAGGTTCGCAGTAAGAAACGCGATCCCTTGTGCCCGAACGGAGAACGCCTCCGTCCGATGTACGTCGACTACAAAGACGTCGAGCTCCTCAAGAAGCTCACGAGCCGTCAGGGCAAGATCATCAGCCGTCGCAAGACCGGTTGCTCCGCCGTTAGCCAGCACGCGGTCGCCGCTGCGGTTAAACGCGCCCGATTTATGGCTCTCATGCCTTACGTTGGCGACTAAGCGCGCGCGCGATTATTAACCTGTTTTGAGGCGCGTCGCGCGAACCTCTCGAACCAAGGCTACGCGCCGAGCTTGGGAGGAAATGAGCGCGGCGCGACGGTTCTGCTAACCGCGCCTCTCACAACGTTAGGTTTTGCGCTATTTCGCGTCCTTTCCTGCGGCGCGTATACGCAAAACCTTTATTGTTTTTATGCGTCCAACTTCTCTCTTACGAGCGGAGATTGCGGCGCGACGGCGTCATGAGCGCGCGCCTTACGACCCGCTCGCTCTCCGCTTCATCCTCGGAGCCTAACTACTATGGTTGAAATGGCGACAGCAAAAGCCGACGTTCTCATTGAAGCAATGAAATGGATCCGCGAGCATCGCGGAAAGACAACCGTCGTCAAGCTTGGCGGCAGTCTTATGGAAGACGATATCGCTATCGATCACCTCATGACCGATCTCGTCTTTATGGAAACCGTCGGCATGCGTCCCGTCGTCGTGCACGGCGGCGGCGCCGCCATTAGCGACGCTATGAAAGAAGCGGGAGTCGCGCCCAGGTTCGTGCAGGGACGTCGTTTTACCGACGACGTCACGCTAAAAATCGTGCGCGAAGCGCTCGCCAAACGCATAACGGGCGATCTGGTCGAACGGATTAAATTCTTCGGAGGCTCCGCGATCGCGCTCTCCGACGCGTTCGATTCCAACGTCCTGTACGGTCGGAAGGCCAAACTCAAGGACGACCAAGGTGAAGACGTCGATCTCGGATGGGTCGGCGAAGTTACTCGCGTCGACGTCGACGTTATTCAACGCTACACCGAACGCGGCGTTATTCCCGTCATTCCGTCCTACACGTTGCTCGACGACGGCTCGCGCCAAGGGCTTAACGTGAACGCGGACGTTGCTGCGACCGAGGTCGCTAAGCAACTGCGCGCGAATAAGCTCGTCTTCGTGAGCGAGGTCAACGGCGTGCGCACCGATCCGAACGATCCCAATTCCATGATCGATTCGCTCACCGCAGACGAAGCGCGAAAATTACTCGCGTCCGGCGCGATCGTCGGCGGCATGATCCCCAAGATTCAATCGTGCCTTAAGACGATTGAACGAGGGGTCGAAAAGATCCACATTATCAACGGGCGACTACGCCACGCCATCCTGCTCGAAATCTTCACCAGCCAGGGTATCGGAACTGAAATCGTCGATAAACGCGACTAAGCGCGGCGCGAGGTTCAACCGTCCCATTACATACGAGGCAAATTATGGCCAGAAGTTCACAAGAGATTATCGCGTTATTCGATCAGTACGTCATTCCCAATTATACGCGGTACCCGGTCGCGCTCGTTCGCGGCGACGGACCGTTCATCTGGGACGCCGAAGGCAAACGCTACATCGACTTCTTCCCCGGCTGGGGGTGCAACCTCTTCGGACACTGTCCGAAACCGGTCGTGGAGGCGCTCAAGAGCCAAGTCGAGCGTCTGCTCCACGTTCCGAACAGTTGGTATACGGAGGAGCAGGGACTCTGGGCGCAGGCGCTTTCGGAACGCAGTTTCGGGGGCAAGGCGTTCTTCTGCAACTCGGGCGCCGAGGCGAACGAAGCGGCGATCAAGCTCGTGCGCCTGCACGCGCCGAAGGGGAAGTACAAGATCATAACGTTCCTTAATTCGTTCCACGGTCGCACGATGGGCGCGGTCTCCGCAACGGGTCAAGAGAAGTACCATCATGGTCTCGAGCCGATTCTTCCGGGCTTTACGTACTGCGAGTACGGTAATCTTTCGGCGGTCGAGTCGGCGATCGACGACGAGACGGCGGCGATTATGCTCGAGCCGATCCAAGGCGAGGGCGGCGTGAACATGCCTCCCGCAGGGTTCCTGGAAGGTCTGCGCAAGCTTTGCGACGAGCGCGGTCTCCTGTTGATCTTCGACGAGGTCCAGACCGGTTGCGGTCGAACGGGCGAATGGTTCGCGTACCAGCATTTTGGAGTCACGCCGGACGTCATGACGTTGGCGAAGACGATTTGCAGCGGGGTCGCGGCGGGCGCCATGCTCGTCAAGCAGGAATATGCGGCGGATCTCAAAAAAGGCATGCACGCTTCGACGTTCGGCGGCAATCCGATCGCGGCGTCGGCGGGTATTGCGACAATCAAAATGGTGGAAGAAGAAGGCTACCTTGCGCGCGCGAAGGAAGTTGAAAAGCGCGTCAAGGAGCGAATGAACAAGTGGAAGGACGAGCTTGATATCGTCGCCGAAGTTCGAGGCGTCGGCGCCATGATCGGTCTGGAACTTAAAATCGAAGGCGCTTGCTTCGTTCAGGAATGCATGGAACACGGTCTGCTCATCAACTGCACGCACGGCAAGGTGATTCGTCTCCTGCCGGCGGTCAACACGCCCTTTGAGGTCTTCGACGAAGGTCTCGATATTCTCGAAGCGGCGCTCAAGAAGGGAGCTTAACGAAATGAAACCAGTACGACACGTTCTCACGCTCGGCGATCTTGCCGTCGGCGAATTAAAGACCGTCTTAAAGCTCGGCGAAGAGATCAAGGCGGAGTTTAAAGAAGGCGTTCGCACCAAGCGGCTCGAAGGTCAGGTTCTCGGCATGATCTTCGAAAAGATGTCGCTTCGTACGCGCGTTAGTTTTGAAGCTGGCATGAGTCATCTGGGCGGCGCCTCCATGCTGCTCGAAGAACAGCACATCGGACTGGGCACGCGCGAGTCCGTTAAAGACGTCTCGCGCGTGCTTAGCTCTATGGTAGATTGCGTCGTCTTTCGCGCGAAACTTCACAAATCGGTCGCCGAGTTCGCTCAGTATTCGACCGTTCCCGTTATCAACGCGCTGACCGACAAGTCGCACCCCTGCCAGGCGCTCGCCGATATGCTTACGATTAAGGAGGAATTCGGTTCCTTAGACGACGTCTCCATCGCATGGGTCGGCGACTCCAACAACGTCGCCGCGAGTCTTATTGAGGCCGCCGCTATGCTAGGCGTTAAAATCGCCGTCTCGTCCCCCGTTGGATACCGTTTCTCGGACGAGGAAGTTAAAGAAATGACGCAGCAGCGGCAGCCGGGATTCGAGCTCGTCTTCCACGAAGATCCGCGCGAAGCCGTGCGCGGCGCGAACTTCGTCTACACCGACGTCTGGGTCAGTATGGGTCAAGAAGATGAAAAGGATAAGCGTTTGGAAGCTTTCAAGCCTTTCCAGGTCAACGCCGAGCTTATGGCGCTTGCGAGTCCCGACGCCATCTTCATGCATTGCCTACCGGCGCGGC
>JAEEGL010489876.1_pt1 | contig 12211 bp, 11 predicted proteins | sample 9134231 | NCBI WGS metagenome assembly JAEEGL01 (sample SAMN16246548, study PRJNA631951) | gut metagenome | biome: gut microbiome; feature: rumen; material: fiber-attached | host: Bos | place: Iran: Karaj | collected 2018-10
TACCAGGTCGAGAAGCTCGTCATCATCTACCATATCACACTTGTTGAGGAATACGATGATGTAAGGTACGCCTACCTGACGGGAAAGCAGGATGTGCTCTCTTGTCTGTGGCATTGGACCATCTGTTGCTGCTACTACCAGGATTGCTCCATCCATCTGTGCAGCACCGGTAATCATGTTCTTTACATAGTCAGCATGTCCCGGGCAGTCTCCGTGAGCATAGTGTCTGTTTGGTGTCTCATACTCTACGTGTGCTGTGGAAATTGTGATTCCTCTTTCTCTTTCTTCTGGTGCCTTATCGATCTGATCGAATGCTACGAATTCGCCCAGATGATATCTCTGATAAAGAGTCTTTGTGATAGCTGCTGTAAGAGTAGTCTTACCATGGTCAACGTGACCGATTGTACCGATATTAATATGCGGCTTGGTTCTTTCAAACTTAGCTTTTGCCATTTTCTTTCTTTTCCTCCTTAAAAAAAGTGTGTTTGGTTTTCTAAATAAAATTGGAGCTACCTAGCAGACTTGAACTGCCGACCTCATCCTTACCAAGGATGCGCTCTACCGACTGAGCTAAGGCAGCCAATAGCCATATCGAAAATATGATACAACATTTCACTTGAAATGTCAACAATTCAAATACTTTGTTATCTTTTTCTTGATGCGCTGAATTGCATTGTCCACAGCCTTCGGACTCTTGCCTAGGATTTCGGAAATTTCAACGTAATCCCGCCCACGCAAAAACTCGCGCCAGACCGAAAGCTCAAGCGGCCCAAAGAGCTTTTCCGCATTATTTATTACATCATCGAGCATGTCCTTGTAAAGAAGCGATTCCTCCGGCTGGCCCTCAAAGCCGCTCCTTATGTTGGCAACATCCGGATTCGGCTCACCTGAAGGCGTAGTAATGGAAAGCGAGCTGTTGAGCGGTGAGTTCTTGAATCGGTCCGCCTTTTCCATGGCCGTGTAGATTTGCCTATTCACGCACATATTCATAAATGCATGAAAAGGCACTCCCCGGCTCGGATCGAAACCGTGGATTGCCTTTAATATTCCTATCATGCCCTCCTGTACCACATCCTCCGCATCCGCACCGATGATGAAGTAGAGCCTCGCCTTGCCGCGAATCTCGGACATATATTTTCTGATTAAAAATTCCTTCGCCTCTGCGTCCTCGCCGGCAGCCAGTGCCACCAGCTCTTCGTCGGTCAGAAGACTGTAATCCTTCGCCACTTTATTTTTCCTTTGCCAATATTCTCTGCTTGCAAATCTCGTATATCAGAATTGCCGCTGCATTGGAAGCATTCAGCGATGTGATGTGCCCGAGCATCGGAATCGACACCACATAGTCGCACTTTTCCTTTACAAGCCTCGATATGCCTTCGCCCTCCGCACCTACAACAAGCGCCATAGGACCTGTCAGGTTCGCATCGTAGTACATGCTGTCACCCATGTCGCACGCTGCGACCCATATTCCCCTTTCCTTGAGGGAGTCGATGGTCTGCGCGATGTTTACGACCTTTGCAACCGGCATATATTCGATGGCTCCCGCCGAAGCCTTTGCAACAGTCTCTGTAAGCCCCACCGCTCTACGCTTTGGGATGATGATTCCGTGAGCCCCGGCAGTCTCTGCCGTACGCATGATAGCGCCCAGATTGTGCGGATCCTCTATATTGTCAAGTATGATGATGAACGGATCCTCGCCGCGCTCTTTCGCAATATCGAGGATGTCCTCCACCTCCACGTATTCGTGCGCCGGCATGTAAGCAGCCACGCCCTGATGAGCTTTGCCTCCGCTTATGCGGTCAAGCCCCACCTTTTCCGAATAGATAACGGGAACGCCGTTATCCTTTGCCATGGCAATGATTTTGACAATGCTGCCCTCTGCGCCCTTTGCAACAAGGATTTTATCCATCTCGCGTCCGGCCTTTAGGGCCTCCATTACCGGATTTCTACCTATTATTACATTTGCGTTCTCCTGCTCTGCAGGGTAGTCAAACTCTATGGCTGCACGGCCCGTATTCATAGGTCTGCGGCGGTCATCGCGCGCAGCGCTGCCGCGGCGTTCGCCGCGGTCGCGATTTGCAAAATCGCGGCGGCTCTGCTTTGAGCCGCGCGGCGCGCGTTCTTCCCACTCGCCTTTACTGTTGCGTCTGTATTTGTTTTCGCTCTTGCTCAATTTTGCCCCTTTCGGCGTTTACGCGCCTTTTATCTTGTGTATCGCACGAATCTATATTTCGTGCCGGTTTTTTCGTCGGTCTGTTCTTCGCTTTCCCAGGTTATTTTCACCTGACCGTCGGCCAGATACTTGTCGAGGTTCGGGAAGTAGACATCAGCTTCCATTTCCTTGTCGATGCGGGTTACGATGAACTCCGATGTATAAGGCATCAGCATCTCGTAGATGCTCTGCCCACCCGCAACGTAGACATCCTCTTCGGCATCGATGCCAAGCGTGTACTCGAGCATCATCAGCTGTGTGGTAAGCTCCTCGAAGCTGTTAACTATGACAAGCTTGCCACACTCCTTGCTCGGATCCTTTGGCTGCCCGTCCGGACCGAGGTGCTTTGGCGTGTAAGCCTTGTTCGATGTGAACACGACAGTTGTTCTGCCCGGCAGCGGCCTGGAACCCGGCAGGGACTCAAGGGTCTTTCGGCCCATAACAAGGACCTTGCCCATGGTGGTTTCTTTAAAGAATTTCAGGTCTCCGGGGAGGTGCATTAAAAGATCTCCGTCCTTGCCTATGCCCCAGTTTTTTTCGGTTGCTACTATTGCTTTCATATCTTTATACCGCTATCGGGATATTTTTAATCTGTGGGTTCTTCCGGTAATCTTCGACCGTGATGTCGTCTACGGTGAAATCGTAGAAATCCTTAATCTCAGGATTGAGGCGGAACTTCGGTGCAGGGAACTGCGGGCGCTCTATGAGCTCACGGATGATATCAACGTGGCGATCGTAGATGTGCGCATCGGAAATCACGTGCACGAGTGTGCCCGGCTCAAAGCCGCAAACCTGCGCAAGCATGTGCACAAGCACCGAATACTGAACGACATTCCAGTTGTTCGCCGCAAGTATGTCCTGCGACCGCTGGTTTAAGATTGCGTTCAGGCGATTGCCCGTCACGTTAAAGGTCATGCTGTAAGCGCAAGGCTCGAGCCCCATTTCCATGAGGTCCGCGAAGTTATATATATTCGTCATGATGCGACGCGAATAAGGCTGATTCTTGAGCTGCCAGATGACATTGTCGACCTGGTCCATCTCGCCCTGCGCAAAGCGGTACTTCACACCGAGCTGATATCCATAGGCCTTGCCTATTGAACCGTTTTCATCGGCCCACTCGTCCCAGATGTGGCTGTTTAAATCCTTGATGTTGTTGGACTTTTTCTGCCATATCCAGAGCATTTCATCCACTGCCGACTTAATCGCAGTCGGGCGGAGTGTGAGTGCCGGGAACTCTTCCCACAGGTTGTATCTGTTTACCACTCCAAAGGTCTTGATTGTGTGCGCCGGAGTACCATCCTCCCAGCGCGCGCGGACCTTTTGTCCCTCGGTGGAATAGCCGTTGTCTAAGATTTCACGGCACATATTTACGAATAACACATCTGCTTTGCTCATTTCTTTACCCTCTTAGAATTTGAAAACGAAATAACGCAGTACGATAAGCACCGCGCCTATAACTATAACCGCCGTATACAGCTTTTCGGTATCTGTCATTTTGCGACGCTCGCCTGTCTCTTTGCGACGCGCCTTTTCTTCGTCATGCTGTTTGTCGTATTCCTTCGTGATATGCTGGTTCGTGATAACATAATCCGCAATCATATCACGAGTACGATTCGTTACCTTTTTTTCCTTCATTCCGTTATTTCTCCGGTTCCGTAGGGGCCTTTGCCACGCGTGGGCCGCCGCCACCGCTTTCATCGATTATCTTCATCGCCCTGCGGATGATTTCTTCCATTCTGGCCTTTTGCTCGGTCATGTAGAGATAGCCGATAAGAGCCTCGAACGCCGTCGCCATTTTGTAGGTCACCGGGTTCGCGTTTTTCGGTTTTGACGTAATTTTGTGATTGCGCGCACGACGCACTATGCTCTGCTCTTCCTCCGTAAGCTCGGGAAGCAGCGCTCTTATTGCCACCTCCTGTCCCTCCGCCCTCACATAGCGCACATTCATTCTGTGAATGGCATCGATGTTTGCGGGCTTTGCGCGAACAGAAGATTCTCTCACATAAACTTCATAGACGGCATCGCCAAGATAGGCGAGTGCCGTCGTGTTTGTTTGCCTAATATCCATATACTGTATTAATCCATGCAAATGTGGCCGGTAACCTTTGCTCCCATGCCCATAGCAATACCTGTTGCCTTGATGTTTCCGTTGATGGTCGCACTTGGCGCAATCTGAACAATCTCGGTAGCAGTGATATTTCCGATGATTGTACCCTCAACACCAATTTTGCGGCAACGGATGTCGCCCTCGATGCGGGCATTTTCGCCAAGCGCAATGTCTTCGCGAGCCTGAATGTTTACCTTCAGTACGCCTTCCTTTATGATAAGGTTTCCGCAGGCGATGTCGCCGTAAACATCACCGTTTACGCGAACATTGCCGCGAGCATTTACGCTGCCCTCTACCACACCGTTGATTTCAAGGTGACCGCTTGCCACGATGTCGCCGTGAATCTTTGTGCCGTTTGCGATTATGCCGACCTCATCGGAAACTTCGCCTTCTCTCATTACATCGGCCTCTGCCTGAAGGAGCTGCTCTTCTCTGTGGTCTACCTTTCTGATAGCTTCTTCGATTGATTCCGAATTCTCGACAATTCTTTCTATCGAAGAAATTGCCTGTGGGAATTCCTCGGCAGGTTCCTCTGCCGGTGCCGGTTCCTCGATAGGGGCAGGCTCTTCCATAGGAGCGGCCGCAAAGGCAGGCTCCTCGATAGGTGCCTCTTCAACAGCAGGCGCCTCCTCAGGCTCCTTCATAACCGCGCCGCTTACCTCGAAAACTTCCTCGGCCGGTGCCGCCTCTTCTATAGCAGGTGCCTCTTCAGGCTCCTTCATAACCGCGCCGCTTACCTCGAATACTTCCTCGGCCGGTGCCGCCTCTTCTATAGCAGGTGCCTCCTCAGGCTCCTTCATAACTGCGCCGCTTACCTCGAAAACCTCGGGCTCGGCGGGTGTCTCCACTGTTTCAGGTGCCGCTTCGATAACGGGAGCCTGCTCTTCCTTTATTTCCGGATTGCTTGCAGCGGAAAGGTTGCTTAATTTAATTGATCTTCTTCCTGCTCCCATGTTTTACACCTCAATATCAAAATCATCGTCGTCAACAGTGTCGGTTCTCTTGGTAATGATATTACCCTTTATTTTTGTGCCGCGGCTGGTCGAAATGTAACCGGTCTCAATATTACCGATTACCAGCGCGCCGCCGGCCATTTCGCTTGTTTCCTCGATTTTAACGTTGCCCTTTATGCGGCCGTCGAGTCTTAGGTTCTGTGCGATGACAGAGCCTACTACCTTTGCATCGCGCTCGATTGTGACATTTCCGCTCGCTGTAATGTCGCCCTTTACGCCGGCATTTTGAAGAGAAATGTTGTTGCCGCTGACATTACCGGCTATAACGCCCGTAATAACCGCATCCGCGGTAGTGGTCACATCGCCCTCGATTTTTCCAAGGATTTGCAGGCGATCTGTGGATTCGACATTTCCGATAATGCGCATACCCTTTGGTACGGATGTCTGTTCGCCTTTCGTGAACTGCGCAAAATCAAGAGCTTTGTCGCTTTCGTCGCTAACCTTCGTTTTCAGCGTATGGCTGTACTCGGTTTCTTTTACAACCGGAGCCTCGACCTCTGTCAAAACGGGTTCAATTCTCGTTTCCTGTTCTGCTTTGGCCTGTCCGCCGGCAGAACTCGTATCCTCGAATCCCGTCAACTCTTTGAAAGCTTTAACAAAATTATCTTTTGTTGACATTTGTGTACCTCTTTCCAATCAAAGTTTTATTCAAAAGCCATAGGCTGAATATCATTGGTTATAGCTTTGAACTCGTATCCCGCATCGCGGTAATGTTCGATAATGTCAGGCAATGCCTGAGCCGTTGCGCCGTTTGCCTTTGTGCAGTGGAGCATCATGAAAAGGCGCTGCTTTTCGCCGCCTGTTGCCAGTGCGGTTTCAACAATGCTTTCCTTTGTGGCGCCCGCTAAATTGTCACCGCCCGTGCAGTTCCAATCGTAGTAGCTGAAGCCCCTGCGCACCATCTCCGCGCAAAGCGGCTGACGAATTACTGCGTTGTATTTGTTCGTAGTGCCACCGGCGAACCTGAAGATGTTTGTCTTTACGCCGGTTGCATCATCGATTAGAACGAACTGCTTGTGGAAACTTTCCATATATGTGTCGATGCTCGAATAGAGCTCCTTCTGCGACTGATCGTAAGCATAAACGCCGATTGCGTGGCCTTCGTCCACAATTCTCTTCATGACAGCCTTTGCCTCTTCGCTCTCGCCGCCGTAGATAAAGAATGTTCCCTTTACGTCATACATTGCAAGGGCATCAAGGATGGACTCCGTCACCTCGTTAGCGCTGCCGGTAAATGTCAGATAAGCGAAGCGCTCCGCATCGTAGAGGCGGGTGTGCTCCGAAGGCGAGCTTACGTACATATCAGGATACATCATTTCGTAATCGAAATGCTCGCCATCCTTTTGAACAGCTGTACTCTCGGCCAGGACTGATCCGGCTGCATTATTACTTTTATAGTAATCCAAATCTTCCTTGATTTTCCCCAAACGGTTCGATGTAAGAATCAGCGCCAAAGCGAGTACGAGCAAAATTATAAGTGTACCCAGCGCTATCAGGCGTCTAAAAAACGCCACACTGCCAAACTCGGCCTTTTTCATGCTAACTTTATCTCCTAAAACTGTTGTCTTTGCGATTATCCGCGAATAATCTGGACTCCCTGCGGAGTATCCTTGAGAGTGATTCCCTTTTCCTTGAGAATGTCTCTTATTTCATCGGCGCGTGCGAAGTTCTTTGCCTTGCGCGCTTCCTGTCTCTCATCGATGAGAGCCTGAATCTCAGGATCGATTGCTTCGTCTTCTTCCTTGTCCTGAAGGATACCGAGTACATCAGCAAGCTCCTGAAGACGAGCAAGCGCTTCCTTTGCGTAAGCCTTTGTGGCTCCGTCTTTTACCTGAGTGTTCACTGCCGCAACAAGCTCAAATACTGCGGTGATGGCGTCGGCTGTGTTAAGGTCGTCATCCATCTTTTCCTTGAACTTGTTTCTGCAAGCATCAAGCGTAGCAAAGCTTGCCTTTTCGGCTTCGGTAATATCGCCGTCCGCACCGTTTTCGATGAGGTGCTTTAAGTTCGCCTTTGCATTCTGCATGCGGGCAAGTCCGTTCTTTGCGGCTTCCATAAGGGAATCCGAGAAGTTGATTGGTCCGCGATAGTGACCGGAGAGGAGGAAGAACCTCATAACCTCACCGTCATAGTGCTTCAGGATGTCGCGCACGGTAAAGAAATTACCCTTTGACTTTGACATCTTTTCGTTGTCGATTGTTATAAAGCCGTTGTGCATCCAGTAGTTTGCAAACTTGCAGCCATTGCATGCCTCGGACTGTGCGATTTCATTTTCGTGGTGAGGAAACTGAAGGTCCTCGCCGCCCGCATGAATGTCGAGAGTGGTTCCCAGGTGCTTTTTGGACATAGCCGAGCATTCGATGTGCCAGCCCGGACGGCCCATTCCCCAAGGGGACTCCCATGCGATTTCGTCCTCTGTCTTTCTTGCCTTCCAGAGGGCAAAGTCGAGTGGGTCCTTTTTAATATCGCCAACCTCGATACGCGCACCGGCCTCGAGATCGTCGATGTTCTGACCCGAGAGCTTGCCGTAGTCTTTGAACTTGCGGGTTGAATAGTAAACGTCGCCGTTTGCTTCGTATGCATAGCCCTTGTCGATAAGGGTCTTTACGAATTCTATAATTTCAGGCATGTGCTGTGAAACCTGTGGGTGGACAGTAGCTTTCTTTACGTTAAGTGCTGCAGCGTCTTTGTAGTATTCCTTGATGTATCTCTCGGAAATTTCAGGCGCCGTACAGCCCTCTTCCCTCGCCTTTGCAATAATCTTGTCATCAACGTCGGTGAAGTTCTGAACGAACTTTACGTTGTAACCAAGATACTCCATGTATCTGCGAAGTGTGTCAAACACTACAAAAGGTCTCGCATTTCCGATGTGGAAATAGTTGTATACCGTAGGACCGCAGACATAGATCTTGATTTCGCTTGGGTCGATAGGAACGAATTCTTCTTTTTTTCTGGTTAAAGTGTTGTAAATCTTCATTGTTTTTACCTCTTGAATTATTTACTGTCCGATGGGCGCACATACCCACCTAACATTATATACCTCTTTAATTGAAAAAACAACACTTTTCTTAATTTGTACTCAGTCTCCGATTTTATCTCATTTACAAGCAAAAAGCCTTCCCCTTTCGGGGAAGGCCCATGAGCGTTATTTTTCTTCCGGTATTTATCAGTATTTATCCATACCGTCGAAATCAAGACTGATGTTAATCTTCGGTACATCCGAAGCTCCTGTTTCAGGCTCCGGCAGCGATGGTGCAGATGCTCCTGCCTTGCCTGCCGAGGTCTCCTCGAGCTTGAACTCTGCCACCAGGCTCTTTAACATATTCGCCTGGCTGTACAGCTCCTGCGAGGAAGCAGCCGATTCTTCCGAAGTCGCGCTGTTTGCCTGAATTACATTGGATACTTCGCTGATACCTCTGTTGACCTGGTTGATTCCGTCCGCCTGGCGCTCGGATGCGTCCGCAATACCGCCTACGATATTGGCAGCCTTGCTGATGCCTTCAACGATTTCTCTCAGTGCGCCCGCAGTCTCGTTTGCAATCTTTGTACCGGTTTCAACCTTTGCAATCGAGCCCTCTATCAGAGCCGTTGTCTCGGATGCTGCAGCTGCCGATTTTGCCGCAAGGCTTCTTACTTCGTCAGCTACAACCGCAAAGCCCTTGCCGTGTACGCCCGCTCTTGCCGCCTCTACAGCAGCGTTGAGTGCGAGGATGTTGGTCTGGAATGCGATATCGTCGATAACCTTGATGATCTTTGAAATGTTCGCGCTGGATTCGTTGATCTCGTCCATGGAAACAAGCATTTCCTGCATCTGGCTGTCGCCACGCTCTGCACTGCTCTTTACGCTGTTCGCGAGAGTGGAAGCCTCACGCGCGTCTGCTGCGTTCTGCTCTGTCTGTGCCGCAATGCCGCCGACTGTGGAAGTCAGCTGCTGTACCGCCGCGGCCTGCTTTGTGGAGCCTACCGCCAGAGTCTGTGCAGCCTCGGAAAGCTGACGCGAACCGCTTGCAACCTGCGAAGAGGATTCGTTCAGTGACGACATTACGCTGCGGAGCTTTTCCACGATGGTGTCAAGAGCCTCGCCGATAGCTTCGTAGTCGCCGATGTACTTGGACTTGTCGATTCTTACCGTCAAATCACCGCCTGCCATTGCGGTCAGGATGTGCGAGATATCCTGAATTACACCGCGCAACTGGGTGATGGTCTTGTTCATTGCGTTCTTTGACTGAGCGTGGCCTCCTCTGTAGTCGCCCTCTACCAGGTGACCAAGGTCGCCGCCTGCTACTCTTTCGAGAACCTCCATTACCTCGAAGGTAGGCTTTAAGAGCGCATCGAGGGTCTCGTTGATGCCTCTTGCCACATCGCCGTATTCACCGTTATGAACACTCTCGTTGATTCTCTTTTCGAGGTCGCCCGCAACTGCGGCATTTGCCATATCCTTTACATCGTTTACGATATTCTTTACGGAGCCTGTCATATCCGAAATGCTTGCGTCAATTGCGTCAAACTTTTCTGCAACCTCCTGCTGATATTCATCGGCTTCCATTGTGTTTGCGTCGAGTTCGAATACGCCGCGGGCAACATTTTCGAGATTGTGCTTTAATCTTTCAACCGCTGCATCCGTGTAAATGTTTGCTCTTGTTACTTCGGTTACATCCTGGAATACGCAAACGTATCCGCGGTCGTTGCCGGCCTCGTCGATAAGAGCCTTTGCAACTCTGATGTACTCTCTGCCGTCAAACGAGTAGTTAATCTCTGCCCTGCCCGCATTAAGCTCGGTTACACCGGAGAAGTCCTTGCCGTCGAGTACGGCAGGCTTGCCTTCCATCTCGGCAGCCTTTGCAAACATTCCTCTGTCCACGAAGTGCTGTGCCAGCGGCTTGTTTACGAATGTCCAGTTTCCGTTGTGGTCTACTGCCTGGAGCATTACAGGAACGCCGTCGAGCATTGTCTCGTACCACAGCTTCTTGTCTGCCATGAGTGCGAGTGTATCGTTGATGCCCTCAACGGCGCGTCTGAACTCGCCGCCGTATTTCTCGGCATCTGCTCTGACAGTGTAGTCCTCGTCCTTTGCGGCCTCCGCAACTCTCTGAGTGTCCTCTACCAAAGTCTTGATGTTGTTGATTGCACCCTGAAGTGCATTCATGATATCTGCGTAGTCGCCCTGAGAATTGTTTGTAATCTCCGGAACCTCGCCTCTGCCAAGTGCCGCAGAAACATCCGCAACTACGTTAATTTCGGTCATTACCGCTTCCATAGTGGCATTAAAGCCCTCTACGATGCGCTGATATCCGCCTACAAACTTTGAAGCATCTCCTCTGTAGGAGGTGTTGCCCAGGATAGCGTTCTGGGTCAGGTCTTCAGTCTCGGAAACCAAAGCGTTCAAGGTGTCTACCATTTTCTTCATGGCGATGCTGAGTTCGTCCTCATCGCTTCTGAGAGCAACCTTGATATTTGTATTGCCGGCAGCCACTTCATTTAAGATGTGTGCCTGCTCGTTGCTTGCGTCTATAAGAGAAGCGAAGGAATTGATAAGTGTATCGATTTCATCGTCCTCTTTGTCCTTTCTGTGTACATCTGTCAGCTTTTTACCAAGCGCCAGATTTGCTGCCTGATCTGCAATATGAGTAACAGGTGCGATAGCCTTTTTGGTGATAAAAAGCAAAGTCAGGAGAATAACAACCAGTGCCAGAAGCAGGATTACAACCTGCATAATGATAGTGCTTGTAGCCATCGCGTAAGCTTCGCTCCTAGGCAGCGCTACTACAACGTTCCAGCCGGTGTTTTCCATTACCTTGGTTACGGCTACCATCTTTGTGCCGTCCAGATCCTTAAAGGTAAAGAACTGTCCTGCCTCGTTGGCAAGTACTGCATTTACCAGATTTTCATCAAGATCGAAATCCTTGATGTTGTAATTTTCGTCGTTCTCGTTGAGGCCCATCAGTTCTTCGTTAGGATGGTAGAATACTGTACCGTCCTCCAGGAATACCATGCTGTAGCCGTTCTTGCCGACCTCAGCGCTTGCGAGCGTATCGCGAACCTGATTGAGGTGGAAGTCTATACCTATGCAGCCGAGGTGCTCACCGGTAGTTGAATCCTTGATAGGTGTGGAAATGGTGCAGACTACATTACCCGACTGCATATCCACATACGGAGCGGTGAACACGGTCCCGCCGGTCTCCTTTGGAAGTGTTGCCCATTCGCATGTCATAAGGTCTGTTCCCGGGTAATCCACATTCATGGTATCTCCGGTGGAAGAACAGATATCGTTTACATACCAGCTGGTCGCATAGATTTCAACAGCGGTTTCCTCATGCATTTCGTATGCACCGATTAGCTGCTTGTGAATGGCCGGCCAGAGCGGGCTTTGATCAAAGAAATACTTGTTTACCTTTTCATCACGCATAAAATTGATGATGTTAGGGTCGTTTGCCACCTGCTCGATTGTGGCTGCATGGGAATCGAAGAATTCTTCGGTCTCCATTACCAGATTGTCGGCAATGAGATCAATTTGCGTGTTGGATGTCTTCTTTACCTGCGATGAAAGTACCAGGCTGAGTATAACCAGCGCTACCGCAAAAATGATGATTGTCGGAATGGCAGTCTTGATAACCAGCTTCCGAGCGAGCCCCTTTTTCTTCTTCATTAAAATGCCTCCTTAAATGATTCTAAATGTAACACTTTCGTTTTATTTTGTTTTGTATGAACTCCACGCTTCCATTCTAGTCCTCTAAATGCAAACAAAGTGCAAGCAACCGCAATACATTTTAAAATAAAAAAAGAGAGCATTTTCTGCTCTCTTTGATTTTTACCGCATCTTCGGTATTTAATTTTTTTCCTATATGTAATTCAGCGGATTTACGGTTGAACCGTTAACCA
>JAEEGL011218515.1_pt1 | contig 12211 bp, 7 predicted proteins | sample 9134231 | NCBI WGS metagenome assembly JAEEGL01 (sample SAMN16246548, study PRJNA631951) | gut metagenome | biome: gut microbiome; feature: rumen; material: fiber-attached | host: Bos | place: Iran: Karaj | collected 2018-10
ATGACACCGTCCGAATATCATAAACAGTACTACTTGGCGGCATAATAATACCGCCAGCTGTATACACAACTGGCGGTACAAAACTTTTAAATTTTTCACTGTCCTCTTGACGGGTAGCATACCAGTTCACCCAAACTCGTAAGTAGCGGTTATTTTTTTTAGTAACCCGTAGTTAGGTAGCTGACCGTCGTTTTGACGGACAACACCTTTTTCATTTATTAGTCTATCACATTTATAAAAAATGTCAAGTATATTTTCGAGTTTTTAAATGTATTTCGAATTTACGTATCAGGATATCTCTCCGGCTTTCTTTAATGCCAGCTTCGTGATGACCGGTCCGGTCAACTCATATATTACGGTACCGCAGAGTATGACAGTTCTGAGCTTTGGACCGTAGTCGGGAACTATGGACATGGCTGTGGTGGCCAGACCTATAGCCACACCGGCCTGGGGAATCAGAGTGAAGCCGAGGAATTTTTGAACGTTTTTATCTGCTTTGGATATTTTGGCTCCGACGAAAGAACCGAGCATTTTTCCTGCAACACGCATGATGATATATATGATACCTATCACTCCTACTGAAGGAATGATGGAGATGTCAAGAGCTGCGCCGGACAGGAAGAAGAACATCATGAAGATCGGAGGGGTCATTCTGTCAGTTTGTTCGAATACCACATCTGCAAACGAAGATGTATTGGCAAGCGTTGCTCCGAGTGCCATACATGCGAGAAGTGACGATACATTCAGCATGTCTCCGAGTCCTATGCAGACGAAAACCATCGCATATGTTATAGCGAGTCTGTTGCCACGGCCTGTGAACCATTTTACGGCAAAGCGGAAGATGATTCCGAAGATGAGGCCGATAGCCAGGGCAGCTATTATCTCAAGCAGCGGTTTTAAGATGGTCAATGCCAGACTATCACCAACGCCACCTTCTATAGTTTTTGCTATAGCTACCGAAATACCGAAACACATAAGAGCGGTGGCATCATCGAGCGCTACCACGGGCAGCAGGGTTTCAGTGACGGGTCCTTTTGCTTTATACTGCTTTACCACCATCAGGGTTGCGGCAGGAGCAGTTGCAGCGGCTATGGCACCTAGACACAGTGAGAACGGTACATCATTCCCCGCAGCTATAAGTGTAAAGTCCACTACCAGGACTGCACCCAGGGACTCCAGGCAGGCTATGATGATAGGAGCCTTGCCGACTTTTTTCAGATAGCTGAATCTGAATTCGGCACCTATGGAGAATGCTATGAATCCGAGCGCTGCTTCAGGTATGATCCCCAGGCTGTCAACGGTGCCTTTGGGTATGATGTTTAGAACATACGGGCCTACCAATAATCCTGCCAGAAGATAGCCCGTAACATTTGGCAGCTTGACCAGCTTCATCAGCTTGCTCGAAAGTAAAGTGCAGATCAGAGCTATAGCAATGTATATGAATGTATTCAGTTCCATTTTTCTATAATATCTCCTTAAACGGTATATATCAACTTATCAACTCAGTTTGGTTTTTGATATATACATACTAATTATTTTTATTTTCCGAGCCCCTCGACATACGTGATAGGAACCACAAACATGATACCGGTGTTTGGTTCTTTCAGGTTGACCATCTGTTTTACGGTTTCTCTGGCTTCTACGACCTGCTCATCCCTGATGACGAACATAGCAACATGGACAGCCTCGCGATCTTCGTCCTTCATCAGTCTGCGGAGTGTGGCGAACATAGGGATATCCTCCATGTTCATGAGCTCTTCGCCCATACCCTTACCTGAGAGGATGGTTCCACCTTTTACGCCTTCTTCGGCCAGTTTTTTCAATATATCGTCCAGAAGTTTTTCGTTCTTTAGTATTACGACCAATAGTTGCATTTCTGTACACTTCCTTTCTTGGATATTCAACATCGCATTATAGTATATAAAAAATAAAAGTCAAGCAAATTTTTTGCATTGCATTTTTTTCTCGGATGAAGTATACTAAAAAGTTGTAAAAACATTTTGGGAGCATCGAGGCATATGACATACAGAGAGCTGGCAAGGGAACTTGGAATCGGCAGTTCAAAACTGGACCGGTTGGCAGAAGAAAATGTCATAAACTTTAGAGGAGCGACACTGCTCAGTGATTTCGACGAGAAGACGGTAAAAATCATCAGACAGTGTTGTTTATTCAGCATGCTCGGAATGGATGATCCCGATACCGCAGCTATGGTAAAAGGTGAGGCGGGACTTAGAGAAACACTTAAAAAGCAGCTTGATAAGATTCTGTCGGATGAGACAAACTACACCCAGGCTGCCATAGTCATACAGAATATCAGAAGAGAATGCGAGACCATAGATGAACTTGATCCTGTGCCGTATCTTGAGCATATAAAAGAACTGAAGCATTCCGGCGGTCTTTTCTACGATGTAAATACGGGAAGGTTACAGGAAAAATCAGAGCCGGCAAAAGAAGCTCCCACTAAACCCAAAGGATTAGCAAGCTTTCTGGGCGGACTTATGAAGGGCGACGAGTCATTTTATAAGGGGAACTCGAAAGAAGAAAATCGTGGTGGAAACCCGGAACGTGAGACTGACTCGGATTATAGAAGTAATACTGATAGAAACATTGATAGAAACATAGATAGAAACACTGATAACCATACCGAACCGGGTAATAGACAGAGTATAGACGAGAAATCAGAACGAGATGCTGATTTTGATAGAAAACAGGATATAGATAGAAATTCCAGGCAAGATGATGGTTCTGACTACAGACGAAATAATGAAAAGTATTCGGATTCGGACCGTAGCCAGAACACAGAAAAAATCTCAGAACACTACACAGATTCTGATAAAAGACGGAGTACGGAAGGTGGCTCGGATCAAGATCAGGAACCAACATACAGACAGAACACGGATAGAAATACAGAGCAGAATACAGACGCAGACCCAAATCAGGGGAACACTCAGGGGTACGATGAGAAGTGGAGTCCGTATACGGACAGGGGCTTCGGGGCCTCGAACATGGGAGCCGGCAACTGGCAGGGATGGACAGCCGGTTACGGCACCTACACAAAGCCTATCGGAGCACGAGAACGTATAAACAACGGCGAGAAGACATGCCCGCATCCCTTCAGGCGCTTCGCAGCGAGAACGCTCGATACAACTCTCATAACCCTCATCGGAGGAGCGGTACTGAGACTGGGATTCAGGGTGAACGTCGGAATTTCGCTAAAAATGGTAGCTTACTGCGAGATTATATTCTGGCTGTTTGAGATGATGATAGAACCGCTGCTCATATCGACACTTGGAACTACGCCCGGTAAATGGATCATGGGAATACGTGTACGGGATATGAAGACAGGCGAAAAGCTCGATATAAAGCGTGCATACATCAGGGCACTGAAGCTGGCATGGCATGGATTCGGCTTCATGATTCCGATATTTACCGTGTTTAAGCGTGCTATGTCATTCATGAGATGCAGAATGAACGACACCATGCCTTGGGACGAAGGTATAAACGTGGAGCTTCTCGATGAAAGCCCTATGAGGATAGTACTTGTGGTACTGACCGTTATCCTGCTGAACGTAGGGGATGAAGTAGTATCAAAACAGGCTCTTATCCCTCAGAACCGTGGGGAACTCACGCAGGAACAGTTTAACCAGAATGTGGTAGAGCTTATGAAATACACGGGATATGTGGGTGACATACCCGACTTTGAACTCGACATACGGAACGGCTACGTGAAGTCGGTTACATTAAAGTACACCGACGAGCAGACCGAAGAAGACAGATATGACGAGATGTACCTGGGATTCCTGGCATTTGCGGGAGCCTCTGAAGATTCGAACGGTATAAAACTGCTGCTGACATCGGTACTCGGACAGCTCAAGTCTTACTATGCAGGATTCGAGGGCAGCTACTGCGGGGTAAACGTTGTAAATACCTCGGACAGCGGAATACGGGACGAAGGAAGTTATAACCTGCTATTTTCCATGCTGTACGGTGCTGAAGTATCGGTACCCGCTTTCAACCAGACATTTACAATGACTAAATGAAAAGAAAATATTGGGTATAGACATTAAAAAATTCAGGTTCCCGATGGGAAACCTGAATTTTTTCTTGTTATAAGTATCTTTCATTTTTATGTCATCCCTGGGTAAAGCCTTCTCAACATAAAGCTTTCTCTGGATAAAGCCTTTTTAGGCTTTCCTATTTGTGGGGAAGGCGACTGTAAGGCGTTCGGATGAGACGAATTTAGTTTCACAGATTAGCATAATCGATCATTTATTGAAGAGATCCTGCTTAATCTTCGTGGTAGAGATACCCTCGGTCCTCGGAAGGTATACGACCTCACAATATTCCTTTAAGAAATCGAATTTGCCGGTCCAGTCATCACCCATGACGAACACATCCACATGGTTGTTTACTACATCATCTATTTTCTGCTCCCAGGTATACTCAGGGAGAACTTCATCCACGTAGCGGATAGCTTCCAGGATTTTCTTCCTGTCTTCAAAGCTGTAGTAAGCCTTCTTGCCTTTGATGGCGTTGAACTCGTCAGATGACACCACAACTATCAGGTAATCACCCAGTTCCCTCGCACGGCGAAGTAAATTGATATGACCCACATGAAGAAGGTCGTAAGTTCCGTATGTAATAACTTTTTTCATATAACACCTCACATGATTCGAGTAAGTCTGCCGTACCCCGTTAGGTAAAGCATACAACTTTGTGTGAAATTATTAAAAAATGTCCGATTGATATCAAAAAAATATCGGAATTTTGCAACAATCAGTAGGATAACACAGATTTGAAAGATTTTCAAGTTTTTTTGATATTTTCTTGCATAGAAGCGGGAAATATGCTATTCTAAATGTTGTTTTGTCAAAAATGAAAATTCAGGAGGACCGGACATATGAAGACACCGTTTGTCACAAAAGAGAAGATAGAAGAGATAGTAAAGACCTACCCCACTCCTTTCCACATCTACGATGAGAAGGGCATCAGGGAAAATGCCAGAAAGCTCAAGAAGGCATTTGAGTGGAACAAGGGTTTCAAGGAGTTCTTCGCAGTAAAAGCGACACCGAACCCCTTTATCATAAATGTCTTAAAGAGTGAAGGCTGCGGTGTTGACTGTGCATCGATGCAGGAACTCCTGATAGCAGAAGCATGCGGTATGGGAGAGGGCGATATCATGTTCTCCTCGAACGAGACTCCCGCAGGCGAATTTACAAAAGCAAAATCACTTCACGGATATATAAATCTCGACGATATCACACTTGTTGACTTTCTCGACAAGGAGTGCGGCGTACCCGAGACCATATTTTGCAGGTACAACCCCGGCGGAGTATACAATGTTTCTAACGGCATCATGGACAATCCCGGAGATGCGAAGTACGGCATGACCAGAACCCAGATAGCTGAAGCCTTTAAGAAGTTAAAGGAACTCGGAGCCAAAAAGTTCGGTATCCACGCATTCCTCTGTAGCGGAGCAGTATCTAACGACTATTACCCCATGCTTGCAAAAGACCTGTTTAAGCTCGCTGTAGAACTTAAAAACGAGACCGGAGCCGATGTAAAATACATCAATCTTTCAGGTGGAGTAGGTATACCCTACAGACCCGATCAGGAAGGCTGCGATATCTTGAAAATCGGTGAGGGCGTGAGAAAGGCATACGAAGAAGTCATCGTTCCGAACGGCATGGAAGTATCCATCTTCACAGAACTCGGACGTTTTATGCTCGCTCCCTACGGACACCTGGTAGTAAAGGCCATCCACGAGAAACACACCTACAAGGAATATATCGGAGTAGATGCATGTGCTGCAAACCTTATGAGACCCGCTATGTACGGTGCATACCATCATCTGACCGTTCTGGGCAAGGAAAATGAACCCAAGGACCATACATACGACGTAGTAGGAAACCTCTGCGAGAACAACGACAAATTTGCTATAGACAGGCAGCTGCCCAAGATTGACATGGGAGATTACATCTGCATCCATGACACCGGAGCACACGGATTCTCCATGGGCTACAACTATAACGGAATGCTCCGCTCGAAGGAACTTCTCCTTCATGAGGATGGCAGCGTCGAGATGATCAGGCGTGCCGAGACCGCAAAGGACTATTTTGCAACATTTGACTTCTCAGACATCATGAAGAAAGTTTTAAAGTAAAATTTATATAGTAAAAAACACCAATAATTTTAGTACCCAAAAAATAACTTTTTTGATAGAATACTGTACAGTAGGAATTGTGTCCGATGAGGACTTGTTTTCCGCCATAAAGGCTGGGGAAACCAGTGGGGGAGTTTATGAGCGAAAAGAGAAAAGTACTGGGAATATGTCTAGCAAAACTGCAGGACAGAATAAGAACTGAATATTTGAACGCCATAAACAAGGCTGCAGCCATAGAAGGCTGGAAGATAGTGGTGTATAACAGTTTCAGGGATTTCAGGAAAAACGATCTGAGCCTTAAAGGTTCAAAGTCTATATACAAATCCATCAACTACGAGGAAGTAGACGTCATAGCGGTTTTTCCGGAAAGTATCAACAACAGCAAGGTCTCCGATTCACTGATAGAGAGGGCGAAGCTGGCCGGAAGACCCGTCATATGCATAGGACCCGAAAAAGAAGGGTGTTATTCCGTGGTACGTGAATATGAGGGGGCTTTCAGGGACATGCTGAACCATATCATAAAAGATCATGGTGCCCGTAACCTCTTCTTCGTCGGCGGTTTTAAGCTGGATGACGAGCGTACTGAGAACAGACTCAGGATTTTCAGGACTGTACTGGCTGAGAATGACATAGAGTTTAGTGAAAAACGCATATGCTACGGCGATTACAAGGATGAGATCATCGAGGAAGGGATAGACAGGCTGATGGCCGGGAACGACATTCCTGAGGCTATAGTCTGCATCGATGACAAGACAGCCATCACCGTAGGTGACAAGCTTCACGAATACGATCTAAAGAGTCCGGACAATGTCATAGTTACCGGATTCGGAGGAATACCTGCAGCTTACTATTATCATCCGAGCATCACTACATGTTCCGACGATGTGGACAAGTTTGCGGAGATAGTTCTTAAAGCGGCGAATGACGCACTCCGGGGCGTGAAGCCTTCTGTATATCACGATGTGTTTAAGACCAGGATCAGAAGGTCGTGCGGATGCGACATGCGTTCATATCTTTCTGCCGGACGAAGGGAATATGACCTGAAGGCTGCGAGAGCGTCGGGCATATATGTTCCACAGGCGGATGAAGACCCCATGAAGGAAGGCGTAAAAGAAGCGCTGGATAATGACGATACCGTATTTATTCCTAATGCGGGTAAGGACAGTGGAGTGATCCTTAAAAAAGATATTCCTGTTGTACCTGACAGCCGTACATCGGAGAACACGACATTTAAGAGTGAGACGCTGAAAGACGAGCCACTCTGTGATGAGAAGACTCTGAATGAGTTTGCTGCTTCCAATCCGAAGCTTGCGGATATGAAGATGGGAGCCTATGACGTGACCTACGGTCTCGGACGAACCATAGAGAAGCAGGAACAGGCAGAACCCGAAAAAGAACAGCGCCTGGCAAAGATTTATTCGTCAGATATATTTAAGCGTAACGATAATGCGAACGACGAACCGGATGCTGATTCACAGAAAGAAGAAGTAAAATCAGAAGTAGAAACAAAAGACAGTATAGAAACTAATGATAGTATAACAAATGCTAGTATAAATAATCGCACCGGATTTGAGGAGAAGGCTGACACACTGAAGACAGAGCAGGTACAGCAGGATCTGAGACAGAAGAATTCGGTAGATGCGGCACTGGCCGCTAAACGTGCCATGGAAGTGGCGGAGGACAAGAGATGTGCTTCGGGACACAGTGAGGAGCGCTTCCGTTCCGGTAACCACGTGGCATACATATACAAAGAACTGGACGAGATAGAAAGACGTGAGGATTCACTCCTGGCATGGCTGGACAAGATGCTGGAGTTCTCGGAACTCGAAGATATACTGAACGAGATTTCAAAGCGTCTGTCCACGGGATCGGTATTATATCTGTATTCCGAACTGCTCGAATCGAGCTTTGATGTGGAGTCTTTTGAAAAGAAATATTTGAAGGGCAGCTCCGAAGAGATAAAGAACAACCTGAAGAACCAGAAGGTGACCAGGATCGCGGCAGCCATAGACAATATGGGGAGACCCGAAGAACTTGGCGTAAAAGATATCGTTGCTTCCTTTACGGAAGAAAACTGTGACGGCAGGATGCTGGTTCTGAATCCGGTATTCATCGGTGATTTTGTCTGCGGTTTTTATGCGGTAAAGACTTCGGTCATAAGCAATATCAGAAGCACTACGAAGCTGCTGAACACAGGACTTAACCTGATATTCAGATTCCTGGCGAACCAGAACAGGCAGCGCCGGATGCTTTACAATATTGAGAATTCCTCATATGTGAGCTCCATGACCGGGCTTCCGAACCTGAAGGGTTCAACCAGATGGTTTGAGAACTTTACGGCTGAGAAAGAGAACCACAACAAAAAGCTTTCCATCAGCGTATTTACGATGCCGAGATATACGTATATTTACGAGAATTACGGCTTGAACGAAGTAGAAGATGCGGTTCACATAGTAGTGGATAAGCTTCGCGAGTCCTGCAGGAAGACGAGCTTCATGGGACAGTTCGCGGAAGGCGAGTACATCATCATCGATACCGAAGAAAAGGGATCAGGTGAAGAACAGTCCTCATATGCCGAAGAGTTGTTTGAAGTGTTCAACAAGAACATGGAGGACTTTAACAGGAACAGTACCAAGGAGTATTTCTTGGAAGTAAACTTCGGAACAGCAACCCTCGAAGAAGGATGGGACAGTACGCTTGAGAACATCGTACGTATGGCGATGAGTGATATGTACTTGAGACGCCTGCGCCAGGGCAAGGGCACTCCGGTAGTGAGGGATAAGACCTTTGAACGTGAGTACTTTACGACATTTGAACTACTCGTAGACCGCAATCTCTTCAGGTACCATTTCCAGCCCATCGTGGATGCTGAGACAGGTCAGATATACGCCTATGAGGCACTCATGAGAACGGGCGGCGGTATATCGATGTCCCCTCTTGATGTACTCGAGATAGCAAAGAACGCTAACAGGTTGTACGACATAGAAAAGGCTACGGTTTTCAACGTCCTTCAGTTCTATGTGGATAATCTCGAGAAGTTTGGGGACAGAAAGATATTTATAAATACCATACCGGGGTATTACTTAAAAGAAGCCGACAAGGAAGAGGTTATGGCCCGGTTCGGTGATTACCTCGACCAGGTGGTATTTGAGGTTACAGAAGGAAATACGGTAACGGATGAAGAACTTGAGAGGCTTCGCGAGGCTTCACCTACGGGCAAAAAGCCGAGTGTTGCTGTAGATGATTACGGAACAGGTCATTCGAATATCGTGAACCTCCTAAGGTATGCACCTCAGATAATAAAGATTGACCATTACCTCATCAGCAACATTCAGGATGATTCGAACAAGCAGATGTTTGTGAAGAATACCATAGAGTTTGCCGAGGCAAACGGTATGAAAGTACTCGCGGAAGGCGTAGAGAGCTTCGAAGAGATGAAGACGGTTATCGAGTACGGCGTGGATTATATCCAGGGTTACTACACGGCACGTCCTTCACCCGAGATCATGCAGCAGATACCTCACAACATCAAGAACGAGATTCTTGATGAGAGCATAAAGGCATCGAGATACGACAGTGATAACATGACGTATAATGCGAAGGCCGGCGAGACTGTAAACCTTCTGGAGATAGCGCTTAAGAAGTACACTTCGGTATACGTACTCGGAGGCAAGGTGAAGCTCGTGGGCGAGCCGGATAACGTGATCGACATGGTGATCCGTACAGCCGATGATAAGAAGACCGAGCTTATTTTTGAGAATGTAAACCTTAGAGGCGTCCTGGAGACCACGGTCCAGCTGGGCAGGAATTCGGAGACGGCGCTCAATATATCAGGCCAGTGTACACTGAACAAAGACGGTATCAACGTACCTGCGGGATCTAGACTTACGGTGAGCGGTGACGGAAACCTCTCCATCATCACGAGCAGGAACTTAAGTGTTGGTATCGGTTCGAACTGTAACGAACCGTACGGAGATATCTCGTTTGATATGACTGGTACCATCAAGATAGTGGCAAACGGTGACAAAGCCGCGGGTATCGGAGGCGGAAGAGCCGACGGTTCACGAATCAGGCTCATCAACGGTAACTTTGATATCAGTGCCAAGGCTATACATGCGGTGGCTATCGGAAGTGATGTCGGCGATACAGACATATATATAGGAAGAACTGTTCGCTGTAAGCTGAAGAGCGACGGTAACGATTCGATATCCCTGGGCTCTATCAGCGGCAGGTCCGAGATAGTCTGCAGGGGTAAGCTGGATATCACCGGAGACGGTGAGAAGACCGTAGGCATAGGTTCTATCACGGGATCTACGAAGCTGAATCTGCTGAGCAACGATATCAATATCGTAGTTCATGCATACTGCGGTATCAGTGTGGGATCCCTGACGGGAGGCGCGGACATAAAGCTCGAGGATGTGAAGCTCGATATCTACTCAGAAGGAACCCAGATAAACGGAATCGGAAGCGGCGAGGACGTAGCGGATGCCGAGTTTATAGGTTCGGATGTCAGCGTGGAGATACTTGCCGGCATACCGAGGACTTTCGGAGTTCAGAAGGGCCGCATGATCCTGCATTACGGAAGCTTAAAGAGCCTGCATGATCTCGATGTTATCATGCTTGACGAACAGGGCACGAGGATCATTCCGAAGAGGCTAGACACCGGAGTCTTATTTGAAAAATAATTACAGTAAATATGTGAAAAAAATGTTACAAAAAAATGTTTAAAAACCTTGATATTTTTGTAGACAAAGTATATAATTATATAGAATGATTTAATACATGGAGGAACATTATGGCTAGTATTTTTGATTCAAGAAGCAACACAGGCAATAACAACCAGCAGCTCGCTGAGCAGGTAGTATCAGGTATTTCAGAGACAGTATCCCGTGCTATACAGGATGCTCTGACACCCGTTTTCACAGTATTCGCGGCAAACGTTAAGAAGTCACTTGAAGTTTCGAAGGATCTTCAGGCAGACGCTATCGGAAGACTTACCCAGGCATTTATGGACAGGCTCGAAGAGGCTACCCAGGGTACATTCCAGGATCTGTCGCGTTCAGCAGTAGAAGGCGCCAGAATGCAGAAGGAAAGCGCAGAAGCAGTTAAGACGCTGGTAGACAGTTTCTCCGGAACACTCGATGAGATGAAAGAAATCTCTGCAGCACAGAAGGCTATACTCGAAGATATGAGAACAGCAAACGAAGATCTTCGTTCATGCATCTCTATCGCATCGACAGATATGCAGAAGGCTATCAAGGATGCTTCCGAAGGCATGAAGAATGTTACTGTTGGTATCTCGGACGGTATGAACTCACTGACCACCGACACCATCAACAGCTTAAAGAACGTATATGACGATATTTCAAAGAGCTTGAAGAACATCTCAGAGACTCAGGCTGCAAACCTTCAGGACTTAGGAACAGTTCTGAATCGTTTAGGCGACCACCTCGCAGAAGAGAAGAGCATCCTCGAAGGACATCAGTCAAGCTGGGCTCAGAACTATGTAAAGGCAGACGAGGAAGTAAACAAGAACTCGGAAGAACTCCTGGCTCAGATGACCAAGTACACAAAGTCCATGACCAGCTACACCGTAGCCCTGAACGAAGTATCTGCAGACATGAAGGTAAACCTTCCTTCGTTCGAAGAGATGATGGCAAAGACCATCAACGACATCTTTGCACTCCTCGACAAGCAGCTCGCAGATGTAGCTACCACACTTGGCAAGACCACGGAAGAGATCAACGAGGCTGCAGCAAGGTTGCCTAAGGCACTGAGAGGTCTCACCTGAGATACTGATGACCGGAAGTAGTGACAGAGATACAGGCTTCCCCTTGAGGGGAAGCTGTCAGCGAAGCTGACTGATGAGGTGAAACCTACAAGAGTAAATATTTTACAGGGTGAAACCTACAATCAAAGTAAATTTAAAAAGGTGAGTGCTAATGGATTATAAAATGTATCAACCTACGGTGCTCGGCGCAGCAGCACAGGAAATAGAGAAGATGCGTGAAGACCGCATCAAGCGTAAAGCTGAAGAAGCGGCTGCCG
>JAEEGL011371171.1_pt1 | contig 12211 bp, 10 predicted proteins | sample 9134231 | NCBI WGS metagenome assembly JAEEGL01 (sample SAMN16246548, study PRJNA631951) | gut metagenome | biome: gut microbiome; feature: rumen; material: fiber-attached | host: Bos | place: Iran: Karaj | collected 2018-10
GCAAAATTTACAAGGCTTCAACCATTGCTTCCGGTAGCTTTAACAAGGAGAAACGATAATTTAAAGAAGGATCAAGAATATCGGATGTCGAAAAGTTTTTAAAAAAGAGTTGACAAAGTTTTAGAGCAAGAGTATACTTGAGAAACTGTCTACTGAGGAGCTGGGCGAACTTTAACCCAGGTCGTTCTAAACTACGCTGGTTGAGCCGTTGAAAAATGGTATGTTCTACGCCTTTTTGCAAGTTCTATTTCAGCCCTCGGTGTTTTCTGCTGTTTCTTAACAAAGCCATTTGTTGCAATAACAATTCTGTTCTCTTCGAAAAAGTAAAGAATCCGAACGATATCTGTTCCAACCTTGCTGCGAAGTTCAAAAATTCCATCTTCCAGGTGCTTGCTTAACGGTTCTCATGCCAGATTGCCGTACTCTTCCAGTAAGTGCAGGTCTCCGATGACTTTCGCTTTCATTTGAAGAGACAGATTCCTGATAAATTGACCCACCGGTTTGGAACCATCCTCTTCTTGGTAAAAGTCAACAGTAAACTTACCCAATTCTCACGTCTCCTGATATGCTATATATAGCATATCAGTGACAGAGATATTTGTCAACAAGAAGTGTTAATCTGTTAACATGGCTGACTATAGTGAATTTACTGCATACTGCACAACCATGTTGCGGCTCTTGGTTAAATATTTGCATTCGCGCCAATTTTGATCTTGCGAGTTCCAAATTGCCCGGGCTTCCCGATGGAAGTAACTGCATAGGCTGCGTTGGATGGCAGCGATATACCGGCGATGAGAGTGGTAGGTTGATGATTTCTTCATATTCCTAGCGTAAAACTTTAAACGGGTGCTGGCCACGGAAATATCAAAAACCCCGGTTAAGTCCGCGCAGCTCAGCATTGCCAGAAACAACGTTGCAAACCTTATCCTTCGCATGAGCGCTGAAGAATTTACCGAGGCCATGAATAAAGTCAGAAGCTTCAGAAGGCTTGAGGAAAGCGGTGTTGATCTCGATACCTATGACTGTCATACGGTTCTGGTGGATCCGCCCCGGGCAGGGCTGGATGACGCTACCCTGAAAATGATTTGGCGGTATGACAACATTGTCTATGTTTCCTGCAATCCCGTAACCCTTATGGAAAACCTAAAAGTCCTTACGGAAACCCATGTCATAGATAAGCTGGCATTCTTTGATCAGTTTCCATATACCCGCCACACAGAAACGGTGGCTCTCCTGTTAAAAGAATAGACAATGAGTTCCCCCTGATTTACGGCCCTATGATTTATTAGGGCTTGTACGGTTTTTTGCTTCATTTTGTGATGCCGCGCCGCATGAATTTGACTGTTCTGTTTTTGCTAAGAGTGATGAAGGATATGATTACTGCGATGCTGTTGCCAGTAAAATTGATGTCCGTAGTATCGAGATTCCTGAATATGAATTTGCGGAAGTAATGAACTAAACTGATAGTGCTGCATAATTCACTGATAACAATGATATAACTGATGAACTGGCGACAATAACGGTCAATTACGAACGCGCTGCGTTCACAATTGAAGCGGACGCACTCTCGATTGCTTTTGCCCCGATTGCTTTTGCGTGTTGAGAATGAAACCGCCAGAAACTGGTACTTGAAGGAATGAGTCTGTTCAGCATGGTCAAGCCGTCAGCTTGAGTGCCAGATTTCCACGCTGTATTATGAAAGGCTTCTTGCCAGCAGAGAAAAGTCGCCTGTTATTGCGGAAGCACATGATTTAGCGGAGACACTTGCCGTCGAGAATTTTATTAAAGACCCGTATGTGCTGGACTTCCTTGATTTGAAGAATTATCCGGCGGACTTGGAACTGGTCAGGCAAGTTAAAAGCGTTGTTTCGAATGATAGTATTAGAATTACTTGGTTATGGATGGTGTTTTGTCATAATAATTTGTCAGCCATAATCCAAGGGGGCCGCCATAATCCAAGGGGGGATAGTTGTGAATTACGATAATGCTGTGGAAATCATCAAGACTGCGATTTTACAGAGCCAGTATGATGCAGTACGCTCTGTGAACGAGAAGCAGCTGATGCTTTATTATGCCATCGGGAAATACATCTCTCTGAATTCCAGAAAAGGCTTCTGGGGAAAGGGAGCCATCGATGCCATCAGCAAGAGGCTGGACAAGGAACTGCCGGGATTGAAAGGATTCTCGGCAAGAAGCTTGCGATACATGCGGACATTCTATGAGGAGTGGTCGTATTTGGACAAATCTGAACCGGTGCTTGAGTCCGATAACGGCAATTTGGCACCCGCAGGTGCCAAATTAGAGATTTCAAATTGGAACCAGCTGGTGCCAACACAAATAGAGTTTCCGGATACTTCGTTTTTTGCCATCGGTTTCTCCCATCACCGAACGATTCTTTCCAAGATAAAAGATACAAATGAGCGTATTTTTTACATAAGGCGATGCGCTGACGAAAAATACAGTCGCGAGGAACTGATTGCAAGCATTGCCCGTGATGACTATCACCATCAGGGCAGCTTACCGAACAATTTTCTGCAGACGCTTCCAGAGGAGGAGCAGGCTTTCCGTGCCATCAGTAATTCAAGGATGAGTATCTTCTGGATTATATCAATGTGGAGGAACTGGGAATCCGGGATAAGCAGGATGTGGACGAGCGGATGGTGGAGAACGCCGTTATCCATAATGTTAAGAACTTCATCCTTACTTTCGGGAAGGACTTTGCCTTCGTCCGCAACCAGTATCATTTGGGCAGTATCATTTGGATGCCTTCGGGGAAGACCAGTATATTGACCTTCTGTTTTTCAATCGTGAGCTGAACTGTCTGGTGGCGGTGGAACTGAAGACCGGGAAGTTCAAGCCATCCTACCTTGGACAGCTGCAGAGCTACTTGAGCATTCTGGACGGATTTGAGCGGAAACCGCATGAGAATCCATCCATAGGACTCATCCTCTGCAAGGATATGAATAAGTCCTTCGTAGACTATGTAATACAGGATTATGCCAAACCCATGGGGGTGGCAACTTATAAAACGTCAAAAGATATGTCGACAGAGTTACGGAAAGCGCTGCCGGATATTGATGACTTAAGAAAACTTTTGGATGGCAGTGATGATAACGGTGATTGATAACGGTGATTGAGATTGATTGACAGTTGATTTTTTGCAGTGGTGAGGGTTAATTTAGCACTGCCAGATACTAGTTTTTCGGATCAAATATCGCGAAAAATCGATATTGTGGAAAGATAATGAGATAGTGACCAGGCTTTGAGGTAATTTGTGACTCCCCTTTCCGATGAATCTTGATCCTCTTCCCGGCGGGGAGGATACACCACATTCAATCTATGCGGGCAGGAACGGAGTTAGAGTTCTGAAGAATAATAATTAAGAAGGGAAGACGCCTGGCGGCGCTTCCTGTTAATAATTAAAGGGGCTTCGCCCCTTTACCCCTAAAACTGCCTCGTATTGCAATAATTGAGGAGCAAAATCATGTGTTAAGAATTCTGAAGCTGCGGCAATGACTTTTTTGTTAAACCTATCCTGCTGGTTTTTAGAACGTTCTGCCCAAGGTTCATGAATTCCATAGCCAAGAAGACGCCAATCCATAATCAGGTCTATATCTTCTGAGAAACGTTCAATTACGTGGTATGCCTTGCTAAGGCTTGTTCCCCCTATAAAAATGAAAGCTCTTGGCCATGGTGACATACGGAACAGATAGTTGATGATGAAGCAAACCCAAAAATCTTTCTCCACGATCGCCGGATTCTTGATTCCGGCTCTATCTGCGGCATTGCCAAACAAAACTTCTCGATCTGTATCGCTTGCCTTTGCAATCGTAATCATGCAGGTTTTGCCTCACAAATATTTTTGATTTCTTTGTAAATCCATCCTGAAGCAGTCCTTGCCTCTTTTAGTAAGGTATTTCTGTTTTCCTCTGTAATAACAGAAGAAAAGCGATTCATGAGTTCCTTTGTCAGGTTTCCTTTGCCAATGGCGCGAATTCCCTGGATGAACATCACCGTAACTGGAGAGCAGCCATTGATTTCTCTTGGCATAATATGCTTAAACCTTAGAGAGGTATTTCCGACCATATAATTACGGTAAGGGCCATTGCTAACGTATTCCCATATATCCGGTACCTGTGTTGATATATGCAAAATGTTCAAGGCTGTATTTCCTGACGGAGCGATATTCCAGTTAAAACGGCGAGCAAGAGCCTCCGCTATTTTATCGATCCTTGGGACGCTATACTCCTTAATCAACTCGCTGTATACAGGTTTATCATAGACCCCATTTAGTACACGCCGGATTTCGCCGTTTTTCTCAATTCTGAAAAGAGCCTGGCTTACAGAGTTGGCGTCAGCAATATCAAGAAAATCTGATGCTGAAAAAGCTGTACCGTATGGATATTCTGCGATGCGTTCTTCAATTTGCAACTGATATTTTGGTCTTTCACTCATCGTCTGATCTCCTTGATTTGTAAATAAAAATATACTATTTTCTTTACGAAATGTCAATTGTTGAGATTTATCGCAGTGAACCATCACGCCCGAACCATCAACATGAATAGCCGTTTTGTTGAACAACTGAAGGCAGCAGGGATGGAATTCAGCAATGATTACTGAGACTGTTGGAATAACGGAGAACAAGGAACGGTTTTAAGAATCGGTATCAGCAGTGTCAATGGTCTTGAACTCGATGGTCACTCCCGTGGGTGGGTTCCCCGTCGGGATGTGCTCTGTTTTCCGGAACCAGTACCCTGACAGAGATTCACAAAACTCTGTAAATTCCGCTTTTAGACTTCTGATGAATCCTTGAGTTACCTGATGCGTCTTACGTTTTGGGGTGGATCCGGTTATTTCCCAAATCTGGCCTGCTCTTCTTGCATGTATCATGAAGTTCAAGACTATACCTGCAAGACTATACCTGATGGTGATCCCGGATTTGAAACGGGCGGTGATGGTATTCGCGGATCACCAAGTATCCACACACAAAATCAGTAATTTCGTGCGTATCAGACTGATTACAAATCGTATTTTCGTGCAGACTATTGGTAATACAAATCGCAAGTTCGGATCGTGGTTCTTTGATCATCAAGCTGTCATGGAGTAGTATATTCCTATGCCGGCCTCTATGCTGAGAGGCGGGGGCAGAGAGGTTGAAGAATGTTCAAGAGAAAAGTCTATCAATATCTTAAAACCTGGAAAGTAGAATCTGCCGGAACTTCCGCTGTGATGATAGAAGGCGCCAGACGCGTGGGGAAGAGCACTGTTGCCGAGGAATTTGCCAGATCAGAGTATGATGATTATATTCTCATTGATTTCTCAATAGCAGAGAAAGCAATTAAAGACAACTTCGATAATATAGCAAATATTGATACGTTTTTTCGGAATTTGTTTATCCTGACCGGAAAGACTCTTACCAAAAGAAAATGCGTGATAATTTTTGATGAAGTCCAGTTTTTTCCTAAGGCCAGACAATCGATAAAGCAACTAGTGAAAGACGGCAGGTTTGATTTTATTGAAACAGGATCGCTTATTTCAATTAAGAAGAATGTTAAGGATATTTTGCTACCATCTGAAGAAGAATGCATTCGGATGTATCCCATGGATTTTGAAGAGTTTCTTTGGGCGATTGGAAATAATGCAATAATTGATAATATCCGAGATGCATTTGAAAAAAGAAGGCCATTAGGAGATGCTATCCACAGGAAGATACTAAAAGAGTTTCGGGTATATATGGCCGTTGGAGGAATGCCGCAGGCCGTAGCGGCTTATGCCGAGGGCCAGTCATATATGCAGATTGACAGAGTAAAAAGAGGAATCCTCCGGCTTTATATTAATGATTTAAAAAAGCATGATACTGAATACAGTGACAGAGCGGAAACAGTGTTTAAATCGATACCTGAGCAGCTGATGAATCATAACTCGGTATTCCGGTTATCAGTTGTTGATGAAAATGCCAGAACAAGAAATTGCAGAAATGCCATTGATTTTCTGAACGAATCTATGATTGTAAATAACTGTGTCAATGTAACAAAGCCTGAAGCTACCCTTGAAATGTATGCTGACAGGACAAAGTTCAAAATGTATATGGGTGATACTGGTTTACTAATAACACAAATACTTAACAATGGCGGAGACATTGATAAAATGTATCGGTCTCTGATTATTGATGACCTCGGGATCAATCAGGGCATGATATTCGAGAATATGGTTGCTCAAATGCTTCGCGCTAACGGACATGAATTATATTTTCATGAGTTTGAATACAGCTCTGTGGATAATAAGAGCAGTAAAAAATATGAAGTGGATTTTTTGACGGTAAAAGGAAAACTGCTATCACCTATTGAAGTAAAGTCTTCAGGGTATAAAAGCCATAAGTCATTTGATTACTTCAAAGAAAAATACCAAATAAAAATGAATGATCGATATATCGTATATACTAAGGATTTGATTTTTGAGGACGGAGTGTTATATATTCCTGTATATATGACAATTTTCCTGTAAAACTGCGGTCAATCTATGTATCGCATTTTGAAGTCAGTCAAAATTTATCTTTATTGAAAATAAGGCAGTATCTGCATTCAAATGAGTTAAATTGCTGCTTTAGACAATGTGAAATTAGAATGCCTAAACCCAGTAAATCAATGTTTTGACGAGTTTAAGAATTTTGAAGTGATAAGAGTGAACGGGGTTTGGGACTGTATCTGAAAACACATTTTAATCGGGAGATACATAGGGCAAGTAAGTTTGATTTATCATAGCATTGTTCATAGTGGCAGGAACCAAAACTTGAGGACATAACGGAGTACAGCAGATTCATCTCATAACGAATATCAGGAATAGCAGCAAATCTTGCAGTCTAGTGTTGGCGATATAAGGTAATGGTGATTTCTATGATGACTATAGAACAAATCCTAGCTATGGATGAGAAACAGATCTTTGATCGTAAAAGTATTCAAATTAAGCCTTCTGATTTATCCGCAACTATCTGTGCTTTTGCCAACGCAGACGGAGGTACGATCGCAATAGGAATTTCAGATAAACATAAACGCATTGAAGGTATTGATTATCAAACAGAGCAGTTAAATGAAATTTTAAGAACACCAATTGATTTTTGCGTTCCTTCTGTTCCTGTCAGTGTAGAATTTGTTGAATGCATTAATTCTGACGGAAAGAAAGATCATGTTCTGCTAATGCATATTGAAGCAAGTCCTCTTTTTCATGCAAATCAAGCAGATGAAGCCTATATTCGGGTTGGTGATAAAAGTAAAAAATTAGACTTTAATGATCGCTTGATGCTAATGTACGCTAAAGGTGTTCGTTATTATGAGGATGAACCGGTTGCTGATGCTTCAATTGCAGATCTTGACATGGATTTTATCGGCCAGTATTGTACGAAAATAGGTTATGGAAAAACTCCTGAACAATACGTCCGAGAAAATAAAAAATTCGTAACAATCAAGAATGGCAAAGAACAGGTTTCAGTTGCTGCTGTTCTGCTTTTTGGAAAGAAGCCTCAGCTCTTTTTCCCAAGGGCGTTCATTCGCTTTATCCGTTATGATGGGATTGAACCTTTGGTAGGAAAAGATATGAATGTTGTTAAAGATGTAATCTTTGAAGGACGAATTCTTGAACAAGTAGAAAGAGCTGTAGCATTCATTCAAAATCAAATGAAAGAAAGAACATATCTCGGCAATAACGGAGTTTTTATTACCGAAGAAGAATACAGCAAGTTTGTTCGTACGGAACTTGTTGTAAATGCAGTTGCGCATAGGGATTACGGGATAAAAGGAACTGATATTCAAATAAAAATGTTTGATAACAGGCTTGAAGTTGATAGTCCTGGTGTTTTTCCGGGAATGGTCAAGAAAGAGAATATTCGTTACACTCACTTTTCCAGAAATCCCAAAATAGCTTCGTTCTTGAAAGATTATGCCTATGTGAAAGAGTACGGTGAAGGCGTTGATCGCATGTGCAACGAACTTGAGGCCATCGGACTTCCTTGTCCTGCGTATGACAACAGTTCCTTCATACTCAAAACAACGGTAATGAGCGCATCGGCATGGCCTTCAAAGTCTGGTGTAAAGAATATTTTTGCCGATTCGAAGTCAGAATTGCCGATTGGAGAAGAAAATCTTGCCGATTCGCAGTCAGAATTGCCGATTGGAGAAGAAAAACTTGCCGATTCGCAGGCGGAATTGCCGATTGGTGGAGAAAAACTTGCCGATTCGCAGTCAGAATTGCCGATTGGTGGAGAAAAACTTGCCGATTCGCAGTCAGAATTGCCGATTGGCGAAGAAAAATCTGCCGATTGTGGGATGAAATCAAATATAAACATAGCAAAAACGATAAAATTATCTGCCACATCTTTTGATGAATTGCTAAATGATAGGTCATATTCTGAAAAGATTAATTCAAGTTTAAGATTAATATATCAACACGTTGATGATAATCAAATATTTGATTCTAATTATATTGTAAAAATATTAAAATGTTCTGAACGAACTGCTCGAAATCTTGTGAACAAACTTAAAGAAATGGGAGTGCTAGTTGTTGTAACAGGAAATGGGAAAGGTAATTATCGGTTCAAATATGAAGATGAATTGTAAGCAATGATTAACAATTTAGTATAAAATAATAATTTATTATCTTTGACAATATGCAATATTAAAGTATTAATTTATTTGATGTATTTCTGAGAGATTGGTTATATTTTTATGCAAAATTCCCTAAACTGTTGAAAATAAATGCCGTTTCTTCATTTAAATGTTGGTTGTAATTATGTTGGTTAATATATCAAAACAGATTATTGATCAAAAAATAAGCAAGATTATGAATGATAATCCTGACTATTTTTCCGGTGATGATGAAGAGAGAAGAAGATCAAAATGTTTTCTCCTGTTAGGTATTTCCGCTTACCTCGACAGAGATATTACTGAGGCAGTGTCCTTGATAACAGATGGCGGAAATGATGGCGGATTTGACGCCGCATTTATTGAAGAAGCACAAGATGGACAGTTAAATGTGGTTCTTTTTCAATCAATATATACCAGAGATTTGAATAAAGATACCAACTTTCCATCGAATGCGGTTGAAAAGGCGGTAAATACCGTTAAGACAATATTTGATCCCTCTAACAAGACTTTTTTAAATGAAAGCAGCAGACGTGTCGTAAATGAAATACAGTCTCTAATACTTGATGGCTTTATCCCATATGTTACCTTTGTTATGCTGAATAATGGCAATAAATGGAATGGTGATGCGCAGTTATGTATAGACAATGCTTTTGGCGACCAAGAGCAGGTGAGATTTGAGCATTTTGGAACTCAGGATGTTTTGGGATACTTAAACAGGAAGCCCTCTATTGATACTAGCCTAAATATGGCAGGGGTTGCTGTCCAGGAAAACTTTAATTTTAAGAGAGTAATAATTGGAAAGGTAAAAATAACTGAAATTGTCAGGCTGATGAAAGAATATGGCGATTCATTACTGAAAAAGAATATAAGGAAGTATCTTGGAAAAAATGAAATTAACGATAGCATAGCGAATTGTCTTAAAAGCGGGCAGAGTTCTAACTTCTTTTTCTATAATAATGGTATTACCATGGTTTGTGATAAGTTCAGTTACAATGCCCTGCAGGAGAAAGACTGGATTGTTAAACTTAAGGGCCTTCAGATTATCAATGGCGGGCAAACGTGTCGCACACTGCTTCAAACTCTATCTGAAAATCCCAATCTGCCTGTTGATGATGCGTATGTTCTGGTAAGAATATATGAAGTCAGCGCTGATGATGACGATATAGTAAAAGAAATAACCTATGCTATCAATCAGAATTCGGTTGATCTTCGTGATCTGAAATCTATTGACTCTGGGCAGAAAATGCTGGAACAAAGTGCAAAGGATTTGGGTTATATCTATAAAAGGAAAAGAGATAATAGTACTTCGGCAAACATAATTCCGGCAACTGTTGCCGCAGAGGCAGTTTTGTCCATTTGGAGAAAGTCTCCGCATCTTGCCAGGTATAAGAAGTCAGAGATGTTTGGGGGCTATTATAAAGCTATATTTGATAATTTAAATGCTGCGCAGATGATAATCGCGGTCATTATCTTCAGGTATTCTGATGCGGTCAGAAAACGGACAGCTGAAGACAAGGATATCAATGCAATGCGCTCCTACGATAATTATTTCATTTCATGCATGGTTGGCACAAGATTATTACATGACTTGAATATTGATGTAGATAAGCTGACACATGCTAATTTTGAAAGAGTTAAGTCTTATTTTGATGCAGAGAAAGTCAGCTTGGTTACATGGGCGGAAGAAAAGCTGAAAAATGTTCTTGAGGAGTATTTTCATATTGGTGAAGGTAAGTCCCTTTCAGAGATAGACGGAAGAACTATGGCGGCAGCCTTTAGAAGATTCGATATTGTGGAAAACTGTCTGAAGAATCAGGCATGGTGGGATAAAAATCTGTCATAGCATTGTTCATGGTGCTATGCCAAAGTAGGCGGTCATAATAGGTGCAGGGAATAGGGGCAGGCAGACCTGCGGATTCCTCGCTTGCAGGAAATCTCAGGAACGGAACCAGACTCCGCCGTACCGAGCGCTGCTGATTCAGGAAAGAGGGGGAACTTTTATGATGACTCAGGATAAATCCTTGCTTCATAAGATGCCATATAACCCTTTGAAACCTGATTCCATGACTTCCCTTGCACAATGAGACTCGCTGATTGCGGCTTTCGCATTCCTGAGCAGAGAGGCTGAAACCCCTTGAAATTAAAGGGGCGGCTAATTAGCAGTTTATGGTGAGGAGTCGAAGAAAAACTGCAGCAAGCGGCTTCAGAAATTCCGGCTTTGGCAGATTTCAGTGTTGTCCCATTGGGAGTTCTGCTCATTAGACAACTATCAGTTAGAGTCAAATCCCTTGGGCATTCTTGAACTCAAACGGGTTAAGCTCAAACGGGGTAAGCAATAATGTTGTGTCAAGGGGGCAGCTGGCGGGAGCCAAGGAAGATATTGACAGCGGAGGCGCACAATAAATGGCAGATAACTCAAATGATAAACCGAGGGCGGTCAGATCCCATGATGTTGCGCTCGACAAAGAATATGTTCAATGGCTGCATGAAATAAAGCAGCGGTTTCACAGCGCGCAGGTAAAGGCGGCAGTGAGAATCAACTCCGAACAGTTGCTGTTTAACTGGCAGCTGGGGAGAGACCTTGTTGCCCGCAAGGCTGAGGAAAAATGGGGCAGCGGCATTGTGGAGCAGGTAAGCCTGGATCTTCAGGCGGAATTTCCGAATGCCAAAGGCTTTTCAGCGCGCAATCTCTGGAACATGAAGAAGTGGTACCTGTTCTATGCCAAAGCTGAGCGCATTTCGGAGATGCTGCAGTCTTTCAATATGCTTATCAATGCTGATGGCAAAAAACTGCAACAGGTTGCTGCAGAAATTCATGAAGTTGAAGAGACGTTTGAAGAACAGCAGCAGGCTGTTCCGGAATTACCGTTTCCGGCAGGCTTCAGCTTTATCCCTTGGGGGCATCACTGTCTCATCATTGCAAAATGCAAAGATGCTGGCGAGGCTCTTTTCTATCTCCGAAAAACTGTGGAACGGGGACTGAGCCGCAATGCTCTTGATGACTGCATTCGGGCGGATCTCTATCATACTTCCGGAACTGCTGTTACCAATTTCGCTGAAAGACTTCCTGAAGTACAGGGGAAGCTTGCTCAGGAAATACTGAAAAGCAATTATGATCTGGGGTTCGTCAGTTTGCCGGCTGAGTATGACGAGAATGCTCTGGAAAATGTGTTAGAGCAGCATATGACACGATTTTTGCTGGAATTAGGCGATGGATGGGCGTTCGTCGGACGGCAGAAAGAGATTATCATTTCCGGGAAACCCAGAAGGATTGACTTGCTTTTTTACCATATCTATTTGCATTGCTATGTGGTACTGGAATTAAAAGTGAAGCCGTTCGATCCGGAATTTGCCGGAAAACTTAACTTTTACGTGAATGCTGTAAACGAGTTTATCCGCAAGGAGAGTGGAAATTTAGTGAGGTAGTGACCAGTCTTTGAGGTAATTAGTGACTCCCTTTTCCGTTCAATCCTGATCGCTGATTACGCCCGTTCCTGACGGATCTTTCCGGAATTTCCTGATTGCCTTTTCCGATAAATCCTGATCCCCTGCCTGAGGGCGGACGTGATGTTTGC
>JAEEGL011426539.1_pt1 | contig 12211 bp, 8 predicted proteins | sample 9134231 | NCBI WGS metagenome assembly JAEEGL01 (sample SAMN16246548, study PRJNA631951) | gut metagenome | biome: gut microbiome; feature: rumen; material: fiber-attached | host: Bos | place: Iran: Karaj | collected 2018-10
CGTGAACTGGATCCTCGGCGGAACACCCGTGCAGGACACGGGCGTGGCGCCGACGGACGACGGTTTTACCGTCATCATGTACGGCGAGACGGAGGAGGACATCGTCGGCCCGGCCGCCATGACCCGCCTCCCCGAGGAATTTAGGTCGCTCGAGTCGCTCGGGCCGACCTTTCTCCAGCACATGAAGGTCAAGGTGCGCAACCGCGAGATCCTAAAGCGCGTCAATATCGTGGACAGCCCCGGCATGATCGATTCCGCCGCCGCCACATCCCCGCGCGACTACGACTTCGACGGCGCCGTGAAGCGGCTCGCGCAGATCTGCGACATCGTGTTCTTCCTGTTCGACCCGGAGAAGCCCGGCACCACCGGCGAGACGGTCAACGTGTTCGCGAAATGCCTCAAGGGCGTCGAGTTCAAGCTGCGCGTGCTCTTGAACAAGTGCGACGCCTTCACGAGCACGTACGACTTCGCCCGCACGTACGGCACCCTGTGCTGGAACCTCTCGCGCGTCCTCCGCACGAAGGATCTCCCGAAGATATTCACGACATACAGCGGAACGGACCGCGAACCCGCCGGCGGAGGATTCGCCGACTTCAAGCGGCACCGCGCCGAACTGATGGACACGTTCAACAACCTCGCCGCGCGCAGGACCGACAGTGTCTTCGCCGCCGCCTACGAGGACTTCGCCGGCCTCTCCATGCGGATGCGCGTGATCGACAACGCAGCGAGCAAGATACGGAAGCGGCAGATGATCAACCTGCTCATCGCCGGCACGGCGGCGCTTCTGACCGGCGGACTGACGCTTCTGCTGACGGCGACGGCCTTGGAGGCCCAGGTCTTCACGTTCTCGTTCAGAGGCCTCTTGGCCTGGATCGCGGGCGCGACGCTAGGGGCGCTCGTGGGCCTCGCGGGCTTCATCCTGGGCCGCGTCTCCCTGCGCAAGCTTCGTGCGAGTCTAGCCCAGCGGGTCGATGACATCTTCACCGAGGAATACCGCAGCCGGACGGCCATCGGCACGTACGACGATCTGCGGCAGCGCTGGAACGGCATCCGTGCCGAGACGGCGGACATCATCGACCATGCGCCGCTCGCCCTCCCGTTCTTCGCGAAGCACAAGCGCGCCGCGCTTGACGAGCTGGCATCCAACCTGCTCGACGCCCTCGCCAAGTCGGCGCCGGCAGCAATCACTTCGCGAGCTTGATCTCGATCGGCACGAACGCGTCGGGGTCCTTCGCCCGCGAGAGAATCTTGCTCGCGTAGGCGTCGCTGTAGTACCGTCCGTCCGCCGTCTGGTCGCGCCGCGCGTTGTAGCGGCGCAGCGCGTCCTGCCAGCCGTCGAAGAACCCGGTGGGACGCAGGCGCGCCGCCTTGCCCGACTTGCCAAACCCCTTGCGGGCGAGGAACATGATCGCCGCGCGCACGTTGGCATCAAGCGTGCCCTCGTTACGCTTCTCCGGCTTGCGAAGGCCGAGGTCCGTTTTGGCCTCGTCCCAGTCGCCCGGCACGTTCACCTGCAGCGGATCAACGCGCCAGGCGGCGAGCGAGGCCGGACCGTTCCCGCCGCTCTCCTCGATCATGTGCGCCTTCACCATCGCCGGCGTCAGCGAAGCCGTCTTCGCCGCCTGCGCGGCCGTGCCGCCGATCCAGGCCGCCTTGTGCGCGTTGAAGTCGGCCGTCAGCTTAAGGATGAGCGCGTCGTGCACCTGGTAGCGGTCGTCCTCAAATCCGCGGAAGATGGGAAGCGGCATCGACTTGCGCGCCTCGGCGCGCGAGACGATCTTCCGCTCGGACGCGGGCACGGTGGCCGCGTAGGTGCTCCCGCCGAAGATGCGGCGGTAGCAGCTCTCGATCTGGCGGATCACGGCCAGATCGGCCTTGTCGAGGAATCGCCGGTCGATCTGCAATTCGCCCCAGCGGTCGAAGAGGAACGAATTCTTGCCAGCGTCCAGGCGGAACCGGCATGCCGCCATGGAGGCGGGAACCTCGGCGACGCCCCGTGCCGCCAGCGCGCGGCGATGCGCCTCCTGCCGCACGTTCACGCGGACAAAGATGTCCGCCGCCTTGATCCCCAGGTCCACGATCTCGGCCATATCCGCCGGCGAGAGCTTGATATTCTCGAACGACGGCAACTTCACGTTCTTCGCCCAGCCGTTGTCCTGATAGGGGTGGAGGCGCAGCGCGTTCACGCCCTGGGCGATCAGATCCAGATCGAAGCGCGGCGCGTTGGTGATTCCCAGCGTCGTCACGGCCGCCTTGCGCAACTCTTCCAGGCCTTGCAGGTCCGCCGCCGTCACGCGCGGAGGCGGCGTCTGCGTCCGTACCGGCGCGGGCTTTCCCGCGGCAATTGCCATCCAAGGCGCCATCGCCGCCAGAAACAGTGTCTTTTTCATCTTGCTTTTTCCTTCCTCGTGCAACATGCCGCCAGTATAGCAAATGCATTCCGCCATCTCTAGCCCAATTCTTCGCCCTCCCCCGCGGCGCGAGTGTGCTATAATACCCGCCATGGCAAATGAACATCGAAAAGGCCCGCGCGAGCTCTGCACCAGCGGCGAGTGGATCTACGGGCGCAACCCCGCCGTGGAGGTGTTGCGCGCCGGACGGCGCGCCGTCCGCGAGGTGGTGCTGCCGCCTTTCGACAAGAACGAGTCGGACGAGATCGCCTGGCTGCGCCAGACCGCCCACCAGCGGCACATCGTCGTCCGCGCCGAAGATCGCAAGCGCCTCGACATGCTCACGCGCGGCGGACATCACCAAGGCGTCGCTCTCAAGGTCGATCCCTATCCCTACGTCGACTTCGCCGACATCCTCCGCGCGGTGGAAGATGACGAGAACGCCAAGGTCATCATCCTCGACCACCTTGAGGATCCGCAGAACGTCGGCTCGATCCTTCGCACCGCCTGCGCCATCGGCGCCACCGGCGTCGTCATCCCCGAGGACCGAGGCTCGGGCGTCACCTCCGCCGCGGTCCGCGCCTCCGCCGGCGCGAGCGAGCACCTGAAGGTCGCGCGCGTGGTGAACCTTGTCCGCGCCATGAAGCAGCTCAAGGACGCCAACGTATGGATCACCGGCCTCGACTGGGGCAAGGACGCGAAGCCGTACACGGAGATCGACTTCAAGGGCCGCGCCGGCCTCGTCGTCGGTGCGGAAGGCACGGGCATCTCCCGCCTCGTCCGCGAGACGTGCGACTTCATCGCCGTCCTCCCCATGCGCGGCGAGATCGAGTCCCTCAACGCCGGCGTCGCCGCCGCCATTTGCATGTACGAGATGATCAGAGAAGGAAAAAAGCAATGAAAAAACTAGCCGTTATCACCGTCGCGCTCGCTGCCGCGTGCGCCTTCGCCGCCGACTTCCAGGCCAACCCCGTCCCCGCGCTCGGACAGAACGCCAAGGACCAGAAGGCGTTCGACCCCGCCGGCAAGGGCCCGCGCGTCCTGTTCGTCGGCAACTCGATCACCCTTCACGGGCCGCGCCCGCAGATCGGCTGGACCAACAACTGGGGCATGGCCGCGTCCGCGCGAGACAAGGACTACGTCCACCTGCTCCAGAAGAAGATCGTCTCCGTCCGCCCCGACGCGCAATGCTGCCTCCTGCAGGTGGCCGGCACCTTCGAGCGGTCGTTCTTCAAGCCCGACTGGTCGTGCGAGAAGAACTTCCGCTGGGCGCGGGAGTTCAAGCCGGACATCATCGTCATGTTCTTCGGCGCCAACGTCCCCCGCGAATACGACGCCGGCAAGCTTGACCCCAAGCCAGCCCGCTCGTACGGCGAGGCGCTCGACGCCTTCCGCGCCTACCTCGATCCGGACGGAAAGTCCGTCGCGCTCATCTCGCAAGGCTTCTATGTCCGCCCGAAGCTCGACGCCGAGAAGGAAACGGTCGCGAAGAAGCGCGGCGACGTGTTCGTCAACATGGAGGACATCCGCGCCCGCAAGGATACCCACGGCCGCTACAACCACCCCGGCGACCTCGGCATGCAGCTCATCGCCGACCGCTTCTGGCAGCACATCGAGCCGCGCCTCCGCCGTTGAGGCCTGCCGCCGGACATGCTCCTCAATGAATCTCGAGATGCACCGTGAAGCGCTTGGGCGCGGTCGCGAGCGTCGTGAGCGTTTTCTTCATCTTCGGCAGCTTCGACCGCAGGCCGAACAGCTGCCCTGACGTGCGCACATAGAGGAAGAGCTTCCCGTCCTGCCACCGGCCGGGCTTGGCGACGCAGTCCGGAAACAGCGTCGTCCACTGTTCGCAGACCTGATCGAAGAACGGACTCTTCTCGATCAGAAGTCCGGCCAGCAGGTTGTCCATCAAACTGCCCATGCTCGGCACCGGCACGCGCGTCTCCACCACGTCGCCGTCGATCGGCAGGCCGGGCGTCGCGTGCGAGGCAAGACGACGCGCCGCAGCGATGTCGCGGCTCAGCTTCTTCCTGTCAACCCTGCCCATACAGCTCCCCCACCGTCTCGACCGATTGGAACTTTTCGATGTCCATCCGCACGCCAAGCTCGTTCTCCAGCATGACGAGCAACCCGAACGCCTGGAGGGAACACCAGCCGTCCAGCTCGCGGAAGCGCGTATCGTCCGTCACGGACGCCACCTCCAGGACTTCAGCGACCTTCCTGTGAAAATCTTCCCGCGTCATAGATCTCATCCGCTCCTTCCAGTTCCTCGCGGCTGCCGTAGCCCCACGTGCAGCCGATCGTGTACATTCCCGCCGCCTTGCCGGCGGTAACGTCGCCCGCCGTGTCGCCCACCATCACGGCGTCGGCGGGGTCGATGCCGTGCGTTTCCATCACGTGCGTCAGCAACTCGGCCTTTGTCAGGCGCCGTCCCTCGTACATGTCGAAGGCATACCAGCCGTCGAAAACCTCTTCCCAGCCCAGGCGCGTGCGCAAGGCCGCAAGCGGACGCCACCGCTTGTTCGTCGCCACATAAAGCCCGCACCCCTGCGCGCGCAGCTCGGCGAGCCAGCCGGGCACCCACGGGTAGGGGCGCGTGTTGGGGAATCCGCTCGCGTCGTAGGCAGGGCCGAACAGCTCGCGGATGCGCGCCACCATCTCCGGCGTCGCGTCGTCGAACAGCATGTACGTCACTTGGTCGAGCGTCGGCCCGGTGCGGTAGATGCGGTCGAACTGCGGACAATCGCGCCCGAGGCCGCGGATGGCCGCGCGCCAGGCCTCCTTAATGTCCGCCTCCGTGTCGCAGAGCGTTCCGTCGAAATCGAAAAACCAATGGTGTCTCATGGCCGTTCCATTATACCAAAAACCAAAGGCCGGACATGCAGAGCACATCCGGCCATCGGCCGCCCAAGGGCGGAAGCACGCGTCGCCGCGCACCTAAAAAACACCGTCGGTCCGCTCCGTCCTCCGTCTGCGCCTCAGACGTGCCCTCGACTGTCAGCAGAAGAGCCGTAATTGTTAACGATTACGACGGCCGCCCGCTAACGCGTCAGAAAGACTTCACTTTCCTTCCGGCTTCCAAAGGACCCGCCGGTCAACCCGACAAGCCCTCCTTGAATTTCCGACGCAAGTTTACCAAAACCCTTCGATACGCGCAAGAGGGTATTTTAAAAAATTTTAAATCCGCGAAACTTGGTCTACAGGGGCTTGAGCCCCATCATCTGAACATGATGACGAATCCGGAAACGACGTCCATGCGGAGGATCATCGCGCCGGCGCCGGACAGCTCGTTGGCCGCGGGCTGATAGACGAAGCGGATGTGCTTCGCGCCCGTTCCAGGCGGACCCCACATGAAGCTTTCCTCGCCGTTCGCGGCGTAGCGCCCGATCACGCCCGTCTCGTCCATCACCACGAGCACGCCGTTGCCCGTGACCTGGAAACCGACCTCGCAGCGGGCGTTCGAGGACTTCTTCTGCCAAACCGCCTCCAGCACGCCGTTCGTCAGCAGCACGCCGATGCCGACCGTCGCGCCGCCGTCCGCCGCGTCCACCGACACGTCCTTCTTGGCAATCGCCGCGCCCATGGCCTCAAACGGAGCGTACTCGTAGGCGCCGATATCGACTGTTCCCGAATACACGCGCTGCCCGCCGCCGCAGTCGAGCGCGCTCGGATTCGCATTGAAGAGCGCCATATCGCCCGCGTCAATCGCCGCAGAACCGGCGACGGGACGGTAAGTCGTCGTATCAAGTAGGGAGGAAAGCGTACCGGCGGAAATCGTTCCCGTGCAGGATGAATCGATCGTCAGGTTGGAAACCGACTTGATGATGCAGTTCTTCGCATTCTTTATCGTCGAGGCTGTGCCGAGCTTCGCATAATAGATAATCGAATTTTCGATAGGCGCTCCTGTTACTGCCGGCGTAAAGTCAGGATCTCCGGATTCAAAATCTAAATATATCGTGGAATTATAGACCCCGTAATAATTGCGCAAAACCGACCGATGTCCCCCGCTCGAACCCTCGACGACAAGGCAATTAAGGAGCTTCGCATAGTAGGTGTATCCATCGGACGACAGAGAAAGACTGTCGAGTCGGCAACGTTCAAGCACGCCACCGAAAGCCGCGGCACCGGACCGCGCGCGTCCGCCCGTGAGACGGCAATTGCGGATGACGGCTGGCCGCGCCACGTTCGCCTTTGGCGCCGCCACACAGGCACCGCAGTTATATTCGTGCACGCCGCCACCTGAACGCGTTGCGCACGTCATAACGGTAAAGCCCTCGAGGAGCGTATCCTCCTCCATGTAGACGCCACGCAGGGCTTGCACGCCAAGACCGTAGTCTTCCGAACCGAGCCGCCCCTTGATGAAGGTGACGTCCGGGCCCTCGTCAGCCACCAGCGAAACGCCGTACGGGATGACCACGCGGCTGCCGATGAGATTGCCCGACGTTGTTTCAGCTGAGTTGATTAAACTGACCCTGTTCGTCATTTCGCCTTCCTCGTAGGTGCCGGGGGCCGCATGAACCGTGTCGCCGCGGCGGACGAGCGCCATGACGGCGGCGAGCGTCTTCTTGGCCGTCGCGGGCGTACGGCCGTCGCCGGAATCGTTCGCCTTGGTGGCATCGACATACCAGTCGGTTCGCGTGTCGGGATACGTCGATGCGCCGCGATACGCGCCGACGACGAGTCCGAGACCGGATTCCGGCGTGTAGTCGAGTCCGTCCATGGACGTCGTGCCGAATCTCACATAGTTTGAGCTATCACCGTAAACGTCGCTTCTCGCGTCGGAAAGAAGCCTTGAACCAGGGACGGGACGATAGTCGCCGTTGGCGGAATCGGCGAAGTCATCCCGCGTCGAGCTGAAGGCGGGCGCTGCATTCGGAGGAAGCGTCACGCCGACAAAAGCCGTATTGCGGGTAAACAGGCTGCTACCACTACCCGCAACCGAACCAGGCCCCACCAACGTCGAATCGTAAAGGCATGCATGGGGAGCGCTTATCCAAGATTTCGACGTACCGTTCGCGTAGGCGAGACATCCAAAGAACTTGGACACGGTTCCCATCGCACCCACCGCATTACTGACATTCGTGCCGGAGCTGTCCTGACTGACGATGCGATTGTCGGCAAACACGCAGTTCTTCGCAACGACAGAATAGACGGTCCCGAAATACGACACGTTATTCGAGATGATACAATCGACAAGATGGAGCGTATCCTTGTCACTGCTCCACGTGTGACCTTGCGCCGCCGAGCCACCGAAATTGCCACGCTGGATATTGTCTCCCGATTTCACCAGCTGCTGGGCGATCGGGTTTGCATCCGTGGCGCCGCCTGTGAGCGTGAATCCGCAGACGCATGCGTTGATATTGTTCCACGCCTGTACGCACCTCATCGCGCCGCTGCCGCACCCGTCGTATGTTCCTGCACCCGTGGCGCGCTCCCCCTTGATGATGGTATTCTCCGCGCCGTCAACGGATGTCAGATAAACCCTCTTGTCAATGTAGAGGCGATTCAGAGTTGTCTTTACATTGTCGCTATCGGCGGCACCCCCATTGGACCCCTCCGCGTACATGCCGCGCTTCGCGAAGACGACGCCGTAATGCGAGGAAGAATCATGAGCCTTCTGCAGCGTCCTGTACGGGGCGGCCTCCGTGCCCGCGCTCGAATCGTTTCCGTCCGGCGAAACCCATTTGATGCTGGCGGCCTTGACAAGCCAGTTCGTTTCGACCACGCCGGTTGCGGGAAGGACGAACGTGAACACGCCCTTCTGGTTGGGATGCCAGGCCGTCGCCGCCGTCGCGACGATCCCCGTGACGCCCCACACGGCAAGCGAACGGTCGTCGAAATAGCGAAACGTCATGCTGGCCGTTCGGTTCGCCTCCGTCGAGGCGAAATGGATACCGTTGGCAATCGACGTGGTTGCTCCCGTAAGCTGCTGGTTGTCGGCCGCGACGACGCGGTAACCGTTGACCCACAGGTTCGTCGCGCATTGAGAGACCGCGGCGTTGAGCGTCACAGGGAACAAGACGATGCCGCTGGCCGGAGAGACACCGCCTTCCGCCGCGCCCATGTCAACGGTCGCGCCCTGGATGCGGGGATTTCCGTAATAATCGGTCTCGCGATACTCCTCGGGCACAAGCGACGCGATGAATTCGTTACTGCCGCTATCGATGATGTCCGCGCCGACAAGCGGCCGCCAGTCCGAGAACGGCGCGACGATCTGGTAGGGCGTCGTGCTGTGGTTATCGTCGTCACCAATATTGTGCACGTATCTCTTCAGCACGCCGCCGCGCGAACTGAAGCTATAATCCACATTCATTCCCGTGCGAACCCACCTCGGGTGCACGCCGAAGAACGCGCAGTTCTTGATGACGAGCTTCGCGGGCTGCGTGCTGTTCCACCTGGCCAACTGTCCTGCGTTGTTGCTGAAGGTGCAGTTGACAACCTTGATCTGCTCGCCGGAATCGTACGAATCCACAATCAGCGAAATATCCGCTTCGTCCCAATTTGCCGCGACTTTTCGTCCACAGCCGATGACGGCGCAGCTGAAAAGCCCCTTCACGCCAGTAAAGACGGCCTTGTCGCTCCCGGTGGGCCAGCAGCGGCCGAGCAGCGTGCGCACGACCCACGCCGGGCCGTTGACGGCGGCGCCGTTTCCGGTTGAGACACAGTCCATGATCTTGCCGTCGAGGAAGCCAACGTCCACATCGGCCGTATCGACGTAGAGGCCCGCGCCCACGTCCGCGCGGCCGTTCGCGAGGCCGAGCGACTTGACCCGCGTCCCCGTGACGGCGGCGCCCTTCAGGTAGAGCGGACGCCCCGACTCGTTCGCGTCGATGACCGTCGCGTCGCGTCCCGCGCCGACGATCGTGAGCGACTTGCCCTCCACCACCACGTTCTCCGCGTAGACGCCCGCCGCGATCCGGATCGTGTCGCCGGACGCGGCGACCGCGACGGCCTCGGAGATCGACGGGAAGGCAGACGACGCCGACAAGCCGCTGCCGCCGACGGACGCCGCCGCGTCGACATACCACGTCACGGACGGCGCCGTGGCGAAAAGCGCGGTCGCGAGACCGGCTGCCAGGAATACCAGGATCTGTTTGATTCTCATGTCAACTTCCTTTCGTTGTCAAGGTTCATCAAGCTTCATTTGCCCGCATCTTCTAGGTCAGGGAGGGGGCATGGCCGAGAGCAGGCGACCGCCCGTGAAGTAGATCGGCTCTCCCGTCAGCGCGATCCGGCGCGTGCGGCCCGTGCCGTGCACATTCGCTGGTTTACCCCACATGTCATGGAATTCCACCCCGTCGGCATCGAACGTGCAGTCTCGCTCGCACGCCCTGCGCTCCGTCCAGATCATACCGCCGACCTTCCCGTCCGGACGCCTCCACTGCGGGAAGAATACGCCGTCCTTCCGCCACTCGCTGTCCAGGTTCACGGATCCCGCCGGACGCTGCACGATGAACGCCTTGTTCGCGAGCCAACCGGCCTTCGGCACGAGGTTCGCGTGTACCATCCCGAAATGGTGTTCACTATAGAAGCGGTCGAGCTCGCGCGCCCGCAAGTTGTACCAGAAAATCGCCTCCACTCCCTCAGCAAAGGAGACGCCCATCGCCCGTGCGAACATCATGCCCTGCTGCCGCTCCGAGACGGGGAAGTCGCCGTAGCGTCTCTGGATGCCACACACCACCACGCGCCCTTTCATGTCGCCGGCGAGCAGGTAGACGCAGGCGGCGACAGCTTGCTTGCCGTTGAGCGGGTTCGTGCAGGCGATCAGCGGCACCATGCGGTCGTCCGGCTTCAATGCCTTCTCCGAGAAGAAGTGGAGACACGGGAAGCCGCTCGGTGACTGCTTGACACCGGCTGCAAGACCCTCCGGCGTGGGACGGACTGTCATCTGCTTGTCGCCCTTCGGCAACTCGCTGCCAGGCAGCCACCACGTATCAAGCCCGATCCGAAGCCTCTTGAAGCGCGCGCCCCCGCCATCGTGCGGGAAAACCCGTCCGCTGCCGTCCGGCAGGTTGCGGTAGGGCTTCCACATCGGCATTCCGCCTATGTCGACGAGCGTGCCGCCCTTTCGCACGAATTCCACCACCGCGTCGAGGGTGTCGGCGGGATATGTCTCGTCTGTCGGATACACCACGGCGTCCCAGCCATCCTCGGCCAGCCGTTCGCACGTCTCTTTCGGTGCACACACGCGCACCTTCGATCCCGGCGGCAAGCGCGTGAACAGGCTTTCCGCAAGTCTCTGGTCAGGCGTTTCGCCATCCGGCTGGCACACGGTGTAAATCACGTTCCACGTCGTCTTTTCCGGACGTGCCGCCTTCAACCCCGCCACGAGAATGCCGCCCGGGCCGACGAGGTCCACGTCGTGCGTCGGCCAGCCGATCTCCGTGAACCAGATCGGCTTCTGCGCGTCGCCATGCTCGGACATGATCTTCCGCAGCTTCTCCAATCCTCTCCGCAGACCATCCTCAGGGGGATTCGGATGGCAGTAGGGGTGCACGTTCACGATGTCGAAGTAGTCCTTCGCGCCGATTTCGTAGAGCGAACGGATGAAGCCGTGCGCCCAGCCCGCCGTACCACCCAGAGCCACGCGCACCGAGGGATCGACTCCCTTCGCCGCCGTGTAGGCCACTTTCAGGAGCGCGAGGTAGTTCGTGGGGTTCGGATCCTTCCAAAAGCCGGAACCGTTCTGCTCGTTCCAAATCTCGATCACGGGCATCCGCTTCCCGTAGCGTCGCACGGTGGCACGTACAAAGGCGGCATACTCGTCGAGATGCTGCCACGCGGGATACGCCCAGCTCGGCGGACCGTACATGATCGGCAACACCGTCACGCCGCGTGCCTCGTCCGCGTCCACAATCTTGTCGTACTTCGAGAAGTCGAACGCGCCATTCTTCTCCTTCTGGCACGCGCGCCAGTCCCAGTCCACGCGCTCGTACCCCATGCCGCCAATCTTGATAAGATCTGCGAGGTCGTCGTGCATCGCGTATTCCGACCGCGACCCATCCGTCACCACCCCGTAGGGGTTGAACGCTGCCGTGTTCCGGATCGTGTCACCGGACGCGTCGACATTCCACGTCATGGATGGCGCCGTGGCGAAGAGCGCAGTCGCGAGACCGGCGGCCAGGAATACTATGATCTGTTTGCTTCTCATGTTCCTTTCGTTATCAAGGTTCGTCAAGCTTCATTTGCCCCCATCCAGCGGTTCAGCGGCTTCGGCCTTCGACGCGCCGAAGAGGAGGAGCGCCTGCGGATTGCGGCTGATCGAGAACGTCACGATCCGATCAACTATCTGGGCAGGCGTACGGTTGCCCATGTGGTCGCAGAGTTCCGCGCGCGCCGCGTCGGTCGCGATGCGCACGGTCCATGTTTTGTCTGCCGGAAGCGCATCATCCCACCCTGCCAGAACGAGTCCGCCGGGCATCGCCTGCGACGTGCCGCGGAAGCGGAGCAGGTGGCGCAGGCCGCGCGAGTAGACAGCACCGTCATAATCCAGGCCCTGGAACACGGTCGTCAGCGCGGCGAAGGCGGCGTAGCCCGCACGCGGATGGAAATCGGGCGTGATCAGACCGTAGCCCGGCTCGGAGCCGTCGAACCAGCCCGTCGCGCGCAGGTTGTACCAGATGTAGTCGCGCGCCCCGCGGCTCCAGGCGAACAGCGGCTTCATCCAGACGTTGCGCGCAACCGCGTTCTCCTCGCCGAAGGCGCTTGTCAGCGCGGTCTCGTTCGAGATCCAGGGACGCGTCTTCAGCGGCGTCCGCTCGCGCAGCTTGGCGAAGCCGCCGTCGAGGACCTGCGCGAACCGGGAGAACGGACCGTGCACG